>Ga0302178_10002260_pt1 | contig 15430 bp, 9 predicted proteins | sample I_Palsa_E1_3_FD_198790 | JGI IMG/M metagenome (GOLD analysis project Ga0302178, IMG submission 198790) | Peat permafrost microbial communities from Stordalen Mire near Abisko, Sweden - I_Palsa_E1_3 | ecosystem: Environmental > Terrestrial > Soil > Palsa > Peat permafrost | place: Sweden: Abisko... | reverse complement strand
CCTCTCGCCTGAACGCGTCCGTCCCGCATCCGTCCTGGAAACCATCATGCTTCTGACCATTCGTCATCACACAAGCTACCGTTACGCCGTGCCCGTGCAGTACTCCATCCAGCAACTGCGCATGACGCCCGCCAACGGGTCGGCGCAGATGGTGCGGCGCTGGAATATCGACACAGTGGGCAAGCTCGACGTCACCCGCGACGCCTACGCCAACACGCTGCATACGCTGGTGCTGACGAAACCGCATATGGAGATCCATCTTTCCGTGACCGGTCAGGTGGAAACCACGTTGCTCGACGGCGGCCGCCTCAACGACGGTCCCGGCCGGATTCCACTCCAGCATTACACATGCGCGACCGCGCTGACCGAGCCGGACGCAGTGATCCGCGAACTCGCGAATTCGGTACCCAAGCTCGATTCACCGTCGGCGCTGATTGCGCTGGCGGAAAATATCGAAGCAAGGGTGCAGTTCAAGGCGGGCGTAACCGAGGTCACGAGCACCGCTGCTCAGGCGCTGCAACTCGGTAACGGCGTGTGCCAGGATCACGCTCACATCATGTTGGCGTGTTGCCGCGCCCGGGGCCTGCCAGCGCGCTATGTGAGCGGTTACATCGATCCGGGCGATGTCCCGCACGCTGCGAGCCACGCGTGGGTGGACGTGTGGCTCGACGACGGATGGGTGTCGGTGGACGTCACCCATGCCGCGTTCGCCAGCGGCCGGTACTGCCGCCTCGCGGTCGCACGCGACTATGAAGCGGCCGCGCCCGTGCGCGGTTCACGCGTGGGCGGCAAGGAAGAGCGCATGAGCGTGGACGTTTCGGTGCAGGCTACGGCCGACCAGTGAGTGACGCGTCGCGGCGCTTGTGTTCCGCCAGCACCGGCACATTCAAGGCGCGCCCCCATCTGCCGATAACTATTAAAAGGTGAGGTGGCGGGGTCTGATTTGACGCACCTTGACCTGATGACGGGAGGCGGCGCGTTGGCCGGGTGAGGTTGCTTGGCCACGAGTCCCCGCAATCAGCCCGATCCGGGCGATTACCCGATTACAATACCTATTTGCTTCTTTCAGGAATTGGACGCATGACTTATTGCGTGGCAATGCGCGTTGACGAAGGACTGGTGTTCCTGTCTGACACCCGCACGAATGCCGGGGTCGACCATGTGAGCGCGGCCCGCAAGATGGCGGTCTTCGAGCAGCCCGGCGACCGCGTCCTCGTGCTCCTCGCAGCGGGTAACCTCGCCCTGACGCAGGCAGTCATGCAACTGCTGTCGGAACCGGCGCCCGAAGACAAACCCACGCTGTATAACGTAGCCACCATGGCGGAAGCGGCACGGCTGGTGGGCGATGCAGTGCGCGAGGTGCATCGGCGAGATGCTGCTACGCTCGCGGAATTCAGCGTTGACTTCAATTGCAGCTTCATTCTCGGCGGCCAGATCCGTGGAGCGAATACCCGCCTGTTCATGATTTACTCGGCAGGTAACTTCGTGGAGTCGTCGCAGGTCAGCCCGTATTTCCAGATCGGTGAATCGAAGTACGGCAAGCCGATCATCGATCGCGTCGTCACGCCGTCAACGCCGCTTGACGAAGTGGCGAAATGTGCGCTGGTGTCCATGGACTCCACGCTGCGGTCCAATTTATCAGTGGGATTGCCGCTCGATCTGCTCGTATATGAGAAGGACGCGTTGCAGGTTACGCGGTTCTCCACGATCGATAACGACAACCACTATTTCCAGATGATTCATCGCACCTGGGGCGAACGCCTGCGGCAGATCTTCGGGGAGATTCCGAATCCGACCTGGGCCGATCCTGCCAATGTGCCGCTGCGGGCGCGCGAAACGGTATCGAATGTGCCGCGCGTGACAGGCAGCGAGCTGCGCGCGGAACCCGATACGTCAGCGCCGCCGTTTCAGACGTTGATGCAGCCGGAAAGCGGGCAGTCGCAGCATTGAACCGGACTCGGGCCGTAGAGGCGGTTTGAGCGCGCTTGGTGGATGCTCTGCAGGACAAGATAGCCTGAACAAGAACAGCCCAATCGGTTTTACGCCGATTGGGCTGTTCTTGTTTTCGGCTAATGGATTTGGCTTCGGCTTTTTGCACATTGATCGCGGCGCGCCGTGGTCAATAGCCTCCCACGCATAAAAAAACAGCCATCGGTGAAGCCGATGGCTGTTTTTGAACCGCAGTCTGAACCGGCGCGCTATGCAGTGAAACGCTGCACGCCGAATCTGGCTTTAGAACTTGTGACGGATACCGACGAGCACGAGTTCTTGCGAGCTCGTACCGGCGTAGCCGAACGAACCGATCGATGCCTGCGCGTCTTGCGTCACGCGAGTTGTTACGCCGCCATTTGTGACGTACGTAGCTTGCGTGCCGCTGGCGTGCTGGTATGCGCCAAGTGCGTAGAAGTCCGTACGCTTGGACAGCGTGTAGTCCGCACCGATACCAACTTGATGGTACTTGGCAGCCGTGTCGCCACTCGCTTTCTCGTACGTGTAGCCTGCGCCGATCAGGAAAGCCGGCGTCAGCTGGTAGTTGGCGAACAAGCTGCCAATGTTGTACGTCTCGGTCGACGTGAATGCCGAGAAACCGTCCGGACGGTACTTTGCATTGCTGTACGAACCGCCGAGCGTTACCGGGCCAATAGCGTACTGAGCTGCTGCACGAGCGATGGCGATCGAGTGAGCTGACGTGTAGCCATTGTTGATCGGGCTGTCGAAGATCGAATCCGACGACGGGCTATTCCAGGTCGATCCTGCTGCGGCCGTACGGCCTGCGCTCGGATTGCTCGTGTAGTAGTAACCGCCAGCCAAGCCCAACGGGCCGTTGTTATACGCAACTGCACCACTCCACGTCTGGCCTTGACCCGTCGTGCCAGCGCCGTTGCTGAAACCATACATACCTTCGAATTGCAGGCCAGCATAGTTCGGCGAAACGTACTTCACAGCGTTGTTTACACGCGAGCTGTTGTCGTAGTTGTCGACGTCGCCCGGCGTACCAACGATGGACGCCCAGTAATTGTCACCCGTGATGCCTTGCACCATGTCGACGAGCGGATCGTATTGACGACCGAGCGTGACCGTACCAGCCTTGTCAGACGTCAAACCGACGAATGCCTGACGGCCGAATTCGCGACCGCCTTGACCCAATCCGCCGGTATTGACGTTAAAGCCGTTTTCCAATTGGAAAATTGCCTTCAAACCGCCGCCCAAATCTTCCGAACCCTTCAGGCCCCAACGGTCACCAGACAGGTTGCCGGCAGAAAGGCCGACCAGATGCTGATTGCCGTTTGCGTGGTTGACATAGGCGACAGCCTCATCGATCACGCCATATAGGGTCACGCTGTTTTGCGCGTGAGCCGCGCCAGCTGTGCCGAGCAGTGCCAGCGAAAGGGAAGTCAGTGCGAAACGTTTCATCAGGTTCTCCACGCTAGGATTAAATTCGTTGTTGCCGGCGCAGAGAATAACGCAGCGTTACAAAACTTAAGAACTGAAAAATTAAAACGTGTCTCGAAAAAAAGACACTTTGCGGCCGACTGCTTGATGACTTGTAAGGCAAGCCTGTCAAGGCTTTAGCCATTGATTCATCTAGTGAAAGCACGGTGACAGAGCGAGCATCAGAAAGTTCCTCTTAATGCGATTAGTTCAGCGAGAGTGACTGGTTTTTATTAGTTTTTTACTAATTAGGCGTTATAAGCCGGATATGCCGGAGGCCCTTGCGAGGAGGGCTTTTGCGGTCAAGGTGAGCGCCGCGTATGGCTGGGCGAGGGTTTACTCCCGACGGCGGTCTGGCGCGGGAGGGCAAAGTCCGGTGCCCCAAGGCAGTTCCGCGAGTTGTGTATGACCAACATTCTTCCTCATTGCAAGCGCCATTTTTGCATTTGGCGCAACAAAGGCGCCGCGCTTGCCCGGCGTGGCCGGCTATGCGACTGGATCAAGTGTCGGGGATGCAAGCTTTTGACACGGAAAAATGCCGTGTCGCGGCTCTCCGGTCCGGGACCGGATCGCGCTTTTGATCCCGCATGGCTCGCTGGCGTTATCCGCCGTGTTCCGTGGGCTGGTCGCGGCCTGCTTCACGGCCTGCTTCGCGTCCTGCTTCACGTCCTTTCAACAGCGCGAGCGCTAGACCTGCACCGCCGGCCAGTAACACGGCACGCCACGGATACCTTTTCACCAGGTCATTTGCCTGCACCGCCTTGCGCCCGCAATCCACCATGGCCCGCGCCGTTACGCGCGTGGCAGCGGTCTCCGCGCGGGCCAGCTTGCGGCTCAGATTCAACGCGGTGCTCAGCGCCGACACCCGTTGGCGTGCCCGCTGCGTCAATTGCTGCGAATGTTCAGCGCGCCGTTCGATGGATGCCCGCGAACGTCCCGGGACGACCGTAAAGGCTTTTGTGGTCCCGGGGCTGGCCGCATCCGCATCCATACGGCCGGCTCCGGGAACCGTCGAGCCCGCCAGCATCGAACCGATCTTGGCGCGGCTGCCCGGCGGTACCCGGGTGCTTTGCTGGCCCCACGCCCCGCGGGGATCATGCAAACGGGCTCGCGCGGCTGAAAACTCCGCGCCAAGCAGCAGCACGGCTGCCGAGAAATACAGCCACATCAGCAACACGGCAAGGGAGCCCGCCGCGCCGAATGAATTCGCTGTGCCCGCGTGAGTCAGGTAGAACGCAAACAGTTTTTTGCCGACGGAAAACAGGATGGCGGCAACAAACCCGCCGACCACTGCGTCCCGCCATTCCACCCGCCCATCGGGGAGGAACTTCAGGAGCGCCCCGAACGCAAGCGAGAGAATCACCAGTCCGACCAGCAACTGCACGATGTCACCAATGATCACGAAGGGCGAATTGCCCCAAAGCCATGTGCCCACGGCCTGGATGGCGGTATCGAGGACGAGCGAGACGATCAGCAGGAATGCCACCCCCAGCACCAGGCCGAACGAGATCAGCCGCACCCGCACCAGTGCGAAAACGCTGGATTTCTGATCGCCCGTGAGTGGCCACACGAGGTTCAGCGCGGTGTTGAGCGATGAAAATGTCGCCGATGCACCCACCGCCAGCAATACGAACGAGATCACGGCGGCCACACCGGTGCCCCCACTTCGGTGGGCATTCTCGACAATGCTCTGCACGCTCGCTGCGGCCTGATCGCCGAGCAGTCCATTGACCTGATGGAACAACTGGCCGCGCGCGGCGTCGGCCCCGAACACCCAGCCGGCCACTGCTATGACCATGACCAGCGTTGGCGCCAGCGAAAACGCGGAGTAGAACGCGATGCTCGCAGCCATGGCGGCACAGCGATCCTCGCCAAATTTCTTGAGCGCGCCCATCACCCAGGACGCGTCCTTTTTCACCACAGCCTGAATTTTCTCGGTGGATAACGTGCTCATGGAAACCTCAACTTCGATGATGGTGATGATGATCTTGACGGTTTGTCATGCGTCAGAGCAGGATGCGTTCCACGGCCGGCACGCCTGCGGTCGCGCCGCTGCGTGCCGGAACTCATGAAGCATCCGTCATGCCGTCGCAGCTTGGCAACCCAAACCGGGCTCATAGGCCGTCCGGATGCCTTTGGCGCGCACTGTCGTCACCAATCGTCGAGTTTGTTCTACGTAGTTCCAGGTTCAGGGGCAGAGGGGTTTTTCAATCGGTGCGGGAATGAGGGCGGGAATGAGGGCGGAAAATGAGCGCGTGAATGCGCACGCGAATGGGCGAATGAAGGCCACGCCGTCACGCGGTGACACACGTCGCGTGGCCGTTGCAGCGAGCGACGAACGCGGCCACAGCGTCAGGCACGAATGGCGAACCCGTCGAGATAGGCTGCGGGATCTTGTCCGTCCCAGACACGCCCATCGACCAACACGTCCGCGCGGATCTCGTCCGGCACGCGAACGTCCGCCAATGCAGCGGCCTCGCGATACAGCGCCGTCTGGCTGATCGCCGCTGCAATCGCGGCGTCGTCGTGATCGCCGCTCAGCAAACCCCAACGGCGATATTGCGTCAGGAACCACAAGCCATCGGACGCTCGCGGATAGTTGACGGCGCCTTTGTCGAAGAAACTGACGGGGAGCGGCAGCACGGGGAATTGCGCTGCACCATAGTCACCGAGCAGCCGTGGCGCGATCGATTCCTGCGGCACGCCTACCAGTTCGGGCGCTGCGAGCCACGTGGAGATGTCCGCGCGATGCAAGGGGTCGTCGAGCCAGCGGCACGCTTCGAGCATCGTCTGGACCAGTGCGCGCGCCGTGTTCGGATAAAGCGCGACAAAATCGCGCCGGCTGGCAAGCACCTTTTCCGGGTGGTCCGGCCAGATCTCGCTGGTGATCGCGACGGTCCTGCCCGCGTGGCGCGCCTCGGCAACGGCGTTCCACGGCTCGCCTACACAGAGTCCGTCGAGTTGGCCCTCAGCCAGTGCATCGACCATTTGCGGCGGCGGGATCACGATGCTGCGAATGTCGCGCAGGGGATGGACGCCCAGCGCCGCGAGCCAGTAGTACAACCACATCGCATGCGTGCCGGTCGGAAAGGTCTGTGCGAAGACCGGAGGGCGGCCGAGCGACGCGAGCGCCTCCTTCAAATTGCCGCTCTTGCTCAGCGCCTCGGCAAGCGGGTTCGAGAGCGTAATGGCCTGGCCATTGCGGTTCAGCACCATCAGCACGGCCATGTCACCCTGCGGCCCGCCGATCCCCAGTTGCACGCCGTACACGAGCCCATAAAGCGCGTGCGCCGCATCAATCTCGCCGGACAACAGCTTGTCGCGCACGGCCGCCCAGGAGGGCTGACGGCACAGCTCGAGCGTCAGGCCGTGGCTGTGGCCAAACTCGAGGATCTTGGCAACGGCGAGCGGGGCGACATCGCTCAGCGCCACGAAACCCAGGCGGATGTGGGTCTTCTCGGGTTGCTTGGACGCGCGGTTCAAAGCGGCTTTGGGCGTATTCATGTAGTAGGGCTACCCTAGTAAATCGACCATCGACACCAACTGGCGCGCAACCTCGGCAAGCTTCATTCCCTCGTCCATCGCGCGCTTGCGCAGCATGGCGTAGGCCTGCGGCTCGGACATCTTGCGCCGGTCCATCAACAGGCGCTTGGCCCGGTCGATCAGCTTGCGGTCCGCGAGTTCGTTTTCGGCGTCGGCGAGCCGCTTGCGCAATTGCTCGTCGCGGGCAAAACGTGCCAGCGCGACTTCGAGGATGGGTGCGAGACGCGCCGCCTCCAGGCCTTCGACAAGATAAGCGCTCACACCTGCACCGACCGCGGCGCGAATCAGTTGCTGGTCGCCGTCGTTGCTGAACATCAGGACCGGGCGCGGCGCGGTCTCGTTCATCACGGCAAGTTGTTCGAGCGTATCGCGTGAAGGCGATTCAGTGTCGATGATGACCACATCCGGGCGCTGTTCTTCCACCACCTTGGGCAATGCCGCAGGGGTCGCCACCTCGGCCAGCATGTCGTAGCCCAGGCGTGCGAGTGCCTGGCGAAGATCGCCAATGGGTTTGTCGGTGTCGGTGACGAGCAGTACGCGAAGCATGGGTCAGGCGCCGGGATAGCTCATGCATGGGAGGCCTGCCGCAACGCTTGCCGGCGGCCGGTCAGCGCGCGCCATGAAGACTTCTAGCGCTGCTTGATGCGGCTTGCGCCGGTCAGGCTGCATGCTGAACCGCTTCAGTGATGTCTTGCCATGCGTTGAAGGCGGCATGCTCGTCCACGGTAAGAGCGCCGGTTCCGTTGGGAGTCACCCAATCTACCGCTTCGCCAATCGCATTGCCAACGAGGATCACAGCGGGGCTTCCCAGGCCTTCCTTCACGGCGTCGATAGCGAGGCGATCCAGCGGTCCAAGCCAGTGCCGCTCGGATGCTGTCCCGGCCCATTGAACCACGGCGGCAGGGGTGGACGCCGGCAACGCCGAGAGCAGCGCATGGCAGAGGCTTTCGATGCGCGTCATGCCCATGTAGATTGCGAGTGTCGTGCCGGTCGCCGCGAGCGCGGCCCAGTTGGGTTCGCCGTGATCCTGCTTGTGGGCCGTGACGAAAGTCACCCCTTGGCAATGCTGCCGATGCGTCAGCGATATGCCGAGACTCGCGGCCGCTGCAAAGCCCGACGAAATGCCGTTGATGATCTCCACCGGAATCTGCGCGTGCCGCAGTGCGGTGAGTTCTTCGCCCGCGCGTCCGAACAGCAGCGCGTCGCCACCCTTCACGCGGACCACGTGCAGTCCTTTGAGGGCATAGCGTTGCATCAGCCGCTGGATGAAGGCTTGCGGTGTCGACTTGCAGCCACCGCGCTTGCCGACACGGATCACGCGAGCTTGTGGCGCAAGCGCTACGATCTCGGGATTGACGAGATCGTCCAGCAACACGATATCCGCCAGCGCCAATGCTTTGGCGGCTTTGATCGTGAGCAAATCCAGATCGCCGGGACCGGCGCTAAGCAAGGTGACCTTGCCAGTTGTCATCGTGATGTCCTTTGGCGGCGTTGATAACGCTTGAGAAAATCGCAGTCACCGCCGCGCTGCTTGAAAGATCGAAGATCAGATATCCTGCGTCGGACGATGCGACATCACGACGCCCCAACGAAAAACGGCATCCACTCGTGCTCTTGCACGAAGGGACGCCGTTGTCCTGAGTCGCCGGTGTTTTACCAGCATTCAATCGATAAGGCTGTGAATCAAGTGCCCGACATCGTTGCCGCGCACAGTCAGTCTTAGGCAATATCCAGGCCAGACGACTATTGCCCTAGCGCGTCCAGCAACGAACCATGCGGGCAATAACGCGCCCGCTGCGCGAAGCCAGGCTCCTCATGCGTGTCCGCACGAACGAAGCCCTTTTCGATCGTGTGTAGCAGATCGGCATGCCCCAAGCAGGGTGCCGATCCTCCCGCACGCCGACAGTGCCGTGTCGCACCGCGAGTGTGCGGCGCTGCATCAAAATGCGTCGCCCGTAATCGGCTAAAAAACGCGCTGCTGCCCGCTAACGCACGCCAAATATAGAGACGTCGCGCATGGCATGGCGCTTGCATTTAGAGCGTCCATGGACCAACGACGGTCCAGTTTCATTGCAAGACTTCAGCAGTGGCCCATGATGGGCTTTTGGACAACGGCGTCCCCTGAACTCAGTCATCGGCTGGGTTTCACGGGACGCCTTTTTGTTTTGTGGAAAGACAATGGCAGACAAAGCAACCCGGATCGATCTCTTCAGTCTGCGCACGGCGCCGATGCGTGCTTTCCACCTCACGTGGATGGCATTTTTCGTCTGCTTCTTCGCGTGGTTCGCCTGTGCACCTTTGATGCCGTTGATCAAGCGCGAGTTCGGCCTGTCTATCGATCAGGTCGCCAATATCAACATCGCCGCGGTTGCCGGGACGATCCTGGTGCGTCTCATCATTGGTCCGATGTGCGACCGCTACGGTCCCCGCAAGGTCTATACGGGACTGCTGCTCCTGGGTGCGTTGCCCGTATTCGGCGCGGCGCTCTCGGGCGGTTACGAAAGCTTCCTGCTATGCCGCCTGGGCATTGGCGCCGTGGGGGCGAGCTTCGTTATTACGCAGTACCACACGTCGGTGATGTTCGCGCCGAACGTGGTCGGCACGGCTAACGCGACCAGCGCCGGTTGGGGCAATGCCGGGGCTGGCGCGGCGCAAATGCTGGTGCCGTTGCTGCTCGCTGGCATGCTCGCGCTCGGCGCCGCCGATGCGTCCGCATGGCGCCTGGCGCTTGTGGTTCCCGCGCTGGCCATGCCGGTCATGGCCTGGTTCTACTGGCGCTTCACACAGGACTGCCCGCAAGGCAACTTCACGCAATTGCGCGCGCACGGCATCACCATCGACGGCGGCAAGAAGGGCGGCTGGGCGAGCTTTCGCACTGCCTGCGCGAACTACCGCGTGTGGATGCTTTTCGTCACGTATGCAGCCTGCTTTGGCGTCGAAGTGTTTATCCATAACATCGCCGCGATCTATTACGTCGATCACTTTCATCTGTCGCTGAAAGCCGCTGGTGTCGCTGCCGGCAGCTTTGGACTGCTCGCCCTGTTTGCCCGTGCGCTCGGCGGCTGGCTCTCGGACAAGGCCGCTGCATGCCGTGGTCTGGAAATACGTTCGACTTTGTTGTTCGCGCTCATAGCGGGTGAAGGCCTCGGGCTGCTATGGTTTTCGCATGCGGACAGTGTGGTGCTCGCCGTGATCGCCATGCTGAGCTTCGGCCTGTTCACGCACATGGCGTGTGGCGCGACCTACGCGCTCGTGCCGTTCATCGACCGCAAGGCGCTGGGCGGCGTGGCGGGGATTATCGGCGCGGGCGGCAACGTGGGCGCGGTCGCCGCAGGTTTCCTGATGAAGGGCTTTGGCAGCGTCCAGCAGACGCTGGCCATGCTTGGGATGCTGGTCACGTTGTCCGCGTTGTGCGCGCTCGCGGTGCGCTTTAGCTCCGAGCACAAGGCACAGGAAGCTGCGCTGCGTGCAGATGCATTGGGTGTCAACAACAGCATTGCCAATTGAGAGCGTCCTGATCATGAAAATCGTCGTTATCGGCCATGGCATGGTCGGCCATAAACTCCTTGAATGCCTTGCTGAAAACGCAGCGCACGGACTTGATATCACCGTGCTATGCGAAGAGCCGCGACCGGCTTACGACCGCGTGCATCTGTCGGAATTCTTCTCGGGCAAAACGGCGCAGGACCTGTCGCTGGTCGAGCCGGGATTCTTCGAGCGGGAGAATGTGCGGCTCGAGCTCAATGCGAAGGCTGTGTCGGTCGATCGCGCGGAGCGTACCGTGACCGTGTCGACCGGCGAGGTGCTGGCGTACGACAAACTTGTGCTTGCTACCGGTTCCTATCCGTTCGTGCCGCCGGTGGCGGGCAATGAGCGTCGTGATTGCTTCGTGTACCGAACCATTGAAGACCTCGAAGCAATGAAGGAGTGCGGCGCGCGGTCGAAGACGGGCACAGTTGTAGGCGGTGGACTGCTGGGGCTTGAATGCGCCAAGGCGTTGCGCGACATGGGCTTGCAGACGCATGTGGTCGAGTTCGCGCCCCGCCTGATGGCCGTGCAGGTCGACGACAGCGGCGCGCGTGTCCTACGCAGCAAGATCGAAGAGCTGGGCGTGACGGTTCATACGCAGAAGAACACCGTAGCCATAGTCGATGGCGAGAACGGAACGCATCGCATGGAGTTCGCCGATGCAACCCATCTCGACACCGACATGATCGTGTTCTCCGCCGGCATCCGCCCGCGCGACGAGATTGCGCGGATCAGTGGCCTTGAAGTCGGTGCGCGCGGCGGCATTGTGATCGACGACAGCTGCCGCACGAGCGATGCCGATATCTACGCGATCGGCGAATGCGCACTCTGGAACGGCCAGGTCTTCGGTCTGGTCGCGCCGGGTTATGACATGGCCCGTGTTGTTGCAAAGCAGTTGCTGGGCGAGCTGGCGGGTTTCACCGGCGCCGACATGAGCACGAAGTTGAAGCTGATGGGCGTGGACGTGGCGAGTATTGGCGATGCGCACGGCAAGACGCCGGGTAGCCGCGCGTATCAGTTCAGCGACGAACGCAAGCAGGTCTACAAGAAGCTGGTGGTGTCCGAGTGCGGCAAGTATTTGCTCGGTGGCGTGATGGTTGGCGACGCGGCCGAATACGGCACGCTCTTGCAGATGATGCTGAATCGTATCGAGCTGCCTGACGCGCCCGAATTCCTGATTCTCCCTTCCTCCGATGGCAAGCAGAAGCCGGGCCTCGGGGTGGAGGCGCTACCCGAAGCCGCGCAGATCTGTTCGTGCAACAACGTGTCGAAAGGCCAGATATGCGAAGCGGTGTGCGCGGGTGCAACCAGCATCGGCGCATTGAAGTCCGCGACCAAGGCCGGTAGTTCGTGTGGCGGTTGCGTGGCGCTGGTCACGCAGGTAATGAAGGCCGAGATGAAAAAGCAGGGGTTCGCGGTCAACAACCACCTATGCGAGCACTTCCCATACTCGCGTCAGGAGCTCTATCACATGGTGCGCGTGGAGCGCATCGAGACGTTTGGCGCGTTGCTCGCGAAGCATGGTCACGGTCTTGGCTGCGATATCTGCAAGCCCGCTGCCGCCGCAATTCTTGCATCGTGCTGGAACGAGTTCGTGCTGAAGAAAGAGCATGCAAGCTTGCAGGATTCGAACGACTACTACCTTGCCAACATCCAGCGCGACGGCACCTATTCCGTTGTTCCCCGGATGCCCGGAGGCGAGGTCACGCCCGACGGCTTGATCGCCGTCGGCCAGGTCGCAAAGAAATATGGCCTGTACACCAAGGTCACGGGCGGGGCGCGTGTTGACTTGTTCGGCGCGCGGGTTGAACAGTTGCCGCTGATCTGGGAAGAGCTGATCGCGGCCGGCTTCGAGTCCGGTCATGCGTACGGCAAGTCGGTACGCACCGTGAAGTCATGCGTGGGTTCGACATGGTGCCGCTATGGCGTGGGCGATTCGGTCGGTCTCGCGATCGATATAGAGAACCGCTACAAGGGTTTGCGCACGCCGCACAAGATCAAGTTCGGCGTCTCCGGCTGCACACGCGAATGTGCCGAGGCGCAAGGCAAGGACATTGGCGTGATTGCCACAGAGAAGGGCTGGAACCTCTACGTATGCGGTAACGGCGGCATGAAACCGCGCCACGCCGAGCTGCTCGCATCCGATCTCGACCGAGCCACGCTGATCCAGTACATCGACCGATTCCTGATGTTCTACATCCGTACCGCGGATCGCCTGCAGCGCACCAGCGTGTGGCGCGACAACCTGGAAGGCGGGCTCGAGTACCTGATCGACGTCGTGGTGCGCGACAAGCTCCAGCTGGCCGCGGAACTCGAAGCTGAGATGCAGCATGTGGTCGACACCTACGAATGCGAGTGGAAAAAGGCTGTCAACGATCCGGACACGCGCAAGCGCTTCCGCCATTTCGTCAACAGCGATGAAGCCGATGCGAATGTGAGTTTCGTCGAAGAGCGTGGCCAGATTCGTCCCGCGACGCCGGCTGAACGGCAACTGAAGCGAATCGACATTCCAGTGGTTGTCGAGACGGCCTGAATGACACATCAACGCGCACGCGACCCACACCGAGGACATCATCATGAACCTAGATCGAATCCCAAGCGCGTGGGTGCCTGTGTGCCCGCTCGACGACATCGTGCCGAACACCGGCGTCTGTGCGCTCATCAACGGCGAGCAGATCGCCGTGTTTCATCTTTCCGATGGAACACCAAGCGTGTACGCAATCGATAACTTCGATCCGGGCTCACAGGCATCGGTCCTGTCACGCGGACTGATCGGCAATCTGGGCGAGCGCATTGTGGTGGCATCGCCGATCTTCAAGCATCACTACGACCTTCGCACGGGCGAATGCCTCGAGATACCGGGGAACTCGGTCAACGCCTTTGCCGCGAGAGTGGAGGACGGCCACGTGTGGGTCGCGGTATGACCAAGGTAAGCGTGTTCGGGCGTCGCTCATGATCTCCGGCAGCGTAAAAACCGTGTGCCCGTACTGCGGCGTAGGCTGCGGCATGGTCCTGCAAGTCGAGAAGGGGCAAGTGGTCAAGGTGTCCGGCGACAAGGAGCACCCGGCCAACTTCGGGCGCCTGTGCACCAAGGGGTCGTCAGCGCATGTGGTCTTGCGAAAATCGGGCCGTCTGGAATGCGCGTTCATTCGCCGCGAGCGGGATCAGGACCTGATCCCGCTACCCATGGCGCAAGCGATTTCCGACACGGCTCGGCGTCTGCGCGGGCTACTTGACGAGCACGGCCCGGACGCGCTTTCGTTCTATGTGTCGGGGCAGATGTCGATCGAGGCGCAGTACCTCGTCAACAAGCTCGCGAAGGGATTTGTCGGCACGAACAATATAGAGTCCAATTCGCGGCTCTGCATGGCGAGCGCCGGCAGCGGCTACAAGCTGTCGCTGGGCGCTGACGGCCCGCCGGGATCGTATGAGGACATTGACCGAGCCAACCTGTTTTTTGTGATCGGCGCGAACATGGCCGACTGCCACCCGATCCTGTTCCTGCGCATGATGGATCGCGTGAAGGCCGGTGCGAAGCTGATCGTGGTGGACCCACGCCGAAACGGGACCGCCGACAAAGCCAGCCTCTTCATGCAGATCAAGCCGGGCACCGATCTCGCGTTGCTGAACGGCCTGCTGTATCTGCTGCATCAGAACGGCCATACCAATGCGGATTTCATTGCCGAATCGACCGAAGGCTGGGCCGCCATGCCAGCCTTTCTGGAAGACTATTCGCCTGATAAGGTCGCTGAGATCACCGGCATTCCCGAAGCGGATATTCGCCGCGCGGCGCAATGGATGGGCGAGGCGCCCGAGTGGATGAGCTGCTGGACCATGGGCCTCAACCAAAGCACGCATGGCACCTGGAACACTAACGCCGTTTGTAACCTGCATCTCGCTACGGGCAAGATTTGCCGGCCAGGCAGCGGGCCGTTCTCGCTCACGGGGCAGCCCAATGCCATGGGCGGGCGCGAGATGGGTTACATGGGACCCGGGCTTCCCGGTCAGCGTTCGGTGCTGGTAGCGGAGGACCGGGACTTTATCGAAGACCTGTGGAGCATTCCAAAGGGCACGCTGAACATTTCGCTTGGCCAAGGCACCGTGGACATGTTCTCGCGCATGGCGACGGGCGAGATCAAGGCCTGCTGGATCATCTGCACCAATCCTGTTGCAAGCGTGGCGAACCGGCAGACCGTGATTGCGGGGTTGCAGGCCGCGGAGCTGGTCATTGCGCAGGATGCCTTCCTCGACACCGAAACCAATCGCTACGCTGATGTCCTTCTGCCCGGCGCGCTGTGGGCTGAGGCCGAAGGTGTGATGATCAACTCCGAGCGCAACATGACGCTCACGCAGAAGGCCATCGAGCCGCCGGGCGCTGCGTTGCCGGACTGGCAGATCATCGCGCGCGTGGCATGTGAAATGGGTTTCGCCGATGCGTTCAGCTACGCATCGGCGCAAGAGGTGTTCGCTGAGATCACCCGGACGTCGAATCTCAAGACGGGTTACGACTTGCGCGGTGCGAGCCATGAGCGCTTGCGCGAGACTTCGTTGCAATGGCCCTGCGCGCCGGACGTTGCTGCCGATCCCAGTCCGGCTCGAAATCCGGTGCGCTACATCAACGACGGCGTGAGCCAGACGCTCAGGCAGATGCCGGACGGCAGCCGCCCCCGCCTGGTCTTTCCCACTTCGACCGGCAAGGCCGTTTTCTTCGCTCGCCCGCATGTGGCGGCGGCCGAAATGCCTGACAGTGAACGGCCGATTGTGCTGAATACGGGCCGGTTGCAGCACCAGTGGCACACCATGACCAAGACCGGCAAGGTGCCCATGCTGAACAAGCTGAACCCCTCACCGTTCGTGGAGATTCATCCTGAGGATGCGGCGGCGCTGGGTATCAAGGCGAAGGATGCGGTCGAGATTCGTTCGCGCC
>Ga0302178_10002257_pt1 | contig 15434 bp, 13 predicted proteins | sample I_Palsa_E1_3_FD_198790 | JGI IMG/M metagenome (GOLD analysis project Ga0302178, IMG submission 198790) | Peat permafrost microbial communities from Stordalen Mire near Abisko, Sweden - I_Palsa_E1_3 | ecosystem: Environmental > Terrestrial > Soil > Palsa > Peat permafrost | place: Sweden... | reverse complement strand
CCATGCGCCAGGAGCTGTTCGGCCCCGGCCAACCACTCGATGCCAGCCGTTATTTCATCATCATTCCGGATGGCCTTGGACGCGGCGGCTCAAGCAAACCCAGCGACGGGTTGCGGGCGAAGTTTCCCCAATACGGATACAACGACGTCGTTCAGGCGCAGTACCTGCTCGTCACGCAAGGACTGGGCATCGACCATTTGCGCCTGGTGCTCGGTACGTCGATGGGCGGCATGCAGACGTGGCTATGGGGCGAACGCTATCCGGACATGATGGACGGCCTCATGCCGATTGCGAGCCAGCCGGTTGCACTCACCGGACGCAACGGTTTCTGGCGGCAAATGATTATCGACGCCATTCGGCGGGACCCTGACTGGAACGACGGCAACTACCTGCACCAGCCAATTCAATGGTTACGCGCCATGCCGGTCTTTACGCTGATCACGAGAAACCCTGCGCGCATGCAGGCGTTGTCGCCTACCCCGGGTACTTCACGATGGTCGTATGACGCAGCCGTCTACAGCGGCCGCCAGTACGACGCCAACGACGTGATGTACTGGTTCGAATCGTCGTGGGACTACAACCCCGAAGCGGCACTTGGGGCAATCAAGGCGTCGCTCTTCGCCCTGAATTTCTCCGACGACCTGCTGAACCCGACCGATCTCGGCATCATGCAGCGTCTTGTTCCGCGCGTGCCGCGCGGGCGATTTGTCGAGATGCCGGAGAGCGAACGCTCTTACGGCAACGAGACTATTGACCATCCCGAGGTCTGGAAAAGCTACCTCGCGGCGTTTCTCCAGACCTTGTCGCCGCAGGCGCAATGAAGCCGAGCCCTCGGCCATGAAACATAACCAAGTATCAGACGTCACGGACCCGCAGAGGGTATTAAAACCACGCGGTTTTATCCGGGTCCGCACCAACCGTTCTGAACAGCACACCAAATAGGCGCTTGATTTATTGACTACCTAGTCATAAACTCAACCCATGAGTTCCTATTCCAGTCCGAAAAAGACGGCTTCGGCCATGCAGCGCGGCAGACCGCGCGAGTTCGATGTAGCTTCCGTGTCCGAGGCAGCCGCTCTCGTGTTCTGGGAGCGTGGGTACCATTCGACCTCGCTGGACAATCTTACCGAGGCAACGGGTCTTCTACGCGGTAGTCTTTACGGCGCATTCGGTGACAAGCGAGGCATGCTGCTGGTCGCGCTGGATTACTACGCCGAAGGCGCCGTAGCGAGATTGTCCGAGCGGCTGAATTCGGGTCTTCCACCCCACGAAGCATTGCGTGAAGCGTTGCTGCACCATACCCGAGTGGTATCTGCGCTAACCGGCATACCCGGCTGTTTCGTGACGAATATCGCGCTCGAGATGGTTCCCAGCGACCCGGACGTGACATTGCGGATAGAGTCGATCATGCGGCGGATATCAACGTTGCTCGCGGCGGCCGTTATTCGCGGACAAACGGAAGGGGTCTTCAATCCGGGGTTGAATGAAAAAGCGGTAGGTGACTTTCTGCTATGCATGACCCAGGGCTTGAGGGTTCTCGGCAAAGTCGTGCATGAAGAGGACCGGCTGACCGCGGCCGTCGACGTGGCCATGCGTGCATTGAGCTGATTTTTTGCCAATTTATTGACCATGGAGTCATAAAATCCGGATTTCGTTTCACGCACTGCGCTAAAAAGCGTCGGACACGTAAAGGCGTCTTAACGTGATATTCCAGGAGACTGAAAGCATGTCATGGACGGTCGATGAACAACTCGCACTCACGGCGACGGAAGCCGTCAGCGCGATCCAGTCGGGCCGCCTGAAGGCCACCGACTACGTCGCCACCTTGCTGGCTCGCGCGGCGGCACTTTCCACGCTCAACGCGCTGACCGCGCTCAATACGGAGGGTGCGCTGGAAGCGGCGCAGCGTATCGATGCCTTGTCAGTCGATGAAAAACGCCGGCTTCCGCTCGCCGGCCTGCCGATCGTGGTGAAGGACAACATCAATACGGCAGGTCTGCAGACGTCGGCAGGTACGCCGGCACTCGAAAATTTCATCCCATCGACGCACGCGCCCTCCGTGCAAAAACTGGTGGACGCCGGTGCGATCCTGCTCGGCAAGGCCAATATGCACGAGCTGGCGCTCGGCATCACTAGTACGAACCTAAGCAACCACGCAGGACCTGTTCGGAATCCTTATAACCCAGCCATGATTCCGGGCGGGTCGTCCGGTGGCACAGCGGTGGCGGTGGCGGCGCGCATGGTGCCTGCGGGGCTCGGCACGGATACTGGCGGTTCGACCCGTATTCCGGCTGCGTTGACCGGTATCGCGGGCTTCCGTCCTTCGGTGGGAAACGGAGGCGATCAGCGCCGTTATCACGATACAAACGCGGTCGTGCCGATCAGCCGCACACGCGATACGGTTGGACCGATGGCACGCACCGTCGCAGATGTCGCGCTTCTCGATGGTGTCGCGAGCGGCGATGGTCCGCTTCCGGGCGTGGCGCTTGAAGACTTGCGCATTGGCCTTCCTGCGTGCTGCTGGGCCGGACTGGATCACGGGCTTGAAACCGTCGCACGCGGTGCCCTCGACCGGCTGAAAGCGGCGGGCGTGACGTTCGTCGACATCGACATGCCGGATCTCTTCGCGTTGAGTGACCAGATCAGCTTTGCCGTGGCCTTGCACGAACCACTCGCAGACCTTCCCGCGTGGCTTATCGCCAACGAGGCGCCGGTCAAGACCGTGGCTGAAGTGGCCGCGCGAATTGCCAGCCCCGACGTGCGCGCCGCGTATGAAGCCATTCTCGCCGATGCGCTCGGCCCGCAATACGACGTGGCCATGAGTACATTGCGGCCACTCCTTCAACGCCTTTACGCGACAACATTTTCCGGGAATGCGCTTGATGCGCTGCTGTTTCCGACAACCCTTCTGCCGGCCGTGCCGATCGATGCGTTGAACGGATCTTCGCAAGTGTCGATCAACGGCGGTGAGCCGATGGATGAAATGGCCGCATTCCTGCGCAACACCGATCCGGCCAGCGTCGCAGGTATTCCGGGCTTGTCGCTGCCGGCCGGGATGACGCAAGAAGGTTTGCCCGTGGGTATTGAACTCGACGGGCCTACCGGTAGCGATCGCCGTTTGCTTGCTATAGGCGTGGCGTTCGAGCAGGTGCTGGGTTCACTGCCTGCGCCAATGTTGTGATACGGGCGTTGCCGGGCATCACCGTCCCGGCAGTGCCGTCCACTGCGTAATTGCTTGTGCTTTTGAGGCAAGCAAATACTGCACATTTTTTTCTCCATTTATTGACTATATGGTCATGAAATCAGATCTGATTTTGCAGGACCCGTCCGTCGGCATGCATTCAGCGTCGACCCGGACCGGCGCACTGGCTTTGCTTGTGCTGCTCACGGGCGCATTCCTTTCGCCGCTTGATTACTTCATCGTGAATCTTGCGTTGCCGGCCATTCGCTCAGGGCTGCACGCCAGTTCGGCAGAGCTGCAACTGATCGTGTCCGTATACACGGCCGCGTTCGCTGTCTTTCTGGTGACGGGCGGACGCCTTGGCGACATGTTCGGACGCAAGCGGATATTCATGCTCGGCATGGCGGGGTTTGTCGTGTCGTCGGCGCTGTGCGCGGGGGCGCCGAATGCCACGGTGCTGGTGATCGGGCGAATGCTCCAGGGGGCGTCGGCTTCGGTGATGGTGCCGCAGATCCTTGCCACAATCCGGACCGTGTTCCCCCAGGAGCAGCAGACGAAAGTCATGAGCCTGTATGGATTCATCTATGGCTTTGCCTCGGTCGTGGGTCAGATAGGCGGTGGCGCGTTGATCACGCTTCGTCCGTTCGGGCTTGGTTGGCAATCGATCTTCCTGATCAACCTGCCCGTCGGATGCCTGGCGCTGGCCGGCGCGTGGCGCTTCGTGCCGGAAAATCGTCCCGCACAAAGCACGCGTATTGACGCAGCGGGCCTGATGCTTTTGTCGCTCTTCATGGCCTTGGTGATCGATCCGTTGACGCAGGGCCGGGAGGCCGGATGGCCCGCGTGGACGCTTGTTTCACTGGGGGCGAGTGTGCCGGTTTTCGCCGTGTTCCTGTTGATGGAATACCGCTTGAAACAGAAAGGCGGAGACCCGCTTGTCGACCTCGGTTTATTCAGCAATCCTGTTTTTTCAATCGGATTGGTCCTGGCCTTTTGCTTCTACTGCGACAGCGTTTTTTTCCTGACTTACGGAATCTATCTGCAGAATGGTTTGCGCTTTTCGCCGCTTGCTGCGGGCATCGCGATTTTCCCGTTCGGCGCCGGCTCTATTCTGGGGCCCTTGTTGTCGCCGATACTCGTGCGACGAGTCGGCAACCGTATCCTTGTCATTGGCTTTGCATTGCTTGCTGCCGGATTCGCGGCGTCCGTGGGCGCATTGTTTCGTGGGGTTGAACCAGGGCCGCTGTTTTATGCCGGGCTGCTACTGGCAGGGATGGGGCACGGCATTGTGCTGCCGTCGGTGGTGCGGATCGTGATAGGGGAGGTTGGACCGGCGCAAGCCGGGCTTGCATCGAGTGTGGTCACGTCCATGTTGCAGATCGGGTCGGCGTTCGGTGCGACTGCTATCAGCGGGGCTTTCTTTTCAGTGCTGTCGGCAGGGACATCGGCCGCGGACTATGCACACGCTTATCAGGTGAGCATTGCGATTGTGGCGGCGCTGTTTGTCGGCTGCGTCGGGCTTTCGATGGTACTGGCGTCGACGCGAGCGAAACCCGCTTGAGAATGATGGACCGAGGAAGCAAAAAGCCACCGCCCTAAAGCACATTCAGCATCGCTAGTGCGGTCTCCTGCAAGCGGTGTACTACCCGGTTAATCGCGGCCTCGGTGGTCTCCTTGCCCATCGGCATGTTAGTACTGAGCGCGGCGACAACTTCACCGTGCCGGTCCTTCATCGGCACTGCAATACCCCGCACCCCCACCTGCAATTGTTGTTCGATGACCGCAAAACCATCGGCCCGGGCTTGCCGGATTTTCTCCGCAAGACGCACCGTGTTCGTCAGCGTATGAGGCGTAAACGGCGTCAGCACGGTCGTGTGCAGCCACTCATGAACAGCTTCCTCGTCGGGCTTGTAAGCAAGCAGCACTACGCCTGGCGAAGTCAGCGGCGCAGGCACCCGGGCGCCCAGGACAAACCCCGTGGTCATGACCCGGGAGGTCCCGTTGCGTGCAATGAAAACCAGCTCCCATTCATCGAGCACACTGATATAGACCGACTCATTGAGCGTCGCGCTCAGTTGCTGGAGGTATGGCTGGACCAGTTTCGGCAAGCGTGCGGAATCGAAGTACGACCAGCCAACGCGCAGCACGCGCGGCGTCAGTCCAAACAGTTTGCCATCGCTTTCCACATAACCAAGACTTTCCAGCGTCAGCAAATGCCGGCGCGCCGCGGTCCGGGTCATGCCCGTGCGGGCCGCTGCTTGCGTAGGGGTCATGCGGGCGTGCTCGCTGTCGAATGCTTCGAGTACCGCCAACCCCTTCTCAAGTCCCGCGATCCAGTCGCGCTTGTCCAACGGCGGTCGTTTGGTCATAAGCATTAACCCTCATTCCGTGCGATCAATGGTGATGTGTGAGCGATTATCGCGCACATTCACTAAACATTGCTTCGTGTCGGCGAAGCCAATCCTTATCCTTTGTTTCACCGGCTTGATGAACGAAGCCATGGAGCAGAGGGGACATCATGAGGATCACCGGCACGACCCGGATTTTTTATTGCATCGCCGATCCAGTAGATCAGGTGCGTGCGCCCGAGGTCTTTAACGAGGTGTTTGCGCGGCATGAAGTCGACGCCGTCATGGTGCCCCTGCGCGTCACGGCGGGCCATCTTGCGGCAACGTTGCGATGCCTTCTTGCCTCGCCCACAGTCGGCGGCGTGTCGCTGTCCATCCCGCACAAGGCGGCAGCGGCAGCGACGGTGGACCACTGTTCGCGGGCTGCGCTGGCCGCGAATGCGGTCAATGCGATCAGGCGCAATCCGGATGGCGAACTCGAAGGGGACTTGTTCGATGGGGCAGGTTTTATCCGCTCGATGGATCGCAGAGGCCTGACTTACGCGGGCCGCCGGATCCTCATGTTGGGCGCGGGCGGGGCGGCATCGGCGGTGGCGACCGCGCTGGCAGCAGCCGGTGTGGCCGAACTCGCGCTCTTCGACCCCGACCACAGTAAAGCGCAGCATCTCGCCGCCGTGTTGAGGCGCGATTTCCACATCGAGGCTAGCGATGTACCGACCAATGATCCGCAAGATTATGACGTGGTCATCAATGCATCCCCGCTCGGTTTGAAGGATAGCGACCCGCTGCCCGTGGATGTCGGGGCGATTCGGGAAGACGCGGTCGTATGCGACATCCTGATGAAAAACCAGCCCACGCCGTTGCTGCGCGCGGCCCGCTCAAGGGGGCTGATTGCAGAACCCGGCTTCGACATGCTCATCCAGCAGACGCCGCTCTATCTCGACTTTTTCGGTTATCCGGAACTTGGCCAATCCGTGCGTTCGGACGATGGGTATCTGCTGGACCTGATCACGCCGGACGCGCTGCGTCGCCGTTCAGGCGCCTCGATGCGCCCGCAGATCACCGACACCCCGGCCTAGTGCTAACCCCGAAAACGATCGTTAATCGCACATAAACAGTCGATCATCGTTTTAATTTTCGCGCCAATCATTGATCGGGCGATGCCGCCGCCCTATGCTCCATTCACCGCAGCGCGCCACGCGCTTTTACCTGCAGACCATGTCCTGCAGCCCAACATCAATACACATCAGAGACAACGTAATGACTATCGCTATCCAGCCTTCGGACGTCGCAGCAGTAGACCGGGAGAAGAGCCGGGCACGCAAGGCGGCGCTTGGCAGTTTTGTCGGTGCAGTGGTCGACTGGTATGACTTCCTGCTCTACGGCATCATCGCGGCGATTGTTTTCAACACCGAGTTCTTCCCGAAAGTCAGCCCTGCAATGGGCACGCTCGCAGCGTTCGGGACCTTTGGCGTGGGCTTTTTGTTTCGCCCGCTGGGTGGTTTTGTATTCGGCCACTATGGCGACCGGCTGGGCCGCAAGCGCATGCTGGTGCTGACCGTGATGATGATGGGTCTCTCGACCGCGATGATCGGGTTGCTGCCCACGTTTGCGACCGTCGGCTGGTGGGCGCCGGTCCTGCTTATCGCCTTGCGTGCGATCCAGGGCTTCGCGGTTGGCGGCGAATGGGGCGGCGCGGCATTGATGGCGGTGGAAAGCGCGCCCGGCAAGAAGAAGGCGTTCTACAGCAGTGGCGTGCAGGTCGGTTATGGCGTGGGATTGGTGCTTGCAACCGGCATTGTCTCAATCCTCAGCCAGACCATGGACGATGCGACCTTCAAGACCTGGGGCTGGCGCATCCCGTTCGTGTTCAGCGTTGTGCTGGTCCTGATCGGGCTGTGGGTGCGATCGAGCATGGAGGAGTCGCAGGAGTTCGTTAAGAAAGTGATCGAGAAAGGGCAGAAAACCCGCCGCCTGCCGATCTTCGAAGCGTTGCGCCAGCATCCGAAAGCCTTCTTGCTGATCATTGCGCTGCGCCTCGCCGAACTGTTCACGATGTACATCGTCACGGCATTTGCCCTCAGCTACTCAACGACCAACCTCGGCATGCCGCGCCAGTTCTTCCTGAACATAGGCTTGCTCGTCGGGGCGCTCAGCATCGTGACCATTCCGTGCTTTGCGATGCTCGCCGACCGCTTTGGCCGCCGCCGTATTTACATGATCGGCGCGGTCGTCGGCATGCTCAGTGCCATTCCGTTCTTTGTCGCACTCGACGCTCGCTCGACCGTCTGGATCGTGATCTTTTCGGTGATGCTGGCGAACATTGCGCACGACATGGTGGTCAGCGTCCAGCAGCCGATGTTTACCGAACTTTTCGGCACGGAGTATCGATACAGCGGCGCAGGCGTGGGTTATCAGGTGGCGAGCGTGGTCGGCGGCGGCTTCACGCCGTTCATCGCCGTGGCGCTGGTGAGCTTCGCCGGTGGTTCGTGGCACCCGGTTGCGGCTTACCTGGCTATTGGCTGCCTGATTTCCGTGGTGGTCGCCGGTGGTATGAAGCGGACTTAAGCACGGGGCTCCGGGTTACCGGCATGAGCCCACACTTCATTCAATGGAAATCAAATCATGACTGATCCCTGCATTATCTCGGTTGCGATCACGGGCTCCGTGCCGCGCAAGAAGGACAATCCGGCGGTACCCATCTCGATCTCGGAGCAGGTCGAGAGCACGCACGCTGCGTACGAAGCGGGCGCGTCGCTCGTGCACTTGCATGTGCGCGACGAGCAGGAGAATTCCAGCTCGGACCGCTTGCGTTTCGAGGCGCTTCAGGACGGCATCCGGCAACATTGCCCGGACATCATCATCCAGTTCTCGACGGGTGGGCGCGGACGTTCTTTCGAGCAACGCGGCGCGATGCTTGATCTGCGCCCGGACATGGCTTCGCTCGCCACGGGGTCGGTCAACTTTCCGACCACGGTCTACGAAAACCCGCCTGACTTCGTGCGTTCGCTCGCGAAGTCGATGCTCGATCACGGCGTTAAACCCGAGATAGAAATCTTCGATCTGGCCATGCTCTACAGCACCGTCGATCTGGTCGGGCAGGGGCTGCTGGCATCGCCGGTCCATGTCCAGTTCGTGATGGGCGTGAAGAACGCGTTGCCGGCCAAGCGCGAAATCCTTGAGTTCGAAGTGGAGCGGCTGCGTGCCGAGTTACCCGATGCAACGTGGACCGCAGCAGGCATCGGCCGGCATCAGCTTGAGGTGAACCACTGGACGCTTGAACTGGGCGGTCACTGCCGCACCGGTCTCGAAGACAACATTCGCTGGGACAAGGACACGCTTGCCACGAGTAACGCTCAGCTGGTGAGCCGCGTAGCTGCGCTGTGTGGCGAGTATGGGCGTCCGGTGGCAAGCGCGGCGCAGGCCCGGGAACTGTTGCATTTGCCTGCGCTTTAGTCTTCCGCTGGCGACCGATATAGCGACAGGAATACGGCGGTGCCCCGCATACCGGTGGTGGCCTGCCTGTTGAAAGAGAACTTACGATGCTACGTTCAATTGCCACCGTCTCAGTCAGCGGCACGCTGGTCGAGAAGCTCAAGGCTATCAGCCGCGCCGGGTTCGACGGCGTCGAGATCTTCGAAAACGACTTGCTGTACTTCGATGGCTCACCCGCCGACGTCCGGCGCATCTGCGCCGACCTCGGCCTCCGGATCATGCTGTTCCAGCCCTTCCGCGACTTCGAGGGGGTCTCGCCGGAACGACTGGCCCGCAACCTTGAACGCGCGCGGCGCAAGTTCGAACTGATGCATGAACTCGGCACGGATCGCGTGCTGGTGTGCAGCAATGCCTTGGCGGATTCAATCGGCGGCGACGCATTGATCGTCGATCAGCTCGGTCAGTTCGCCGACCTCGCGCGTTCGGAAGGCGTGATGGCAGGATATGAAGCACTGGCGTGGGGGCGGCACGTCAACTCGTACAAACATGCGTGGCGGCTGGTCGACACGCTCGATCATCCGAACCTCGGCCTGATCCTCGACAGCTTTCATACGCTTTCCATCGGCGACTTAGTCGATGAAATCGCTCGCATTCCAGCAGACCGGATCACGTTCGTGCAGATCGCGGACGCGCCGAAGATGGCAATGGATGTGCTTGAATGGAGCCGGCATTACCGTTGTTTCCCGGGGCAAGGCGATCTCGATGTGGCCGGCTTTACACGTCAGGTACTGGCGTCGGGATATGCCGGGCCGCTGTCATTGGAGATTTTCAACGACGGATTTCGTGCGGCGCCGAACGCGGCGACGGCCGTTGACGGTTATCGGTCGCTGCTGTATCTGGAAGAACAATGCGCGGGCGCTTTAACAGAGACGTCGCATGAGACGTTGTTCCATCCGCCCGCCGCGCCTGCGCACACGGGCTTTCAGTTCCTCGAATTCGCCGTCGATCCGGCCGGTGGTCCGACGCTTGCCCAATGGCTCGAACGCCTGGGCTTTCGCGCGGCTGGCCGGCATCGCTCGAAGAATGTCACGCTGTACGCGCAGGGCGACGCGTGCATTCTCCTGAACGGCGAGACGGACTCCTTCGCGAGCGCGTTTCATCAGGCGCATGGCTTGTCGATCTGCGCGTCGGCGTATCGCGTGGATAACGCCGCGCAGGCGTTCGAGCGCGCGGCCGCTTTTGGCTACGCGCCATTTTCGGGCAAGGTCGGTCCCAACGAGCGCGTGGTGCCGAGCGTGCAGGCACCCGATAACAGCTTGCAGTACTTCGTCGACGAGGCGCCGGGCGAGCCCACGCTCTATGAGACCGATTTCAACTTGACTGATACAGGCAAGCAGGACCGTGCCGATATCCTGCGCCGTATCGACCATGTGTGCCTGAACCTGCCTGCCGACACGCTGGATACGTGGGTGCTTTTTTTCAAGGCGACGTTCGGTTTCGATGCCGAGCCGTCGGTCCTCTTACCGGACCCGTACGGCCTTGTCAGAAGCCGCGCGGTGCGCAGCCGGGACGGTTCCGTGCGGATCGTGCTCAACGCGTCGGCGGACCGGCATACGGCAGTGGTGGAGTCGCTGTCGACCTACCGCGGTTCCGGGCTGAATCACGTTGCGTTCGCGACCGACGACATTTTCGCGGCCGTCGCGCAGTTGCGCGAGCGGGGCGTGCCGCTCCTGCACATTCCCCGCAATTATTACGACGATCTCGAGGCGCGCTACGATCTCGACCCGGCCCAGCTCGCACAAATGCGTGAGGGCGGCATCCTGTATGACCGCGACAACGCGGGCGGCGAGTTTTTCCAGGTCTACACGGAGCAGTTCGCGGAGCGGTTTTTCCTGGAGGTCGTGCAACGCAAGGGCGCCTATGACGGCTATGGTGCGGTGAACGCGCCAGTTCGGCTCGCGGCCCACGCCCAACGACGCCATCAGGAGCGGGTAGCCGGGGCGGCGTGACCGAGCTGGCGGTCTGGTCTGGGGACGCCCTGCTGGCTTGAGACAGTGCTCGACAGTTTGACGCTTTGATGCCAGAGACGATAATCTGTCTCGGCGTCAGCGCGGCAGGTGGCTGCAGCGCTGACGCACGAGTGCACAGACAGCGACGGACCTGACTTTCTCAGAGGTGATTTTCGATGACCAACGATGCTTTTCTGCCTGGCGCTGCCTCGGCGCAATCCCTGCAGGACAGCGACAATCCGCTGGGCGTCGCCGGGCTTGAATTCGTGGAATTTTCGAGCCCGGACCCGGCGCGGTTGCGCACGCTCTTCGAGCAACTTGGCTTTACGCAAGTGGCGCACCATGTCAGCAAGGACGTCACCCTGTTCCGGCAGGGCAGCATGAATTTTCTCATCAACGCCGACGACGATTCGTTCGCAGCGCGGTTCGCGGTAAATCATGGGGTGGGCATCTGCGCGATCGGGCTAAGGGTGTTCGATGCGCAGACTTCGCACGAGCGTGCCATCGAATTCGGGGCGTGGGATTTCGAGGGTGAGCGCGTCGGGCCGAACGAATTGTTGATTCCCGCGATCCAGGGTATTGGGGATTCGCATATTTACTTCGTGGACCATTGGGAAGGGCGGCAGGAGCCGAGCGAAAAGGCACGGTCTATCTACGATATTGATTTCGCCTGGCTCGACCCGCAGGAGACGCGTGCAGCGCTGCATTCCAACAACGCTGGTTTGAGCAAGGTCGACCATTTCACGCAGACGGTTGGGGCGGGGCGGCTGGCGGACTGGCTCGAGTTTTATCTCCAGGTCCTTCATTTCAAGGAGATCCATGCGGTTCATCCGGACTGGAAGGTGGCGCAGGATCTGCCTGTGATTGTGTCGCCTTGCCAGACGTTGAGCATTCCCGTTTATGAGGAAGGGACCTACCGCACGAGTCTGATGCAGGACTATCTGCCCGATCATACGGGCGAGGGGGTCCAGCATATTGCGCTCGCGGCGAAGGATATTTTTGCGTCGGTGGATATCTTGCGGTCGCGAGGCATTCGTTTCGTGCAGCCGCCGGCAAGGTATTACGAACAACTCGATGAACGTTTACCCGGGCATGGGCTGGACGTTGAAGCCCTGCGGTCGAGGGGCATCCTGGTAGACGGGACGATCGCGGCCGATGGAAGCGCGCGGCTCTTCCTGCAGACGTTTATTCAACGCGACCGCGGCGATATGTTTTTTGAAATCGTGGAGAGGCGTGGCGACCACGGGTTCGGGGAAGGAAATTTGATCGCCTTGGGCAAGGCGCGGGAGGCTTAGGCAGTTCGCTCGCTTTGCTTGCATATCCATGCCACATCGCGAGCAAGAAACCAGATTCTACTCAGACTCTACTGTGATCGAAACTTCCCCCTGGATGCCCTGATCAATTCAAGCACGGCGTGCAATATGGGCGACGTATCCCCCCGCCGATACAAACAGCTCAGTTCAATATTGCGAAGCTGTTTAGACCTGAGCGGTCGATAAACCACCCCTGGCAAGCGGAGATTCGCGGCGGATTCCGTCGTGACGCAAACACCAAAGCGGCTGGCGACCAGCGCAATACACGTCACCACGTCCTCGACTTCCTGCTCCACGCGCAACCGCACACCTTCAGCCCGGAACGCCGCGGCGACTTCCTGTGCAAGTCCATGCACCGGCGCGTTCGGGTAAAGAATCATCCGTTCATTGTCCAAATCGCCAAGCGTGATCGACTTCTTCACACATAGCGGATGACCCTCGTAAAGCGCGACCAGGAAGGGCTCACGCTGAACCCATTCCACCGCTATATCCGCTTCATCCGGTACCAACCGGTTAAACCCGATCGTGATACGGCGCTCGCGCAAGGCAGCGATCTGATCGGCCTTTGACATATTATGCAAGCCGATCTTCACATCGGGCCGATCGGTATGAAACTGCGCAAGCAAACGCGGAATCACGTTCAGGATCCCCGAACTGAAGATGCCGACATCCAGCCGGCCGACATATCCCTGACCCGCGAGTTGCGCCTGCTCCTGTGCACGGCGAGCTAGCGCAAGCACGTTCGGTACCTCGTCAAGCAACGCCTGACCCGCTTGCGTCAATTCCGCCCCCTTCGGCGTGCGCACGAATAACGGCGCGCCCAGTTCCTCTTCCAACGCGCGAATGCTACGCGTGAGCGGTGGTTGAGCCATGTGAAGACGCTCGGCAGCGCGGCCGAAATTCAACTCCTCGGCAAGCGCCAGAAACTGCCGCATCTGCTTCAAATCCATCGCCACTCCCACGTTCAAACTCAATACCGGAATGGTATCGGAATTTGAAAAAACGGTATTGGACGATATCCCTCGTGACCGCGCATGATTCCCGAAGAGTAAGAACGATGCGTTCCACGCGATCACGAACTCGCCTTATCCGGTTCAACCAAAAGACGCCGCGAACAGTGGAGACAAACGATGATCATCACGCGTCAGGAAGACATCACGCGGGCCGTGCTAGACGAACTAAGTCGAGCCCATAACCCGCGATTCCGTGAAATCATGTCTGCGGCAGTGCGTCATCTGCATGATTTCGCACGCGAAGCAAAACTCACGGAAGCGGAATTCCATCAAGCCTGCGGTGTCATTGCCAAGCTGGGTCAACTCACTACCGTGTCGCACAACGAGGTCGTGTTGATCGCCGGTTCGCTCGGTCTTTCGTCACTGGTCTGCCTGCTCAACAACGGCGACCACGGTCAAACCGATACGACCGCGAACCTCATGGGTCCGTTTTGGCGAAGCGACTCGCCACGTACAGAAAACGGCACTTCAATCGTTCGGTCGCCGACTCCCGGCACGCCTATTTTCGTCAACGCATGGGTCCGCGATCTCCAGGGTCAACCCGTGGCTGACGCGCAGGTCGACGTTTGGCATACGTCGGCGGAAGGGTTCTATGAGAATCAGGACCCCGAGCAAGCCGACATGAACCTGCGCGGAAAACTGACCACCAACGCCGAGGGGCACATCGCTTTCCGCAGCGTCAAACCGGCGGGTTATCCGATCCCGTTGTCCGGTCCCGTGGGTGAATTGCTGAGCGCTCAAGGCCGTCACAACATGCGGCCCGCGCATATCCATTTCATGATCTATAAGCCGGGTTTCAAGACGCAATTCTCGCAAGTCTATTCAAGCGACGACCCCAATCTCGATACCGATGTCCAGTTCGGCGTCACACGCGCACTGGTGGGGCAGTACGTGCTGCATGACAGCCATACCGAGCCTGCGCCATCAGACGATATAGAAGGCGCTTGGTATTCGCTCGATCACCACTTCAAGATTGAAGCGGGCGAAGCGAAGCTGCCGAAACCACCGATCACTGGCAAAGCCGAAGGCGCGCGCCCGACGCTCGCGGTGCTGGCGAGAACCTGACGGCGAAACACGTCGGACCGATTTAAACCAAAGGGAGAATCATGCCAATCGTACAGATATCACTCATTGAAGGACGCGACGATGCCACCGTGAAAGCCTGCATCAAAGCGGTCGCACGCACGATCCACGAAACGCTCGGCGCGCCGCTCGCGTCCATTCGAGTCATTGCGACGGTCGTGCCCGCGACGCATTGGGCCGTCGGCGATCAGACGAAGGATGAGACCGCTGCAGCGGCCCAACAGCAGGAGGAGAGATGACGCCGGAGCTCATTGAACAGGCTGCGAACGCATTGTTCGATGCCGCGCGCACCGGTCAATTTATCGCACCGCTGAGAGAAACGTACGAGCAACTCAGCATTGAATCCGCGTACGCGGTGCAACGCTTCAACACCGGGCGTCGGCTGAGGGAAGGTCGTCGGCTAGTGGGTTGCAAGATCGGGCTGACATCGGTCGCGGTGCAAAAACAACTCGGCGTGGATCGTCCCGATTTCGGCATGCTCTTCGACGACATGGCCTATGGCGACGGCGAACCGGTCCCTGCATCTATCCTCACGCAACCGAAGATTGAAGCCGAGGTGGCGTTCGTGATCGGCCGGAATATTACTGTGCCGAATCCGGGCCCGCTCGATGTGCTGAATGCAATTGAATACGCGCTGCCGGCGCTTGAAATCGTGGGCAGCCGGATTGCGAAATGGGACATTCGTATCAGCGACACCATTGCCGACAACGCATCGTCGTCGGCATTCGTGATTGGCAACAGCCCGCGCAGGCTTTCGGAGTTCGACTTGCGCTTGTGCGGCATGGTGATCGAGCGGCGCGGCGAGCCGGTCTCGGTAGGTGCGGGCGCGGCCTGCCTGGGTAATCCAATCAACGCAGTCGTCTGGCTCGCGCGCACGATGGCCGGCTTAGGCACGCCACTTAAAGCCGGGGATCTCGTATTGTCCGGCGCACTGGGTCCGATGGTCCCGGTCACCCCTGGCGACATCTTTGAAACCCGCATCAATGGACTCGGTTCCGTGCGGGCTGTGTTTGAACACGACTTGGGCGAGGCACGCTGATGAGCAACATTCT
>Ga0302178_10002255_pt1 | contig 15439 bp, 16 predicted proteins | sample I_Palsa_E1_3_FD_198790 | JGI IMG/M metagenome (GOLD analysis project Ga0302178, IMG submission 198790) | Peat permafrost microbial communities from Stordalen Mire near Abisko, Sweden - I_Palsa_E1_3 | ecosystem: Environmental > Terrestrial > Soil > Palsa > Peat permafrost | place: Sweden... | reverse complement strand
CCGGTCTCACGCCGGTACCAGGTCCGCACGTAAACCAGCCCGCCCGTGCTCACCGCCCAGATCGGCACCCACCGGCGCAGCGTCCCGTCGGCACGCCTGCTGGCAATCTCCAGTTCGCGTGCGGCATTAATCTCCTGCAGTTCCGCAGGACTCCACGCGGCAGTCATGGTGCGAGCTCTCCTTTCCGGCCTTACACGGGCCAGTCAGGGCGGCCGGCCCTGCCGACAATGTGCGTAGCGCACCCAATGCCAATGGCAGGGTACTCGCCAAATGCACGCCCCTCCCCGGGAAGGCTCACCCGGATGCCGTGTCAAAGCCCACCCGGCCGACGACCGGCCGCCGGCCTTGCCGCTCGGGCACCTTGACCGGCGGGATCATGGGCTCGACGACCTCCCGGATCTCGTCGCGCGCCTCGAACACCGTCGCCACAGCCAACCTCCATAGTCGCGGTTGCGTCTCCGCGCCGGGAATCCGCCCGCGGCGGCTACGCCAATCCTTGAGCCGACGTTAGTAACGGCGCGGATTTATGCCTTTAGCGTTGGACGCGGCTCAGCGACTCCGACAGCGACGCCGACCCGGACGGTGCGGGGGGTCGCGGTCATGCGTCGCGCGCACGGCTCGCCGGGATGCGCGATGAGCTCAGGCGGTCCACGAGCAATCCGCAATGAGGCCGCGTTGACTGGAGAGGCCCTCGAACGTGGGCGTGGTCCCTTGCGTAGGTGCGGGGGGCAAGCCCGTTCAGCGGCAACGACGAGGCCGTTGCCACGCGCAGCTCATCGAGGTGGTCCATGCTCGTGGATGACACCGGATGTATTCTGCTCCCTGTGGGTCAGCCTGAATCACCATAGATTGGTCCTCACGCCATCGGGACAAGTTCTACTGGCCGAAAGGCCACATCCCCCGAGGAGCACCATGGACTCAGGAGATACGGCGCAGCGCAGCCTCGAACACTGGAGCGAGTGGGGCCGTCGCGAGATGGAGAAGTTCTACGCGCTCGCCACGGAGGACTACCGCCAACTCGCGCTCGCCGCTGACTGGCCGGCGCTTCTCGGTGAGCGCGCCCACCCGGGATGGTCGCTCCTCGATGTCGCCTGCGGCAGCGGCAAGTTCCCGACGGCCCTCGTGAGGTTCACCGCGGTCGCATCGCTTCCTGGCGTCGCGTACGACCTGCTGGACCCCTCAGCCTTCTCTGTAGCCACGGCTCGCGCTGCCCTCGCACCTCCGTTCATGCCACGCAACGACCTGGTGATGCCGTTGCAGGAACTTCCCAGCTCCTGCGGCCCCTATGACGTTGTCTGGGCGACCCATGCCCTCTACGCCCTCCCGCCCGACGAACTCGACGTCGCAATGGCGCGTTTTGCATCGGCCCTGGCCCCAGAAGGTCTGGGGGTCGTCGCTCAGGCGACGGGCCGCTCGCACTACCTGTCGTTCTATGACGCCTATCGGGCCGGGGTGCGTGACGCGACTCCTTTCACCACGGCCGAACTGGTGGCGGCTTCCTTGCGCACCGCAGGCATGGACGTCCGTGAACAGGTGATCACCTATGAGACGGGAACCAGCGACCGAGACGTCGCCGAGGGTTTCCTCCAGCGCTGTGCCTTCGACGACACCGTGAGCCTCGAGGAGATGGAGGCCGCACCGGTCCTGGGCGAGTACCTGGCGTCATGCCGGCGCCCCGATGGGTCCTACGTGTTCAGTCATGAGGTGGCGCTGCTGTGGATGTGAACGCGGAGAGTTCTCCGCTCCAGCCGGACAATCGTGACGGCGGGATTGACCAGGACTGGGCGGGTGACGATCAGGACTGGTGGGACTGGTACGTCACGCTTGCGGAGAACGATGATGCGCCGATAGCGCTGGTGGCCGGCCCCGGCCTCCCCGACGTGGACCCCGCCGACGCCGTCGTAATCATTTCCCCACGGCTAGACCGGACCCGCGACGGCGGTCAGGTTTGCCCTCGGGTCAGTGAAGTACCCGGCCACAAGGCCTGTCAGGGCACGTTACGGGCCCATCTGCCGCTTGCCGCCGAGCCGCTCGGCTTCCCGCAGGGCGGCCTCGACGTCGGGCACGCCGACGTAGAAGATGACGCGGCTCAGATAGCCGCTGCCACCACCGGCCACCGACAACCGACACTGCCGGGAATCCCGGTCCAGTCGGGCGTCGCCACCCGGTCGACGAAGCCGCAGTTCAACGATTGTCCTTGACGGACGCCATTCTCGGCGCGGTGCCGACCCGTGTCCGGCCTTGGCCAGGATCCGGCGGATCGTGCCCTCACCGGGAGCAGCACCAGCCAGGCAAGACCCGGATCATGATCAGGTATAGCAGGCGAAGAGACACGAACCGCGATCTTGCCGCAACCGGCTCATCCAGCCAAACCGCAGGTCACAGCCCGTGCGGAGAGTTCTGAAGCGGTACACGAGTAATCGGGCCCCACAGGGTGCACGGGATCGAAGGCGTGTATGTAGCAGGCGCGTCGCTGATGTCGGCCGTCACGTCCGGCAATACCAACATGCCGACCGCGGTCATCGGCGAGAGGATCGCCCGGTCGCTGCTCGGCCTTGCGCAGCCGACGAACCAGTCCACTACTTGGTGAGATACCACAGCTGAGGTTCGAGCTGGTACTGGGTGAGGCTCTCGAATGAGTTAGTGGTGCCGGAGAGGGTGTTCTTCCACACCCAGATGTTGTCGGGCTCCGGCTGGAACAAACAAGGCTGCTGCGATGCGAGGTAAGCCAGCTCGCTTTCGACTGCGTCAGAGTTGCTCCCCGAGACTGATGCGTTCATCAGCTCATCGGCCGTCGGGTCGCTGTAACCGCCGAGGTTGGAAGGCCCGGTGCTGTTGAACACGCCGTCCGTGGTCGGGTAGGTGTTGTCGGTGAAGCCGCCGAAGTCCTCCATCGCCCATGCATTATCGTTCGCGGACGACACGGTGTCGTTGTCGTTGACGATCATGGCGGTGAAATTGCCCGGTACCAGGGTGATGTCGATACCGGCTTGCCTGGCCTCGGTCGCGAAGTCCTTGTCTTCCGCGCCGATGTACGCCGGCGATGTGCTTGAGATCAGGTTGAACGTCAGCTTGGTGCCCTTCGGGATGCCCGCGCCGCACCCGGCGCTATTAGCGCAGGTGTCAGTTCCGTTGGCGATCACGTTCCAGCCGTGGCTGGTGAGCAGCTCCTTGGCGGCAGCGATGCTGAACGGGTAGGGATCTATACCGGCACCTGGCGTGGTGAACGGGCTATTCGGCGCGGCGGGGATTGGCTCGTACACAAAGGTGCCATAGCCGCCGTAGTAATCCTTGATGTATTCCTGCTCGTCCTCTAGGGAAGCCAGCGCTTGGCGGATGTAGAGCTGCCCGATGATGTTGCCGAAGTCCCCGGTCTTGTCCTTGAAGTTGTAGAAGATGGCGTTGAACCCGAAATCGGGGGCGCCAAAGGCGTTGTAGCCTTCGCGCTCCACGTCGGGGATCTGCGCCAGATCGTCCTGCGGCACTTGGCCGACGTCGATTTTCCCGGCCTTGATCGCGTCGAACTCGGCTTCGTCCGAGGCGTAGGGAACACCCTGGAGCGTTGGGTAGATCGTTGAGTGCGTGCCGCCGTAGCCGGGATTAGGCGCGAGCGTGAACGCGCCGGTGGCCGAATTGAAGGCGGTCAGCTTGTATGGCCCGTCCACGGTCCGCCAGAGCGGGTTGGTCGCATAGCTTCCCACGCTCTTGGCCGCGGCATCAAGGAAGCTGAAGATCTTCGCCGCGTCCACCGGATTCGCATAGTTCAGCGTTGGTCCGCCGACGGAGTCGATCGCCCATGAGCTAGGCATCAGATTTATCTGGGCGAGGATGTCATCCTCAAACCATACTGGATTGACTGGTGACCTCAGCGTTATCACGACCGTGTTCGAGTTGGACGCCGTGGCGCTCACCAGGTCGTCCGGAAAGTCCCCTGACGTATAGTCCGCCCAGTTGTCTGGGGATTCTTTGACCGCCGCTTTGATCTCGTCGAGGGTGAACAGCACATCATTCGCCGAGATCGCGGTGCCGTTCGACCAATTCCAGGGCTTCAGCGTGAATGTGACAGTTGTGTCGCCATCGGTCCAGATCGGTGGGTTTACTGGGCTCATCTGATCAACTACAGCGGGCGTGATGCCGTTCACCGTCCAGTACAGCGGGGTGTACATCTCGCTGATGAAGTCGTTGGCGTTGTACACCGAGCTGTCCACGCTAGGGATGATCGGGAGGATCCAGTCCGGCGTGTCTCCCGGCTGAAGCGCGACGGTGACACTTCCCGCATGCGGAGTTCCGCTCTGAGGCGGCACGCTGCCGTAAACGCTGACCGAGGCGGCCGCGGCGGTCTTGCCCGGCGGTGTCGACGGTTTGCCGCCCAAGAGGCTCACCAGAACGAAGGAGCCGATTGCTACGACGGCCACGGCAGCCGCCGCCATGAGGGGAGTGAACCGCCGCCAGTGCCGTGAGTGCCCGGCGGCAGTGGCGCCAGGCACGTCCCGGCGCCCGGTCGGCGGCGATACCGATGGCGGTGGGCTCAGCAAGGTGACGGGGATGTCCGGGGCCTCGGCAGGCGTGCCCGCCGAGCCGACCACGACCGGGATCGGCGCGACAGGTTCAGGTTCAGGTTCGACCGCGACCGGAACTGGGACCGGCGCGGCAGGTTCAGGTTCAGGTGTGACCTCTGTCTGGGGTGCGACTTCGGCCTCGGGTGCGGGCGGTTCCGCAGGCCGATCCTGATCGAGTCGTAGCGCAAGCTGATCCGCCGGAGGGGGTTCCCGCACGCTGATTGGCGCCACGGTGGCGACCGGGTCGATGGTTCGAAGGTGAGCGCGGGCGATAGCGGCGACCACGGGGGCGTCGTTGTCCGCGACGTCCTGAAGGGCTAGCTGGGCGGCCAGCACCCGGGCGGGGTCGGCGCCGGCCAGCCATTCGGCGAGGGTGTTGACGGCGCCGATGCGGACGTTCGGATAAGGGCTTTCCAGGCTCGTCCGCAGCGCACTAGGGAGAGTGGCGGGGACTATGGAGATCCCGGCCGGGTTGCGGGCGAGCACGAGGGTGCCTTCCGCCCCGTAGAGCCAGCGCTGCGGGGTCTGCTCGCTGCCTTGGGACTGGACGCGATTGTAGGCATAGGAGTATGCCTCGTCGAGGGTGACATACCCGTCGCCGTCCACGTCGGCCGCGCCGGTGCGCATGCCTTCGATCAACGCGGCGGTGAACACCGAGGCGGCTACTGCCTGGCCCGGTAGAGGAATGCCCTCGAAGGAGTACTCCCCGGCGCGGGAAGCGGTCAGCACCGCGCGGCCGCGGCCCTGCCCGGTCAGGCGGTTCTGGAGGTCCACGTCACCCTTGCCGGCACGGGCGAACGCGCCGCTGAAGCAGCAGTCCAGGATGAGGATCTGACGGCGCGCCCGGCACTCGTCAAGCTGGTCAAGCAACCAGGCCGACTCGAGTGCGGTGGATCCCAGCTGAGCCTTCGCGGTATCGGCGGCGGCGAAATACAGCCTGCCGCGCGTGTCCAGCAGTCCGTGACAGGAGAGGTACACCAGGACGAGGTCATTGCTGTCCCGGTTAGCCAGGAATGCGCCGATGGCCCGGCGGATCCTCGGCTCGGCCTGGTTGATCAGCGATGTGACCGCGAAGCCGGCGATGTCCTGGTTGGCGAGGACCTCAACGAGTTCCTCAGCGTCCCTGGCCGGCGCGCGCAGCTGATCCAGCTCCGGGTCCTCGTAGGAGGAAGTGGCGACCACCAGAGCCGCGCGCGGTCCCGCGGGCAGGTCAGGTGCCGGGCGCGTGCTGGGCAAGCCAGGCATCGATGATCTTCTCTTGCTGGTCGCGGGTTGCCCGGCCCAGTTTCAGCGTGCCACCAGCTAAAGTAACCTCGACGGTCCGATCATTGCGGGACGCCCAGTCTGCGACCTTAGCTAGCACGGTCCGCAATCCCTCACTGCCAAGGTGCACCGCAAGCCATCCAGCCACCGCAGGGAGCCCTTTGGCCCCCTCCGGAACGTCGGCGTCGGTTACCGGGTTCACTGCTTGCACATCGAGATCGAGCAGTTCCGCGCGCAACCGCCGCGTTACCTCGGCCAGTTCCTCAGCATCATCACCAGGGGCCGTGCAGACACATACGACCAAGTCACCCTCATTCGTCATCTCGTCCAGCCCTCCATTCACTGACATCGGCTGGTGGGCGCCCACCACCACCGCGTACCGGGAAACCGCGCCAGGTGATCGGTCTCGCACTTCCCGCTCCTGATTTACCACAGTCTGCTATTAAATGCGAGGTGACATCGAACAGAGTTACACCGGCATCAGTTCTGGAACCCCACAAGGTCCGCGAACCCCTTATAAGCCTTCATCATCGTCTCAACACGGATATGCGCGGACGGGAATCGAGGTTCCAGCCATCTAGCCGGCTGCGTGCTTCCACTCCGGGTCGGCTCTGCCGCAGGCCCGTGCCAGGTACAGACCGGGTCAACGGGAGGTCCACGCCAGGTCCATCACCGGACAACAGGGTCAGCCGGACAGCAGCTCGAACCAGGTCACTGTCCGCCGCCACGCCGCCGCCAGCCCACCGCGCCGCGAGACCTGCCACCATCTGAAGCCCCCGGCCGCCTTCCGCGTCCCGGCCAGCAGCGTACAGCTCCGGCCCCTCAGGGCCGCTGCGATCAGTCCGCTCCACACGGGCAAAACCGTCCCCGGCCCTGACCGCGCCCGCTCCGCCCGCCCGGCAAGCGTCACGCTCTCCCGGACCACCAGCCCAGCCATCAGCGCACCCGCCCTTCCCCGCCCGCACCACCCCGGCGGAAGCCACCGGGCCGCCGGCCGGGCTCACAGGGATGCACGCTCGACTCAGCGGCCCTCGTCAAGCCGGAACACGCGACCGGCACGGCCCGTCCGTGCCCGTCCGTGGAAAGCCGACGGTGTACACCGACCGTCCTAGCGCCCGGGCACCGTCCGCTATTTCTCCGTCGACACCGCGACACAGGGACCTACAGCGCTACAAGGTAATACATGACGGGACAGAGAAAACGGCCCGCTAGCACGAGAATTCGCAGCTAGCGGGCCATTTTCGCAGGTGGTGGCAGGTGTTGGGTTCGAACCAACGTAGGCTGAGCCGACGGTTTTACAGCCCGTCGCTCCTACCCGAGGCCCATGCCGCTGACCAGCACATACGCCGTCCGAGTCGGTTTCCCGGGCTGCCGCCGTCCGCTATGCGTCCGTGCGCACCGGGCTTGATCCACGGACGGGGGCGGAAAAACCCACGGACGGGGGCGGTGGGAGCGGTTACGCCGACCGTCCGCCCGGCTTTGTAACTCTGAACTGGCATTTCAGGATTCCCGCTCGATCATCGTCTCCCCTCGTCGCCGGTCTCGGACTTCTTCCCCGATGAGCGGGGGCAGGAGGCGGCCGCCATGCTGGAGCGGTGCCAGGCCACGGTGGCGGCCTTCTCGCAGGCGGTTTACGCGGCCGAGAATGTAACCGCTTCCGGCGCCAGCGGGTCTCAGGCGCCCGGTGACGCGGACCCTGACCAATTGGACTCGACCCAGCTCGTGTGAACGGAGAACGGCCGGGCGGGATCGGGCGGCGCGAATGCCTCGTGCGCGACGAGAGTGCGGTGCAGCGGCAGGCCGGTCGCCAGCCCGGTCACCTCGAACTCGTGAAGTGCCCGGCGCGCCCGCTGCAGCGCCTCGGCTCGGGACGCCCCGGTCACGATCAGCTTGGCCAGCAGCGTGCCGAACGCCGGGAAAACCCCTGCCCCCTGCTCCGTGCCGGAATCGTGCCGCAGGTACAGGCGGTTGGCCGGCTCGACCACTTCGGGGCGTCCGACGGGCGGGCGGCCCACGAAGACATCGACAACCCGTATCGACCTGGGTGTTGCGCGAGTCCCGGACTCCGCCCGCGACGCTGACGCCGGCTCGTAGGCCTGCTGTTCGACGGTGAACCAGCCGGCGCCGAGCCGCTCCGCTCGCAGCCGGGCGTCGGGGGCGAGCGCGCAGCCGGGCGTCGGGGGCGAGCGCGCAGCCGAGCTGGCGAAATCTTGGGCGGCCAGGCCCTCAAGGAACGAACCGGCCCGGGCGAATTGCGGCACCACGCTGGCCGCGCCGTGGTCATGGACGGTGGTCATGAATCCTTTGTACGGACCGGCCACCGGCGGCGAATCGGGTAACTGCCCGACTTCTATGTCAGGTTCCGGACGCGCGGGCCGGGTCGCCCTCCGCCTGCTCGCCGCTGCAAGTTATTATCGATGCCCTCCCATACCTCACCCATGCCGCCCTGACCAGGCAGTGCACCCAGCCGGTACCGTCCGGCGAGTTCGTCTCCCGCCTTCACGTCGCCTCCCGCTGGCCGTCCAGAAACATGGCATGGATCATCCCTAGTTCACCGCAAATGCAGAGCACATGACCGTACAGATAACCAGATCTGCGCTCAGCACTGTCGATATAGACATGGGCCGATAACCGCACTGATCGGCGGTTCCCGCTCGCTACCTGAATCACGCGTCGTCACCCTGCGCTGCCGCCCGGCGGTGGTCCAGTGTCTACGTCTCCCTGGTCAGGAGTGGTAAGGGGCCCGATAAACGGCCCGGCAATGACGAGATCCCCGAACCCTCCGACCTGATCGAGCAAGCCTTCGACGCCTCGCCAGCCCAGCAACCGGCGCGACGCAGGTTACTTCAGATTCGCCCGCGCCCGGACACCTGCTTTTCCGGCCATCGATGTGCCCTTCCGAGAATGTCCGCATGGACAGACTCGCGTGCCCCTGCGGCCTCGGAGACGACTATGAGTCGTGCTGCGGGCGACTCCACGCAGGCGCGCCTGCGCCGACCGCTGAATCGCTGATGCGCTCCCGCTACAGCGCATTCGCCGTCGGGGACGCCGGTTACCTCCTGCGCACCTGGCACCCGTCAGGCCGTCCGCGGACCCTCAGCCTCGACCCGGCACTGCGGTGGACCCGTCTCGCCGTCCTGGAAACGCGTGACGGCGGGCTCTTCGACGCCACCTGCACGGTGCAGTTCCGTGCTATGTACGTCCAGCAGGGGCAGCGTGGCGTCCTCGCGGAGACGAGTAGGTTCGTCCGGCAAGACAGACATTGGACCTACCTCGGTCCCATTGACTAAATGGCGCCTTCCTCCCGCGCCATTACCCTGAAGGTGCCATGCCAGACCACCCAGGAAAACTGCCCCCTGCCGATTATTTACCATTGTGATCGGCGATGAATTCCTGATCGTGGCGCACACAGATCACTCTGATCTGGGCGTAGCTCGGTCAGCCTCGGTCTTCCAGGCCAGGCTTCAGTCCAGATGGTCGTCAGTCGTGTCCGGCTCGAGGGTTTGCCAGGTAGGGAACTCCGCCCGCAAGATGCCATCGCCTGCTCCTCCAGCACCTGCACTTCCTCCTGAGCGATCTGCCATACGACGGCCCCAGTCAACGCTGAAGTACTTGCGTCAGTTAGCATCGGAGCCCTTTACGTGACTTCTGCCCGCGATGGGCGCTATTCGTGTCCTATTCCGGTATCGCGCCCTCTCCAGGATTATTTCCTGGGCCGCCCCGAACCGGCGTCCGGGTCGTGAGTGTCCTGGGCGATGGGGCCGAGATCAGCGGCGCCCAGGTCATCGATGCCGCCGATCAGCTCGAACTCGTCCAGGTCCGGCTCATCTGGACTCACGCCGCCATCGCCGGCTGGCTGAGCGACGGGCCGGCGTAGCCGCCCGGCTTGCCTGTGTTCTGCCTGGCGGGTCCGGGGCTCGGTGGCGTCTGCATCTTCTGCCTTGGCATGCGGTTCGCGCCTTGCCGTGTGCTGGCTCATTATGTCCTCCGCTGCCGGCTGTCTGCAAAGCCGGCCCTGATTACGTGCCCGGTCCTCCGGCGCCGTAACGGGAGGAATCTTCCGGGGCAAGCAACGAGGAGCCGGAACTGCCGGAGGCAGCGAAGCCCTGGTCCGGTATCCGCACGATGGTGACGCCGCGGCTGCCCCGCGGCCGGCCACAAGCAATACGCTGCCGGACGCAGAGATGACAGCCGATGTCCGGACGCCGCCGTCCGGGCCAGGATGACGGTAGCGACATCTGGCGATCAGCCATTTCGGGGGACGCGGTAACCGGGGATCACGCTGCGATTCAGCCCGGCGCCCTTCCTGGACGGCCAGACCGAAGGCGAGCGATTCCCCGATCAAAGGGCACGCCGAACCCCCAGATCGGCGCCATCTGAACCTTGATCGACGTCGAGCACGTCCGGAAGCATATCGGTTTACGCGCGAGCGGCCCGAAGACTCAGGTGGCACTCCGTGATGGGTTTTCGTCGGCCTCCGGCGGCCTCTGGGAGAAGTTCGCTAAGAGCCGGTCCGCCCCAGCCGAAGAGCACAGCTACCTCACCCGTCTGTGCGCCTTCGCCGACGAATGCATGCGCGCCCCTGGCCCCGCCCCCATAGACCCTGGCCTTTTAACCTCTGTAAACAAGTTGCCAGCGGGATTCGGTTACTGGAGTTCGTAGACTTCGTAATCGATCCTGGACAGGTCGGCGGACATTATGCCCTTGCCGACCGCCTGAACGGGGTTGAGCCATTGGTAACGGGGATCCCCGGTCTCAAATACCGGGGCGATGAAGGCGACTGATTCCTGACCGGGGACGAATAGCAGTCGCCCGGTGTATCGGATCAGCACCACGGCCCCATCACCGGTCTGGATGGCCAGTCTCACATCGGGAAGAATGAGCCCGCCGGGGGTCACGGTGAACCAGTCAGAGCTGGCTGCTCCGGCCACGCCGCCGTTCAGGCGGCCGGACACCGTCGCGCTGGTGATCTCGGCGGCCATGCGTTGCCCTGCTGGGGTGTTCCCTGCATCCACGGCCTTGCCGAGCATCAGGGTCATGGTGCATAGCGGGACGAAGGTAATCATCGCGACCTCGTTCGATCCTCGGCGCGCACGTTCACCTCAGCGGCACTTATGCGCGTGTTATGTACTGCGGTCGACTTCTAGAGTCCGGTTCAGTCAGCCGACTCAGGAAAGTCGGGCCACGATTTAATGCCCTCGCGGTTCGACCAGGCGTCGCGGGCCTCGCGCCGCGTGGTGCCCTCCAGTTCGTCAACGCTCGACAGCGTGTAAACGACCTTGACACCGGGCACGCCGTCGCGCAGCAGCGGCAGCATGGGCCCGCCAAGGAGTTCGTGCAGGGCCGCCTTGTCCTCGGTGGCGATCAGGCGGCGCCCCTCCTGGCCTTCCTCCGATGCGTGCCAGTCAGCGGTCTCGGGGTGGTCAGGCGACGTGCTGTCGGCGTCGTCGAAGTTCTTGAGGGCGGCCTCGCGCAGCGTGTCGGCGTCGGTGATCTCGGCCATGAGGCCGATCTTGATGAGCATGAACTTGGCCATGCGCCCCTGCTGGTTAGGGGTTTGCGGTTTGGCATAAAATACATTGCGATTTGCGGCTAACGATCTTGGTCGTGAGCTTGTGGACGTTTGTGTCAAGTTTCACGCGGCGCGGCAGCGAGGTAGGTTGGCAGTCGGTTATTCAGTCGTGGCGCCGAGTTCGAGCACGCTGGTGTCGAACTCGAGGTAGGACTCTTCTGGGCCGGGTTTTAGGCCTGCCTGCCGGAACGCAGGCGCGAGCCGCTCGGCTGCGAAGAAATCAGCGTGAGCTTTGCTGTCCCAGACATCGACGATATGCAAGGCTCCGTCGGCCTCCCCCACGATGAGGGCGAGGCGGCCGGCCGGGGGCTCGGGGCCGAGCACATCGGCGACCGCTTGGTAATCGCCGAGGCTGTGGCCGGGAACGTGGCTGATATGGGTGTACGGCATCGTGTTCTCCTTTGTTTGCGGCTGTTCAAGGAGAACGATGTCAGGAGATGGCACGGCGTTCGTCCGCCGAATTACTCAATCGCATTACTCATCTGGCTGGCGGGTCATGACCCATGACGTGATCTGGCTGCGGTTCGCCAAGCCGAGCTTGGTGAGTATGTGCTGCACGTGGTTCTGGGCGGTCCGCTCCGAAAGGAACAGGGCCGAGGCGATCTCGCGGTTGGAGTTGCCCGCGGCGACCAGCCCGGCCACCTCCAGCTCACGCGCTGTCAGCTTTGACGCTGTCGGCTGACGAGGAGACGGCGCCTGGGTAAGGGCCCGGGCCCGCTGCAGCCAGGGTCGCATCCCGAGTTCGGACGCGCCGGCGGCGGCATGCCGGGCAAGCTGGCGTGAGCGTTCGGCATCGTCGCCGCCGCCTCGGCGGGCGAGCGCGGCGGCCAGCTCACAGTCCGCCTCGACGGCGAATGCGAGGGCGCCGATGGCCCGGCATGTACGGGCCGCGGCTGTGAGCTCCGATTCGGCGTCGTCCCAGCGTCCGAGGTAAGCGGCGGCCCGGCCGCTGTGCAACTCAACCGGACCGAAATAGCTGGCGTTGCCCGCGCCCGTGACGGCGTGACGTCCCCGGTCGGCCAGCAGCCTGTCACGCAGCAGGGCGACATCATCGTCTTTGCCGAGGGCGGCCGCCAGCAGCGACCCGACTACCCAGGCCGGGATCCGGAAGTAGGGCGGCGGCCGCCATGAGGAGACCGGGCCGGCCCGCCGGTATGCCGCCGCCGCATCGTCCAGCCGGCCTGATTCCGCCAGTACCAGGGCGGGACCGATGTGGCCGAACAGCTCGTTACGTACCTCGGTGGTGTCGGGAGGCGTGTCGGCCAGCATCGTGAGCGCACCGGTCCTGTCGTGACCGATGTGGTGGCCAAGTGCCGTGGCCAGGCTCATATAGGCGCCCATTGCTCCTGGGTGGCCGACGGCGCGCAGGGTGTCGAACGCGGCCTGGCCCAGCTCAAGAGCCGGGGTAAACTCACCGCGTGCCTGGGCCAGCGCCGCCTTGGTACGCAGCAGATGCCATCGGGGGAAGGGACCTCCGGCTTGCCTGGCGCACCATTCGAGCCGCCCGAGCGTCGCGGCGATTTCGGCCAGATCGCCGCGTTCCCACAAGATGTCGGTGATCCAGAGCCGACCCCGCAATTCTGTCGTTGTGCGGCGCAGACCAAGACCTATCTCAACCATCCGCGCGGCGATGGTGTCGCGCTCCGCCAGGTTTTCAGGGCCGCTGCATGCCAGTTGGCGGGCACCTAGGGCGGCGATGACTGCGGTGCCGTCGGCCGACCGGTCGGCGAGCGCCAGCGCTGTCCGGCTGGCCTGGTCGGCAGCGGCGTGCTCACCGAGGTAAACCGACGCCTCGGCGGCCCGGGCCAGCAGCCGTGCCCGGTACGCCGCCTCGGGTTCGGGGGCTACTGACAGGGCGTCGTCGCACCAGCGGCGCACATTAAGATCCCAGGCCAGGTCGCCGATCGGTTCGACGGCGAGGGCAGCGTCGCCGATCAGGTCGAAGCGCCCGATGCGCTGCGCGATGGCGACGGCCTTCTCGCAAGCTATTCGGCAGCTTTCCAGGTCGCTCGACCGCCACTGGGCGTCGGCGAGATCGATCAGCAAGCGGCAGCGTCGCTTGTCGCCCAAATCCGCGTCGCCGATATCCAGCGCCATCTGAAACAGGCGGGCCCCTTCCTCGTAAGCCAGGCTCCGCACCGCTTCGTGCCCGGCCCTGACGGCCCACTCGATGGCATTGGCCCGCTCACCCGTGACCGCGACCACAGCCCAGTGCCGGGCTAGATCGGCCAGCCGGGGCGCCAGATCGCCGGCATACCGACGCTCAATCGCCTGCGCGGCCAGCCGGTGCAAAACAGCCTTCTCCGCTGTCGGCAGGCCTGCTTCCACCGCGTCGCGTATCAGGCCGTGGCCGAAGCGCCACTCTCCCGCCGCGGCGGTCGCTTCCAGCAGACCGTAGTCTCTGGCCTCTTCGAATGACTGCATACAGGCGATGACCGGCTGATCGACAAGGGAGGCGGCGATCGCGACCGCGAACTGCTCGCCCAGCACCGCGGCTGCTGCCAGCAGCCGGCGGGTCAGCGGCGAGAGCCGCTCGACGCGAGCGTTGATCAATTCGATCACAGAGGCCGGTACCGTCACATCGCTCCCGGCTGAAGCCGACAGAGTCCGCGCCATCTCCCGCACGAAGAACGGATTGCCGCCGGTCATACTGTGCAGCGCGGCTCCGGCCGCAGCGGACAGTGGCATGTCCGAGACGGCCTCGGCGCAGCGGGTCGTGTCAGCCGCGGACAGCCCGCTCAGCTCGACCTGCTCGGTGAGCGGCTCGCGGATGAGGTCTGCCAGAACTGCCCGCCAGCCGGCGGTGGTGTCGGCTCTCGTCGTCCGGTAGGTAGCCAGCACGAGCAGCCGTACCTCACGCAACTCCCGGGCCAGGTGCCGCAGCAGGAGCAGCGACGGCTGATCCGCCCAGTGCACATCGTCTAGGACCAGCAACACGACCCCGCCGGCCGCCGAAGCGAACAACTGCCGGGTCGCGTCCTCAAAGAATGCGAAGCGCTCCGTCTCCTGATCCGGCTCGCGCCGGTCGATGCCATGAGCAGAGAAAACTTCAGAAGAAGGCAACGCTTGCCGCCATAGCCAGAACGGCGGAGCACCGCGGTCCTCTGACGCCCTCGCCCACACCACGCCCGCGCCGCAGCTCGCCGAGGCCATCTTCGCCAGCTCCGACGCCAAGCGGGTCTTGCCGATCCCCGGCTCACCACCGCACAACACCAACCTGGGCTGCCCGTCGGCCGCCGCCATGAGCCAGCCGCGCAAATACGCCAGCTCCCGGCGCCGACCGACGAACTCGCCTTGAACCACAGCTCCGACCCTACGCGCAAGCCCGCGGCGATGACCCAGCTGATAAGGCCGTCCCCACGCTGACCGCGACCGTCCCGCCCGATTGGCTGTGCCGGACGCTATTGCCGAACAACTCGCTCACCAGCAGGGCGGCGTCATCCCCGCAGGGATGCCCGGGACCGAGCACCCCGCCGACGAACGCGCGGGCGATCCGTGCCCGCTCCGCCCGCCCGGCCACGGTCACGCTCTCCTGGATCTCCGGCTCAGCCATCAGGGCACCCGCCTTCCCCCGGCCGCCCGCTCCTGGCAGATCACCGGGGCCGGCAGGCCGTGTGTACGGGAATAGTGACCGCAGAAGACGCACCTGGGGGGATTAGCACGCTCGACTCAGCGGCTCACGTCAAACCGGAACCCGCGACCGGCGCGACCCGTCCGTGGCCGTCCGTGGAAGCCGACGGTGCACAGCGACCGTCCTAACGGCCGGACGCCGTCCGGCATATGTCCGTGGGGACCGAGCCTGGTCCACGGACGGGATCGGAAAAACCCACGGACGGGGGCGGTGGGAGCGGTTGTACCGACCGTCTGCCCGGCTTCTTGCCCCGACCTGCCATTTCAGTCCAAGAACAACAGCCGAACCTGGTTCGACACCGCCGCCTGTGCCAACGCGCTCAACCTGCGCGCATACCGCGAACGGCGCAAGGCCGCGCGATTTTCTGACCTCTGCGAGCGCGATCCGGGCTGAGCGGCAGACACCCTCGACTAG
>Ga0302178_10002253_pt1 | contig 15444 bp, 16 predicted proteins | sample I_Palsa_E1_3_FD_198790 | JGI IMG/M metagenome (GOLD analysis project Ga0302178, IMG submission 198790) | Peat permafrost microbial communities from Stordalen Mire near Abisko, Sweden - I_Palsa_E1_3 | ecosystem: Environmental > Terrestrial > Soil > Palsa > Peat permafrost | place: Sweden... | reverse complement strand
GAGCTTGGGGATGGCCGTCCACCATTGCTTGCGACGCGGAATGCGCAGTGTCAGTTCGGCGAGCGTCTTGATGCCGTGAGCGTGAAGTGCGCGGACAGCTCGTGGTGGCAGCCAGCGCTCGATTTCGCCGGTGATCGACGGCGTCGCCACTGTTGCGACGCGAAGCACCTCGATGGCCTTGGCCACATGCCGTGCGTGCCTGACGCGTTCGGCTGTCCGCCCAGCAAAGAGTTTGGCGAGGTCGTCGCGATGGCGGGTGAGGGCACAGCGGATGAGCTGGCGGCGAATTTCGCTGAGCACGCCGCGAGCGGATTTACTGGCTGTGAGCAAGTGGGGAAGATATCGGCCGACCGCATCGTAAACCGAAATAACTTTGTCAATTCGAAAACCATGCCAGTGCTGGCTGATCGGGACTGCATAGAGTCGGATTGACAACTATATTTGCAGTCCGAAGACAGCGTGCAAAAGCTGGGGAGGCTCCTCATCAGGGCCGCTTGTGTTCTCGGTGGCGGTGCCTGCTTCGTTTGAGGTAGGCTGATCGGTCTCGCAACGGTTGGAGCAAACCATGCGGTTGATCATTGAAGCAAGATCGGTCGACGGGGACAGTGACACGGTCGAGGAGGGCGACGGAATTCTGGCAGTCATTGAGCGCCCTGATTGCAGTCTTGCGGACCCGGGTCTGTCTCTCGCGGAAGGGCGGTCGCGGATGGCGAAGGTGCAGATCGAACTTATTTCGAAACAGGTACAGAGGTGGCTCGCAAGCGAGACCTATTGTGAGAACTGCAGTGCAGCCTTGAGGCACAAAGACAGCCGCTCGACGGTGTTGCGCACCGTCTACGGCAAAGTGACTGTGAAGAGTCCGCGGCTGTGGTCTTGCGCGTGTCAAGGGACTACGCGGCCGGAGCAGCGTGTGGTGCATCGCTTGTCGAAAGCGTTAGGCAGACGCGTCACGCAGGAGCTGGAATACCTTCAGGCGAAGTGGGCAACTCATTTGCCCTACCGGCAGGCGACGAACATGCTGAAGGAAGTGCTGCCGCTGGACAAGGGCATCTCATCCAGTGGCACCCGGGATCGGCTTCTTGACCTCGGAAACCAGCTAGACGCTAATATTGAGCGTGACATCGCGCAGCTCCCCCAGTCTGTTGCAGACGAACAAGTTCGCGAATGCAGTGATGGCCGCAGTGAGCGTCGACTCGGCGTGGCTACGCAATTGCGACCCCGGGCGAGACCCTGGCCGTCACGTGAACATCGTCGCGGGGCGGGCGACGTTCACTGACTGCCCCCCAAACTGTATGCATATGTGCACAGGGAAGTGACCTCGGCTGCGGCGCGACTCGATCAGTTCCTCAGCCGGAACGGTGTAGCGAGCGATGAACGGGTGACCGTGATCAGCGACGACGCCGGTGAATTTGGGAAGACGGTCGAGGGCAGTCAGCTGGCCCGCGGCTGGATCCTCGACTGGTTTCACATCGCGATGAGGTTTAAGGCGGCGGAGCGTTCTGTGTTCGGCAGCAAGATGATCGACTCGATGGAACGGGAGTCAGTGGAAACCGAAATCACCCACGCCAAATGGCTGCTCTCGCATGGCAAGGCCAGCAAAGGGTTGGAGCGGATCAAGGCAATGGACAGTCGGCTCCTGGTGAGGGGAAGGATACGAATTCAATACGTTATGGTGGAATCTAAACAATGTCTCCAGTTACCTGAAGAAGAACGCGTGCACTTTGGTCAACTACGGCGCCCGGCATCGCAAGGGCCTGCCGATCAGCAGCAGCATCGCCGAGTCTGCGGTGAACCAGGCTGTCAGTTACCGAATGGCCAAGCAACGCCAGATGCGGTGGGCGGACGAAGGAGCGCACTGCATGGCACAGGTCAGGGTTGCGGTGTTGAACGGGGAATTCTCCCCCCGTCGCATCTCGGTGCTCAAGATTGCCGCCTCGCGTTGAGGCGCATGCGTGCGGGCAGCGTCGGCCGGCGAGGACCGGCCAATGGACAGAACAGACGGTGCAACCATGCCATAAGCTATGGAAACCTAACGAAAGCTACCTCCCCAACCCTTCCACGCTCTCTGTCGATTTTGGATCGTTGGACGGGAAAATGACACCATTGCCAGGGCAGTCCCATGCGTGGGATGCGCGGCGACGAGTAATGCCTGTCGCCGTCGGGCAGCGCCGCTTGCAAGCTAAAAAGACCTTTGAATTTGTAATCTCAAAGCTTCGTCCAGTCTGGACGGCGCCCACTTCACCTCACCAGCGTCTGCGAGCCCGTCCGCTACAGACAACAGTTCGATCTCCAGTGGGCTCGGCTTAGGAAGGCGTTGCGCTTTCGCGATTAGATGCTTGACCTGGCTACAAAGCTCATTCGATTGGGTACTGTCTGGGGTCATTTTGTCCATCTGCGCTGAAAGAGTTACGCTCGCTGCACGTAGATCCGACGCATTTGGTTGGGTGGGGGAGATGGACATGGTTTCCTCAGGCGGGGGCGCCCGGATGCTTCACCTACCGACTTCAATATCAGCGCATCATTCGCATGAGGAGCGCAATCAAAGTCGCGGTTGGCTGGCCCTTCTGACAATAACCATCAAATTCGTCGGCAACAAGATGTCGGCTCACTTCTGCCTCGTCAAGCGCTGTAAAAGCCAAGATCGCTATCGCGCTGGCACGTTCATCCTCTCGCAGGATCAGCGCTGCTTCGAAGCCTGTGCAACCTGGCATTGAGATATCCATGATGATCGCGTGTGGCATCCAGGCGATCGCAATAGGAATGGCTTCGAAGCCACCAAACGCGGTGCGACAATCGATACTTTCTAACACGAGAACCATTTCCAGCGCCTCCACTGCGGCGTGATTGTCGTCAACGACCAAGACGCGCGTCTGGTCAGTGCCGATATCGATCGATCGGTTAGTCCATCGTAGACCTGGCTTGCTCGAACGTATTGGCATAGTGTCATTCCTGTATCTCTACGTTCCAGACCGTCCATGCCCATAAACCGGATCTCATGCATTGGACTGTTGATCGTCGGGCTTTCTAATTTTTACACGTACAAAAGCTTAACGAATTCGCTTGCAATGATTCACGCGGTCGGGCTGGCGGCATCCAGCCTGGACCTGATTCAAGGGGTTGCATTTCGGTACTGGGCAAACACGATCAATACAGCGACTGTTTTTTGGCACAGCAAAAGCGTCGAATCCACTAAGGCACAACGCCTGCCGCCGCAAGTTCGTTCTTCCGATCGCACGAGAAGTAAATTTCCGACATCGCGTGGTAACGCGTCATCTCTGGGTTGGCTCGTACGGCCGATCCTGAAGCTCAAGGTTTTACCTCGGCGGGTTTATGGATAGCCGGCCATTGCTTAGGTTCACTGCGCTGCCGCGATTGGGCCGAAACTCTGCGCGGTGTGCGATCTAGTGAACGTCCATGGGTTGCGCCTGCCGCGGCGGCGGGACACAGCATTTCGTCGAGCCAGTCTCAATTGCATGGCTTAAGCGTGCCACACGTGTGAATTGCACAAGACAAAATCGACTTTCGCTTTCCTCATGACTCCACTTGGCGCCGTCCACGGCGACTTCGTAAGTTCCGTCAGTGGGTAATGCGGAAAAAGCCGTGACGCAAAATAAATATGTCAGGTCGGCGGGATTCTGGGCATTCACCACGCTGACATTCTCGGATCCCAAGCCCACGACGGGCTGGCCGTCCACGTATGTAACCGCTAAGTGGATTCGCGGAACGCGAAGGTCGACCGGGTCCTCTCGCTCAGTGACTTGCAAAAGAGAGGCGGCGACTCTCAATCGTATACATGGACGCAGGCCGTGAGGCCGCACTCGCGCGAGGATTTGCATTGGCTCCTCCTTGAAAAACGGACGCTGATACGTCAAGCAAGCATAAATCTTTCCAGCTTTCGTCGTACTTGATATGCCGAGGAAACATGATGATTTACGAACGGACATTGCAGCGGTTCGAGCCTGGTAACTAGCCGCGTGGATCCTTTTCAGTATGACTTGTTACTAGAGGTGGTCGACAGCACAGGTCCGCCATCCTCCGCGACGGATGACCACGCGCCCAGACTGCACGCTGAGCCCTTGTGCACCGCTACAGATGGCCGTCGATCCGATGCGGGATGACTTTTTCGACTATCGCTTTTGTAGATCCCTAGCTGGTGAACGACGCTCAGCAAGCCCTGAACGCACCTAAGGCGCTGGTTTGAGCGAATTTGGTCTGGGATGCTACCAGGCCGGAAATCGGAACGCCATGTCAGTGAGGCTCGTTCGAGGGCAGTGGTGCTTTTGTCGGATCGAAGTCGGCCCACGCACCCCGTTGCCAAAGCCCAGATGTGCGCTCAATATCCATCGCTTCGCAAGCACGAAGCGTTGCAGTTGCACCGTCGGCAGTTTCTTCGGCCGCGTGAACAGCGAGTAGCACGCCGGCGTGCCGCGCGTTTTCAGCGTTGTCCAGTGAAGTCTTGGAGTTAGCCTTGGAGTTCCGGGTGTGGGACATGGCGCCGACCAGCGAACCCAAATAGGCACCGACGGCGGCACCAATAGCGGTCACCACAAGGGGAGCCCTGAACGCGAGGAAGATTGTGACGCCAGCAAGCGCTCCCAGAACGATGCCTATCACCACACCCTTTCCCGCGCCTTTGGGCGCTGCTGTTGAACCTCGATCGTTCATGGCGTCTCCGCCAATCGGGGTTCGCGAGTGTTGTCCCTGCGACGAAACATAGAATATTGACAGGTCTTCTTCGGTGAAGCCGCTTGCCTGCATTTCCTGTGAAGCAAGTTCTGCTTTCTGAAACGTATCGAAACGCCCGGCGATAATCAGAGACATAATAGACCTTGCATGTTTTTAGACGGGTATGGAAGGACATCTAGCGGCAAACTGCACAGCGCAGGTGTTGCGAACTGTCGCAACCTGGAGCACCGGCCCGCCAGCGCATTTTTTTAGAATGCTACCGTCGCCTCGTCGTCACCCCGCGTGTGCATCGATCAACGAGATGCGGCGCTCGGAAGTGCGTCGCTCCCACGGCTATCCCCGGTTGCATCAGCATTATTCGGGCCGGGGAGGTGTGGGTCGTTTGGCATTTCAGTAATTAGCGACTAAGGAACTGCGAATAGATATCTTCAAAACGTGTGCCTCGGTTCGCAATACCAATGATCACTGTGGATTGCACATGGTGTATCCGCGTCAGCCATCTCGATGGGATAATGGGCAATGACACGGCACGCCGTCCGCACGCGACCTGTGCTAGGTCTCATTTGCCATCGTTAGAGCGACACAACCATGCACATTTTATTTGTTGAGGACCACCGAGAATCTGCCGACGCATTGTCGTTCGGTCAACGCTCATCGTTTGACTCCGCTGTGGCTGTCCTACTCGGCGCGAGACTAAGCCGGGCGGTCGTCGTCGCGTCGCCAGCCATACCCACTGTTATCAAATCGCTCGTTATCGTATTTTTGCATCGGGTGCTTGCACGGGCATATGTACATTCACTGCGACTGGAATCGCTAGTCGTCGGAGTAGAGCAGGAGCTGTTCCGTGGCGGACAATTTAACGAACGTCAATTGTTGGCAGCGTCGGTTACGCGAGCCGACGTCTTAGAGACCGTTCGCAAAGAACTAGGCACGCAAGGCCTTGAGAAGGTGAGTATCGCGATCCTGGAACGCAACGGCGAGATAAGCGTGATCCGAAAGGAAACGGACGCCGCTGTCACCACGTCGCGACCATAATGCCTGTGGTCCGCGATCAGACTCACCAAAGGGTCGCATCTGTCGAGGTGCCTGCGCACTCCTGGGCGGCGGATCTCGGACCCGGGCTAGCCTCCGTGGGCGCCGACAATGACCCCAGCAGCATCATCACGTACTCCCTTGCCGGCGCGCAGTTCGGGTACGACATGCTGTGGGCATTGGTGCTTTCCTACCCCTCGATTGTGGCGCTGCAACTGATCTCAGCCCGGATTGCGGTGTCAACCGGAAAGGGGCTGACGGTGAACATGCGCGAGCACTACGCCCGCCCGCTGTTCTATCTTGCTGTCTCACGGTTTGTTCTAGCCAACACTTTCAACATCGCTGCGGACATTGTGGCGACGGGCGCCGCTGCGCAGCTGATGTGGCACGGCTCGGCGGCACTATTTGCGGCGCTTGCCGGCATTCTGTCGCTGGCGCTTCAGTGGTTCGTGCCGTACGGGAAGTACGCGCGCATCGTCAAATGGTTGGCCGCGACGTTGTTTGCCTATGTCGGCGTCACCCTCGTGCTTCATGTCCCCTGGAATACGGTTGTCATTCGGTCGCTAGTACCTCGTATAACGTGGTCGGAGGATTACTTCACCGTCCTCCTCGCCGTACTTGGTGCGACAGTCAGCCCGTATTTATTATATTCCCAGGCCGAACAGCAGGTCGAGAAACTGCGCCCGTCACCAGCGAAGCGCGCAGCTGATACAGACGTCCACGATAATGCTCGGGTGGGGCGCGCACGTAACTTCCGCAAGGACACGCTGCTGAGAATCGCGATTTCGAACGCTTTGGGATTGTTCATCATGGTTGCCGCTGCCGCGACACTGCACGGACTTGACGACCCGCAAGATGCAGCCAAGATCCTGGCTCCGCTAGCGGATGGCCTTGCGTCACAGATGCTTGCGCTTGCGCTGTTCGGTACATCATTGCTTGCGCTCCCTCCACTGGCGGGTTCAGCGGCACACGCTGCGGCGAGTGCATTCACTTGGCGACGCGACGAGCATCGAGATCGACCAATCGCTCTGACGCTGGTCGTTTTAATGGTCGTGGGTGGGCTGGTCGGTATTTCGCTGTTACTCATGCGCGTGAACCCGATCCGCGTTTTGTACTGGAGCGCCGTGCTCAATGGCATGACCGCAGCGCCAGTCATGGCGCTGCTCGTCCTATTAAGTACCAAGCGGTCGGCGGTAGGCGACCTCAGTACGCACTGGACGCTTCGTGCGCTCTCCTGGATGGGAATCGCATGCATGGGTGCAGCGGTGGTCGCACGCTACGTATTCAAGTGGATGTCGTGAGCGTGTATCGGAGAAACGATGGTAGACGTTGCGCCTGGCCGTCTGCGGCTCCTCCGCGCTCGACGAGCTCGTGCCACGACTGACACACGGTCACTCAGTTTGTGACCGTGGCGACGTGTACCCCGAGTTGAGTCCTGACATTAACGTGGATTGTGGTCCAGGCTCCTATGAATGGATGTTGCGGCGATTGCCCCTCCCCTCGATGCCACACTGATCTGATTCAGCATATTCACAACGTCACCCGCAGCGTAAATAGGTTCGATGCAGGTGCGCTGATGCTTATCGGTGACAATCATGCCATCATCGTCTCGTCAAATATCGAGGCCGCCCAATGGCCTTATCAATGGGGTGTGTACATGGTGCCCCGCCGTCCTTCAGCTGGCCCCTCTGTTTCAAGGTCATCTAGTGGCGGTCGCGCTGAAAGAGAAATTCGATTCGCGACAACTGAGTATTGTCACCCGCCGAAACAGCACGCTCGGCGGTGCTGCCCATTGCTTTATCGAGTGTCTCCTGAAAGTGATCCGCAAGCATGCGAGATCGGCAAAGAAAGACGACCTGGCGCTATTTGACACCTTGACCGTGCTCGTTTGAGCATCGAGCTGTGCTTCGCACTCGCACTCGCGACGCTAATCGCAGTGCAAGGGATTGATCGATCGTCCGCCCGTTGAAGAAGACATTCTCGCGCCGTGGAAAACCGAGTTTCATTCAGGGTAACTAAAGTGATGCGACAAATTCGTTCTCGCACAAAGCGCTGTCACTGGATGGGGAACCCACGGGGCGCCCGTGCGCGCGCCCGTGTTTATTCTGTGTTCGCGCGAAGTTCGGCCGACGGCGGTCGGGTAGCCGCTTCGTCGGCTGAGCATGGGGAAATAATGCCCGAACGAGGGTTCAGGTATACGCTGACATCAATCACAGGTCAGGATTTGATGAACGTCAGTAGGTCGGCGTTGATCTGCTCCGCATGAGTGGTGGTCGGCATCCCGTGTGGCAATCCTGGATACGATTTAAGCGTCCCGTGCTTCAAAAGCTTAACGGATTCTGCGCCTGTGGTGGAGAACGGGTATATCTGATCGTCCTCGCCGTGCATCACAAGTACCGGTACATCGATCATCGCCAAGTCGTCGTAAAATTCGGTTTCCGACAGGACCTTGACGCAATCATATTGGGCCTTAATGCCGCCCATCATGCCCTGTCGCCACCAGTTCTCGCGAATTCCTTCGGACACTGTCGCGCCCGGCCGGTTAAAACTATAGAACGGAATCGTGATGTCTTGGTAAAACTGCGATCGGTGATTCGCTGTGCCGTTGCGTATCTCATCGACAACTTTCCTTGGAACGCCGTCAGGGTTCTTTTCCGATTGGATGAAGAGTGGCGGAATTGCGCTAATCAGCACCGCCTTCGCGACGCGTCCGTTTCCGGTGCCATGTCGTGCCAAGACCGCAGGATGCTTACAAAGAGGCGATTGCGGCGTGACGTGATCGAAATAGCTTTTTGCCACGATCAATCAATGAACCGGTAAAAATGCCGGTCTGCGTAGTTTCCGAACCTTCCGCTCTCGCCGAGCTCGGCGTTAGTATCGATGCGTGAGTGAATATTTGCATTTGGCAGGTCCATCTGCAAGGACCGTGAGATCAAGACGCCGAAAGTCGCGCCAAAAACCCGACGTCTCTTGTCGATGCACGATTGGCTAAACAGTAAGCACTTGGCGAATAGACCGTGAAGTTCCGCAATGGATCGATACGAACTTCTTGAGCCTTGCCGATCCTACCGAACCACGATACCGAGGGAGCCAAGATAAATGAACACGCCCACTTCGACACAAGACTCAACCATTGAACACGTTGAAGCATCGCCCTCAACTGGGCAAATGACACTCGAGCCGACTGAACTTAGCAGGATAAACGCCTACTGGCGCGCTGCGAACTATGTATCCGTCGGACAGATCTACCTTTACGACAATCCGCTGCTGCGCGAACCGCTGAAAATGGAGCATATCAAGCCCCTCGTAGTCGGGCATTGGGGTACGGTACCGGGGCAAAACTTTATTTACGTCCATCTGAACCGGGTTATTAAAAAGCACGACCTCAACATGTTCTACATCTCTGGACCGGGGCACGGAGGAGCGGCGCTCGTAGGTAATACCTATCTCGAAGGCACGTACAGCGAAGTGTATCCCGATGTGAGCGAGGACGAAGCGGGGCTAAAAAGGCTCTTCACGCAGTTCTCGTTTCCTGGCGGGATTTCGAGTCACGTGGCGCCGACCACGCCGGGTTCGATTCATGAGGGTGGCGAGTTGGGATACTCGCTAAGTCATGCGTTCGGTGCTGTATTTGACAATCCAGATCTCATCGTTGCGTGTGTAATAGGGGACGGTGAAGCGGAAACGGGACCGCTAGCGACCTCGTGGCAGTCCAACAAGTTTCTGAGTCCAGTCACCGATGGAGCGGTGCTACCGATTCTGCACCTCAACGGCTACAAGATCAGCAATCCGGCGGTTTTGGCGCGTATCGAACATGAAGAGCTCGAGCAATTCCTGCAAGGATGCGGCTGGTCGCCTTATTTTGTGGAAGGTGACGACGCGGACAAAATGCATGAACTGATGGCCACCCACTTAGAGAAGGCTGTCACGGAAATCAAGCGGATTCAAAAGGATGCTCGCAAAGCTGGCCATGCTATTCGCCCGCGGTGGCCGATGATTGTACTGAGGTCACCCAAGGGATGGACCGGCCCGAAAGTCGTCGACGGTCTGCAGATTGAGGGCACTTTTCGGTCACATCAGGTGCCGCTCATTGTCGACTCGGAGCATCCCGAACATCTCCAGCAACTCGAGGGCTGGATGAAGAGCTACAAGGCAGAGGAACTGTTCGATCACACCGGCCGATTGATTCCCGAACTAGCTGACCTGGCGCCGAAAGGTGAGCGGCGAATGGGTGCCAATCCTCACGCAAACGGTGGGTTGCTGCTACGAGAACTGCGGATGCCGGACTTCCAACTCCACGCGGTGGACGTTCCGTCGCCGGGTGCTATTGAAGCGCAAGATACGCTAGTACTCGGCAAATTCCTTCGTGACGTCGTCGCACTGAATCAGGAACAACGTAACTTTCGAGTCTTTGGTCCCGACGAGACGCTTTCAAACCTTCTCGGCGCTGTCTTTGAAGTCACAAACCGTCAGTGGGATGCCCAGGCGGTCAAAGAAGATGAATTTCTGGCGCCGGCCGGCCGGATACTAGACTCGATGCTGAGCGAGCACCAGTGCGAGGGTTGGCTGGAGGGGTATCTCCTCACGGGACGACATGGGCTCTTCAACAGCTACGAGGCTTTTATTCGCATTGTTGATTCGATGTTCAGCCAACACGCCAAGTGGTTGAAGGTAACCTCAGAATTACCATGGCGCCGCAAAATCGCCTCGCTCAATTATCTGCTCGCCTCGCACGTTTGGCAGCAGGATCATAACGGCTTTACGCATCAAGACCCGGGCTTCCTCGATCACGTTATCAACAAGAAAGCCGATATTGTGCGTGTTTATTTGCCGCCCGATGCAAATTGCCTGTTGTCAGTGTTTGACCACTGTTTGCGCAGCCGCCATTACGTGAACGTTGTGGTGGCCGGCAAACATGCTCTACCGCAATGGCTGACCATGGACGCCGCGGTGGCGCATTGCACGGAAGGGATTGGTATCTGGCAGTGGGCCAGCAATGATCAGGAAGGTGAGGCGGACGTTGTGATGGCGTGCTGCGGGGACACGCCCACTCTTGAGATTTTGGCAGCTGTTTCCATCCTTCGCGAACACCTGCCCGAATTGAAAATCCGGGTGCTCAACGTTGTGGATCTAATGAAGCTGCAGCCGAGCGCCGAGCACCCACACGGACTGAGCGACAAAGATTACGATTCGCTGTTCACCAAAGATAAGCCGATCGTCTTCGGCTTTCACGGATACCCATGGCTGATTCACAGGCTTACATACCGTCGTACCAACCGCAATATGCACGTGCGGGGCTACAAGGAAGAGGGAACGATTACCACGGCTTTCGATATGAGAGTGCAGAACGACCTTGATCGCTTTCACCTTGTTCAGGACGTGATCGACGTATTGCCGCAGTTGGGCGGGAAGGGTGCCTACTTGAAGCAGATTGTTCGAGACAAGCTTATCGAGCACAAACATTTTATCGATAAGCATGGGCAAGACATGCCGGAGATTCGGAACTGGAAGTGGGGCGATGTGAAATGAATTCGCGAGCGCTTATCGAGACGGCCAAGGCATTGGTCGCAGACGCAAAGGGCCTGTTGGCGATGGATGAGAGCAACTCAACCTGCGACAAACGGTTTGCCAAGTCGGGCATCGAGCAGAGCGAAGAAACCCGACGCGCATATCGCGAATTACTCGTGACCACCCCTGGGCTCGGCGACGTGATCAGTGGTGCGATTCTTTACGATGAGACGATCCGACAGCGGGGAAAAGATGGGACACCCTTCATCGATACACTTGTCGGCGCCGGCATTATTCCCGGCATCAAAGTCGATATCGGCGCGAAGGACCTGGCGGGACATCCGGGGGAACTGATAACGGAAGGCTTGGACGGATTGCGTGTCCGATTGAAAGAGTACGTCGACATGGGGGCTCGATTTGCGAAGTGGCGCGCCATCATCGCCATAGGCGACGCCCTTCCAAGCCGCAGCGGTATTGACGCGAACGCGCACGCTCTTGCGCGCTATGCCGCTTTGTCGCAAGAATGTGGACTTGTGCCAGTTGTCGAACCGGAAGTCCTTATGGACGGGAATCACACTCTGAGTCGATGTGAGGAGGTCACCGAAGATGTCCTAAGCAGCGTTTTTAGCCATCTTCGCGCTCAACGAGTACTGCTGGAGGGCATGCTCCTCAAACCTAATATGGTGTTGCCCGGTTTGAGTTGCGCCACGCAGAAGTCTGTAGACGAGGTGGCGGACGCCACGATCAGGTGCTTTCTTAGAGTGGTGCCGGCGGCGGTTCCGGGAATCATGTTCTTATCGGGAGGACAGTCCGGCGAGTTGGCGTCTGCTCGTTTGAATGCCATGCATACGCGGGCGAAGGAGCCGTTGCCTTGGGCCGTGGCTTTCTCCTTCGGTCGAGCCATCCAGCAACCGGCTCTAGAAATCTGGCATGGCGAAGAGATTCATGCGAAGGACGCTCAACAGGCGTTGCATCACCGGGCTGCGTGTAACCGCGCCGCATGCCGGGGTGAGTATCGTGGCGAGATGGATCGTAAATCGTCAGAGCAAACGTCTTCGAACAACAACCGCAACAAGGTAGTGGTGGCATAAGCCTTGTACAACATCCTGGCGCCCCCTGAAATCCGAATCGACTTCCGAGGATGGCATGGCTGGTTTTTAGGTCGGGCACCAAGCTAGCTATGAATGAGGGGGCGAACTCGTGAATACTTCGGGACACAGGCTTTTGCAACTTTACTTCGTGCGGCACGGCGAAACACAATGGTCACTGTCTGGTCAGCACACTGGACGCACAGACATTGCGTTGACCGTCCACGGCGAGGACCAAGCCAGGAGCCTTGGGGCACATCTCCGAGGTATCCCGTTTGCCCGCGTTCTAACAAGCCCGCGACAACGCGCGCAGCGAACATGTGAGCTGGCAGGGTTAGCTTCGCAAGCCCTGATAGAACCGAACCTGCAGGAATGGGACTACGGCGACTACGAGGGGCAGCGTTCGGTCGACATTCGCGAAGCGCGCCCGGACTGGGATGTTTTTAAGGATGGCTGTCCAAACGGCGAAACACCCTTGCAGATTTCGGAGCGAGTCGATCGGCTTATCGCAAAGCTCTCCGTGCTTGAAGGAAACGTCGCCCTTTTCTCCCATGGCCAACTAGGGTGCGTCCTGGCAGCAAGATGGATTGGGGCCCCAGTTAGCGAGGGTCGACATTTCGCGCTCGGCGCGGCTTCGTTGAGCATTCTCGGCCACGAGGCCGCTCATCCCAGTACCCAAGTCATAGCACTGTGGAACAGCATGCCTTCATCGCTGTCCGTTAGCCCTTAACGACATTGCAGCAGGCATCGGTCAAAGACAACCCCCACGCGTTAGGAACCCAGTGGAGGAACACACATGTAACGTAAGCGGCGGAAGAGGCCTTCCGCTGCAAACCGCCGACCGTAACAAAATAAGGAAGATCATGCGACCGCTGATCGCGGGAAATTGGAAGATGCACGGGCTGTCGTCTCAGCTTGCCGAGATTGAGGCGATTGCCGCGTCGGTGAAGCTGAGGCCTACCCATGCGGACGTCCTGGTGTGCCTGCCAGCGACGCTTATCGCCCGCGCGTCCAGTTTGGCCGCAGGACGCATCGCTATTGGAGCGCAAAACTGCCACAGCGAGATCTCTGGCGCATTCACCGGAGACATCAGTGCGGAGATGCTCAGAGACGCGGGCGCGAACACGGTAATACTCGGGCATTCCGAACGGAGACAGCATCATGGTGAGACCGACGCAGTGGTGGCGAAAAAAGTGGAAGCCGCTTCGCGCGCCGGACTGCTGGCGATCATTTGCATCGGTGAGACGCAATTACAGCGAAAGGATGGCAAAGCCCTCGCAGTGTGCGGCAACCAGATCGCTGCGAGCCTGCCCGACAGCATGAGCATGTCCGTCAACGCAGTGGGTTATGAGCCGCTGTGGGCGATCGGAAGTGGCCAAGAGCCGACACCGGACGAAATTGTCGAGATGCATGAGCACATCCGCGAGTGTCTTGTCTCCCGTTTAGGGACACGGGGGCGCACGATACGCATCCTTTTTGGCGGTTCTGTCAATCCCGACAACGCGCGAGCCATCCTGGCGTTGCCGGAAGTCGACGGTGCCTTGGTCGGTGGCGCGAGCCTGAAGGCCACCGATTTCGCAGCCATAATCGGAGTTGTACCGGCCGAACCTTAACCTTTGTAGTAGAGTAATTTGTGCCGTAAAGCCTGGATATTCGACGTCGATGGGAAGGCATCGCTTTGACCATAAAGTGGCACAAGCGGGTATGGATCGGCCTCCCGCGATTCTTGGGAGGATTACTCTCTATAGAGTCGTCCGTTTATAGGGGAAATATCATGACATATATCTATAGCTTTTTTCGATCCACCGATGATAGCCCGGCGGTCACCATTTCCAAGGAAAATAAGATGGCTTACTTGAAAGAGGGTACGAAGTTATATCTATCTCAGATCGGTGAAAACGATGGAAAATTCAAGGTCGTAAAGCTGAGGCTGGCACTGGACACCATCGATGGGTCGGACACTCAGAACATCCACGTCATCATTAAGTAATTCAGGGAACCGAATCGTTTATGTTTTGATTTCGCTCTCGAGGATAGCCGGAACCGCGTGAGCATTGAAGCCACGGAATTTGCGACCGCCACATTCACAATTTTAAAGCAACGAGTGCGGTCGGACGATTCCTATTCCACCGGGGCGAAGACGCAGCAGTGAGCCCGCAAGAGGCTCGCTGCTGCGCTGCTCCGGCGTTAGCTTGTCCGTCGAGCTCGTCACGTACATTACATCAAGCGCTTTGCCGCCAAACGCGCACATCGTTGGCTGGCTCACAGGCAGCGGGATATCGCGATCGACCGCCCCGTCCGCAGTGTAGCGGCGAAGGCGCCCCGCGCCGTGCAAGGCACACCAGTATCCGCCCTGGGTATCGACGGCCGCACCATCAGGAATGCCAAGGTTTTCCTCTACTCGTACAAAGAGATCGCGTCGGCCGAGCTGCCCGGTTGCTGCATCATAAGCGAACGCGAACACTTCTTTTGTTTGACTATGAGAAAGATAGAATCGCTTTTCGTCCGGGCTCCATGCCATGCCATTGTGCAGGTCCGAAACGTCCGGCTCCGGACGCAGTCCGTCTGCCAGCGTGAAGCTATGCAGTGGCGCCTCTTCGGGCGTAGTAGTGCTCTCCAGCGGGTCAAACATGACGCCGATCCAAAAGCGCCCTGCGCTATCGCAGGCTCCCTCGTTGAAACGAAATTTTGTAGAGTCGAAGGGCGGTTGCGCGAGCCGTCTCAAGGAACCGGATGCGAACTCGAGTCGAAAGACTCCGTGGCGAAGCGCCACGACGGCGCCGCGCGGGTCGTGAACTAACGCGAATGCGCCGATATCGCTCGGCATAAGCCAAGATCGGTTATCCATTGTGGCAACATCATACCGATACAACGCTGGTTTTTTGACATCGATCCAATAAAGCGCGTTCTCGTCAGCCGCCCATGTCGGCGATTCACCGATCGTCGCGCCTCCATTTACGACAACGTCGATTTTCATGAGCCGCTCCGATAAATGTGACCCAAGTTTCCAAGCCTAAAGTTCGCCCCGCGCAGCGAGCGCTGCGATTCTGTCGGCGGTGCGCATGGCAATCGCTTGAATGGTGAGGGAAGGATTGACGCCGCCCACCGTCGGAAAAACAGAGCCGTCGCA
>Ga0302178_10002250_pt1 | contig 15451 bp, 15 predicted proteins | sample I_Palsa_E1_3_FD_198790 | JGI IMG/M metagenome (GOLD analysis project Ga0302178, IMG submission 198790) | Peat permafrost microbial communities from Stordalen Mire near Abisko, Sweden - I_Palsa_E1_3 | ecosystem: Environmental > Terrestrial > Soil > Palsa > Peat permafrost | place: Sweden... | reverse complement strand
CGCGCACCATTTCTTGCAGGAATTGGGTTTCTTCAGCGAAATGTTCGTTGACCCAGGTGTCGAGCCGCGCGTGCAGGGCGGCGTGTTGATTGGAACTCATAGATACCTTCGTTTAGTTAAGGGCAAAATGTTCGAGGAAATGCAGCAACACCAAGGTGGCGGTTTCGGCGTCGTCGGCGCTCATGGTTTCAAGCGGGTTATGGCTGATGCCGCCATTACCGCATCGCACAAACAGCATCGCTGTCGGTGTCGCCGCAGCGAATTGCATGGCGTCGTGGCCGGCGCCGCTGGGTAAGTGACGTAGTTGCTGGCCGCAACTGACAATGGCTTCGGCTAGTTGGCGTTGCAAGTTCGCATCGCAAGGGGCGGCATCGAGTGCATAAAACGGTTGCCAGTCGAATGTCACCGAGCGACGTTGGGCAATTTCGGCCAAGGCGGTTTGCACCATGTTGAGCGCCTCTTGGCGCTGCCGATCGTCGCCTGAGCGCAGATCGATCGTGAATTCGACCGCTCCGGGTATCACATTGACCGCACCGCCTTCGGCTACCGTGAATTTGCCGACGGTCGCGACGATATGGTCGGCGCGCTCGCGGCCCACCTGCTCGATCGCCAGCGCCATTTCCGCGGCGGCCGTCAGCGCGTCGCGGCGGCCCGGCATGGGTACGGTTCCGGCATGGCCGGCTAGGCCGGTGATCAATACTTTGACGCGCGTGCAGCCGGCAATGGCCGTGACAACCCCGACCGCGTGTCCTTCGTTCAGCAATACGGGGCCTTGTTCGATATGACTTTCGACAAAGCAGGCTACGCGCTTGAAATCGCATTGTAGAGCGGGCCAACCATCCGGATCGCCGCCAAACGCGAGCAGCGCTTCGCGCATCGTCATGCCGTCGGCATCGATGCGCTCCAGCCAAGCGGGATCGAAGTGACCGCTTAAGGCCGCCGAGCCGATCATGGTGACGTTAAAGCGCACGCCTTCTTCGTCGCAAAACGCCACGATTTCAATCGGATGCTTGAGTCTGACGCCGCGTGTATTCAGGTCGTGCACACAGGCGATGGCGGTCAGAATGCCGAATAATCCGTCGTATTTACCGGCGTTGACCACACTGTCCATATGTGAGCCGGACAGGATTGCCGGGGCGTTCGCATCGGTGCCGGCGTAGCGCCCGACGACGTTGCACAGCGCGTCGTAGTGGGCTTCCATGCCGGCGTCGCGCATCAAGGACAGCAGGTAATCGCCTGCTTGGCGATGCTGCGCCGTCAAATAAGTACGCGTGAGTCCGATCTCGCTTTGTGAGAACTGCGACAGGTCTTCGGCTTGTTGCATGAGCCGGGTTCCAAAGCGCATAACGTCCTCCAATGCCGGTAGGCGGTTTTAGGCGACCATCCCGAGAAATTGCTGGAGCTCGGGCGTCCGCGGTTTCGAAAATACGACATCGGGCGGCCCGACTTCATGGACCTTGCCCTGATGCATAAAGATTACACGGTCGCAGACTTCGCGTGCGAACCGCATTTCATGCGTTACCATCATCAGCGTCATGCCCGCATCGGCCAAGCCGCGCACCACGCTCAGTACTTCATTGACCAACTCGGGATCGAGCGCCGAGGTGATTTCATCGCACAGCAAGGCGCGCGGTTCCATGGCCAGCGCGCGCGCAATCGCGACGCGTTGTTGCTGCCCACCCGATAACTGCTCCGGCATGGCGTCGAATTTCTCGGCCAGCCCGACGCGGCTAAGCGTATCGCGTGCCAGACGTTCTGCATCGAGCCGCCCGGTCTTTTTCACAACTTGCTGCGACAACATCACATTGCGTCCCGCCGATAAATGCGGGAATAAATTGAATTGCTGGAAGATCATGCCGACCTTCAAGCGCAATTCACGCAAATGCGTTTCGTCCTGGCTTAACTTCACCTGGTCGACCGTGATACTGCCGTCATCGATGCTTTCAAGGCCGTTGATGCACCGCAACAAAGTGCTTTTGCCTGAACCGCTTTTACCGATTACGGCGATTACCTCGCCAGCCTCGACCTCGATACTGACACCTTTGAGCACATGATTGTTGCCAAAATGCTTATGTACATTATCAATGGCTATGAGTGGCATACAGTTCCCTCTCCAGGTTTTTAGCCAGGCGCGAGAGCGGCCAGCACAGAATAAAATAGATGGCCGCGACCATGGCGTAAACCGTGAACGGTTGAAAAGTGGCGTTGGTGATCACGGTGCCGGCTTTGGACACCTCCATAAAGCCGATGATCGAGGTCAGCGCTGTGCCTTTGATGATCTGGACAGAAAACCCCACCGTTGGCGCGATTGCCAGCCGCAGCGCCTGGGGCAGCACCACGTGACGCATCTGTTGCAGATAGCCCATCGCCAGCGATGCCGAGGCTTCCCATTGGCCGCGCGGCACGGCATCGACACAACCGCGCCAGATTTCCGCCAGAAAGGCGCTGCTCCAGAGCGTCAGCGCAAGACTGGCGGCGCCCCACGAGGTGGTTTCGACGCCGAACAAGGGCAGACCGAAGAAGGCGATAAATAATTGCATCAGCAAGGGTGTGCCTTGAAACAGCTCGATATACAGGCGCGCGATCAGGGGCAGAAAACGGCCGCGACGGGTGCGCAGCAGCAGCATCAGCATGCCCACCACGGCGCCGCCGATAAAGGCCACCAGGGACAGGGCAATGGTCCAGCGAGCCGCCAGCAGCAGCCCGCGCGCCATATCCCATATAGTAAAATCGTTCATCGTGGGACCTTGGGTGGAAACAGCATCAGGCCGATGCCACGCATCACTTGACGTAACAGGATGGCCAGCAGCAGGTAGATGCCGGTGGCAATAAAGTACGATTCAAAGGCACGGAAATTACGCGACTGGATGAAATTGGCGGCAAAGCTCAGATCCTCGACCGCAATTTGCGAGCAGGCGGCGGACCCGAGCATGACGATTACCACCTGACTGGACAGGGCCGGCCAGATTTTTTGCAAAGCGGGCCGCAGTACGATATGCCTGAAAATTTGCAGACGTGTCATGGCCAGAGACAAACCGGCTTCGATCTGACCGCGCGGTACGGCTTCGACGCCGGCGCGGATAATCTCGGTGCTGTACGCGCCCAGATTGATCACCATCGCCAATGATGCGGCCTCCAGCTCGCTAAGCTGAATGCCGATGCTGGGCAGTCCGAAGAAAATAAAAAATAACTGGACCAAGAAGGGTGTGTTGCGTATCAGCTCGACGTAGGCGCCGAACAAGACACGTAGGTAGCGCGGCCCATAGCTGCGCGCCCAGGCGCCGAAAATGCCCAAGGCGATGCCCAATACGCCGCCGATGCCGATTAATTCCAGCGTCAGCAGCGCACCCTTGATCAGCCAGGGGGTGTAAGCGAATACCTCGCCGAAATTAAAGTGATAACGCATACGCTTCCCCTGAGGAAAACATCGGGCCGTTGTTACGCGGCGACCCGATCATTAAACAATCCTATTTAAGGTGCGCGGACCCGTTTGACGGGCTGCAGGCCTTAGATGCCGGCCGGCAATTTGGCGCCCAGCCACTGCTGCGAAATTCGATCGAAGCTGCCGTCTTTCTTACCCTGTTCGATCAGCAGGTTGATTTTCGCGAGCAGGCGCGGTTCACCTTTGTTCAAACCAATCGAGCAGGGTGAGTTTTTGATCAAAAATTTGGGTTCCGGCTTTTTCGGTGGATTCTTGGCGAGGATTGCAGCGGCTACCACGTTACCCGAGGCAATCAATTCGACCTGGCCTGACAAAAAGGCGCTGATGGTGCCGTTGTTATCCTCATAACGCTTGATGATTGCGCTGGCCGGGGCGATTTTGCTGAGTTCGATATCTTCGATGGCGCCGCGCGTCACGCCAACGGTTTTGCCCGCCAGGTCGCCGACGCTGGTGACCTTTTCTTTGGCCGGTCCGAATACGCCGTTATAGAACGGCGCATAAGGTTCCGAAAAATCGATCACCTCCTCACGCTCGGGGCTCTTGCCCAGGCTGGAAATCACCAGGTCGACTTTACGGGTGGTCAAATACGGAATCCGGTTGGCGCTCGTCACCGGCACCAGTTCCAGTAATACGCCAAGCTTGTTCGCCAGATATTTGGCGGTATCGATGTCATAGCCGACCGGGCGCATATCGGGGCCGGCCGAACCGAATGGCGGGAAATCCTGAGGCACGGCGACGCGCAGCGTTTTGGCCGCGATAATATCGTCCAAGGCGTCGGCGTGGGCCAAGGGGGCGATACTCAATGCCGCGGCGGCGAGCAGCGAGGTCGACAGGGACATAAGCAGATGCTGAAGTTTCATGGCAAGGTCTCCGGGATGGTGGGCGATGGTGTGACGGAATGGTTTGCCGGACGCAGAGCGCCGGCGGAAATGGGCGGGCTCGGCGCTGCCGTCAAGCGGTCGGCGTCGGCCTGACGGCGCCTGGCGACAGCCGCCTCGACCGGAGCCAAGGTGCTGCGCATAGAATCGAGCGGGTCGGGGGGCGCGGCAATCTGCAGTTCGTCGGCGATATGTTGCAGATGTTCGTGCATTAAGCGCACGGCGTTGTGGATTTCGCCGGCCTCAAGTGCGGCGACAATCTGCGCGTGCTCGTCGCAGGAATGGCTGGCTTCGTGCGACGACTGATACAGCATGGCGATCAATTGGGTGCGTGTGGTCAGGTCACGCAGAATGTCGGCCAGTAAATGGTTGCCCAGGCATTCGGCCAGACACACATGAAAGTCGCCCAACAACCAACTGCGCTGAGCAGCATCGCCGCTGGCAATCGCGCGCCGCTCGCGGGCAAGATGGGCGTGCAGCGTGCGCAAACCGTCCGCGGTCAGGCCGTGCGAAGCCTCAAGCAGTAAGCCGGTTTCGATCACGCGGCGCGCCTCAAAGGCCTCGCGCGCGTCGTTCGGCGAAGGTTGCACCACAAACCAGCCGCGCCGCGAATTGACTTCGACCACGCCGCGCACCGTCAAGCGTGTCAACGCTTCCCTGACGATGGTGCGCGACACGCCAAACAGGTCGGCAAGCTGCTGCTCGCTTAAGCGCGTGCCGGGCGTCAGGCGCTGTGCCATGACCGCGTCAATCAGGCGTTCGGCAAGTTCGGCCGACGAAACGTTTTGGGGCATAAGATCCTGGTGTGGTGCATGCTGGTGTTGTATACAACCGTGATGTGTCAAAAATGTGCGTGACTGGACTCACCGGCAATTTTTTGATGCTTTCACGATGCATACCTGCAATTGGCGTGCCAACTCGTTTACCCGCATGCAACATGCTCGATTTCATGCCCAGTAAAAGCGCAACGCTTTTACTCGCTTGCTGGAGCTGCACAGCAACAGTGCAAATTGCTATTTGCGCTTTGTCCGGCTTCGGTCAAAATAGCCTTTCCGGTCATCAGCCTGCGTTGCCGGTTAGCATCCCGGGTACGACACTTGCTAGATAAGATCGAAACAGTGCGCCAAGCGATCAGGAGGCTAGATGGTTCCCATGCGGTCTTACAATGAGATGCAGCGTGAGTCGGGTGAAGTACGTGCCCATTACGATCGCTTTTGTCAGTGGCTGGCTCGGCAACCGAGTGCGACGATGTCGCGCAAGCGCGCCGAAGCCGATTTGGTATTTAGACGAGTCGGTATCACCTTCGCGGTGGATGGCGATCTATCGGGCACCGAACGGTTGATTCCGTTCGACTTGATACCGCGCATCATCCCTTCCGACGAATGGCAGATGCTGCAAAACGGGCTGCGTCAGCGCGTCAAAGCGCTGAATATGTTCCTGCACGACGTCTATCACGATCAGGCCATCGTCCGCGCCGGCATTTTGCCGGCTGAGCAGCTCTATACCAATGCGCAATACCGGCCCGAAATGCAGGGTGTCGATGTGCCGCGCGATATCTACGCGCACATCGCTGGTATCGATATGGTGCGGGCCGGCGACGACAACAACGGCGCCTTCTACGTGTTAGAAGACAATCTGCGGGTGCCGTCGGGCGTGTCGTATATGCTCGAAAACCGCAAGATGACAATGCGCTTATTCCCGGAGCTGTTTGTGCAAAACCGGATTGCCCCGGTCGCGCATTACCCCGATCTGCTGCTCGACTCCTTGCGTTCGGCGGCGCCCCCCGGTGTCGACAACCCTTCTGTCGTGGTGCTGACCCCGGGCATGTATAACTCCGCCTACTTCGAGCATGCTTTTTTGGCGCAGCAAATGGGCGTCGAACTGGTCGAAGGGAAAGACCTGTTCGTCGACGACAACAGCGTGTTTATGCGCACCACGCACGGGCCTCAGCGGGTCGACGTGATTTACCGGCGCCTCGACGACGATTTCCTCGATCCTCTCGCTTTCCGGGTCGATTCGGCCTTGGGGGTGCCGGGCCTGTTGTCGGTCTACCGCGCCGGCCGAGTCGTGTTGGCCAATGCGCTCGGCACGGGCGTGGCCGACGACAAATCGATTTATCCTTTTGTCCCGGACATGATCCAGTTTTACCTGGGTGAAACGCCGATTCTGAATAATGTGCCGACCTATCAATGCCGCAAACCCGAGGATCTGAGCTATGTGCTGGCTCATTTGCCCGAGCTGGTGGTCAAGGAGGTCCATGGCGCCGGGGGCTACGGCATGCTGGTGGGTCCGGCCTCGACCAAGGCCGAAATCGAGTCGTTCAGGGCGCGCTTGATTGCTCGTCCGCATGGCTATATCGCGCAGCCGACCTTGGCCCTGTCCTCATGTCCGACCTTTGTCGAAGCGGGTATTGCGCCGCGTCACATCGACTTGCGGCCATTCGTGCTGTCCGGCAAGACGGTTTCGATGGTGGCGGGCGGACTGACGCGGGTTGCCCTTCGCGAGGGTTCGCTGGTCGTCAATTCCTCGCAAGGCGGCGGAACCAAAGATACCTGGGTGATCGAGAAATGAAAGCCAATTCTTCTTCTACACGGGAGGTCGCATGCTGAGCCGTACCGCCGATCACCTGTTCTGGATGTCCCGGTATATGGAGCGGGCCGAAAACACCGCGCGCATGCTGGATATCAACTTGAAATCCCGGCTGTTGCCGCAAAGCGATGAGCAGGCGCAGCGCAATCTGCGCGCGGTATTGCGCATCTCCGAACTGGAACCCGCTTTCGAAGAACGCGAGGAGCCGTTGACTCAGGACAGCGTCCTGCGTTTCCTGGTTTCGGACGCGCAAAACGCCTCGAGCATTTATTGCAGCTTGCAAGCCGCTCGCGAAAATGCGCGTGCGGTGCGCGGCACGCTGACCACCGAAGCCTGGGAAACCATCAACGACACCTGGCTGCATTTCGGCCAGCTTCTAGCGGATGACCAATGGGCGTTCGACCCCGGCAGCCTGTTCGAATGGGTCAAGTATCGCTCGCATTTGTCGCGTGGCGTGACACTGGGCACGGCGCTGCAAGATGACGCGTTTTACTTTACCCAGCTCGGCACATTCCTGGAGCGCGCCGACAACACGGCGCGGATACTCGATGTGCGCTTTCTCGACGCGGAGCGCGAGCCACGCCCGGCGGACGGCAGTTCAGCCCAGTTAGAAGATTTCTATTACTGGACCTCGATTCTGAGTTCGGTCTCTGCGCTGGAAATCTATCGCAAGGTATATCGCGATGTGGTGACCTCGGAGCGCGTGCTGGAGTTGCTGATGCTCAACCGCAATATGCCTCGCTCCTTGCTGGCGTCTCTCGATGGGGTGTGCGACAACCTCACTATGCTGCACACCGAGAACTCCCGCGACTGCGAACGCGATGCGGGTAAGCTGCGCGCAGAGTTGCTGTATGCCGATATTCCGCAGATTCTCGATGCCGGCCTGCACGCCTACTTGACGCAGTTTCTGGCCCGAGTGTTTGCGCTCGGTAACAAGGTCAGTGAGACTTTTTTGCTGTTGCCTTTGGCCTGACAGGAGCTTTTTATGCGCTTTTCGATACGTCACGAAACGACTTACCACTACGGAACGCGCGTTCAGTATTCGATCCAGCAATTGCGTCAGACGCCTTCGAATACACCGTCGCAATTTGTCATCCGCTGGAATATCGACGCTCCCAACAAGCTAGCTCATTCCTACGATACCTACGGCAACGTATTGCATACCTTGGTGTTGACGCGCCCGCATCAGAGCATACGGTTGGTAGTCGACGGCGAGATCGATACGGTCGCGCTGCAAGACGGGCGGCTGCAGGAAGGGCCGGGACGCATACCGCTGCCGCACTTTACCTGCCAAACCCGGCTGACCCTGCCCGATGCTGCGTTGACCGAGATGGCGGTGCAAGCCGGGCCGCTGGTGAACCCCGAGCAATTGGTGAACCTGGCTCGCAAAATTGGCGAGCGGGTTGAATACCGCACCGGCATTACGGCCGTTACCAGCACGGCGTCCGAGGCTTTGGCATTGGGCAACGGTGTTTGCCAGGATCATGCCCACCTGATGCTGGCGTTGTGCCGCGCGCGCGGCTTGCCTGCGCGCTATGTCAGCGGCTATGTCGACGTCGGCGAAGTGTCGGATGCGGCCAGCCATGCCTGGGTCGATGTTTGGCTCGAAGACGCGGGTTGGGTGGCTGTCGATGTTTCACATGCCTGTTTTGCCAGCGAGAAATACTGCCGAGTGGCGGTGGGGCGCGATTATGAATCTGCGGCGCCCGTGCGCGGCATGCGCGTCGGCGGCGGGGAAGAGGAGCTGGAGGTGACCGTGGCTGTCGATCTACTGGTTAATCAGTAAGCCGAGCCGCAAGCCAAGCAGCACGCTAAGTAGTAAAATGTAAGCAATGAAAGTATCCAGACTCCGGTATGCAGATTCTTCTGCACCGGAGTTTGTTGTATAACGGCAGAAATAATTAAGCGTCTTATGACTTATTGCGTAGCAATGAGCGTGCGCGATGGCCTGGTGTTCTTGTCGGACACCCGGACCAATGCGGGCGTCGATCATGTTAGTACCTTCCGTAAAATGACCGTCTTCGAGCAGCCCGGCGAGCGCGTGCTGGTGGTGTTGGCGGCGGGTAATCTGGCGCTGACGCAGTCGGTGATCCAATTGCTGACCGAGCCCGCCGGGGCGGGGCAGCAAACGATGTGGACTGCACCCAATGTCTATGAGGCCGCCCGGGTTATCGGTGAGGCCGTGCGTGAGGTGCATAAGCTGCATTCCCATGCGCTGCAAGATTTCGGTGTGGAATTTAACTGCAGCTTTTTGCTGGGCGGGCAGATCCACGGCCAGGCGATGCGGCTGTTCCAGATCTACGCAGCCGGTAATTTTATTGAAGCGTCGACCATTAATCCCTACTTCCAGATTGGCGAAGCCAAGTATGGCAAGCCGATTATCGATCGCGTCCTGACACCGGATACGCCCTTGGCCGAAGCGGAGAAGTGCGCGCTGATTTCGATGGACTCGACCTTACGCTCCAATGTTTCGGTGGGCTTGCCCCTCGATCTGCTGGTGTACGAGCGCGATAGCCTGCGAGTGACCCGCTTTACGCAACTGGATAACGATAACGCTTATTTTCAGATGATTCACAATACCTGGGGCGCGCGCTTGCGTCAGGTGTTCGCGGAAATTCCGGAACCAGACTGGTCGCCGGTCGGCGCCTTGCCGGCGACGGCGCGCAGGCCCGCGATGCCGCCGCGCGCAACTTTGCCGCCAGGCTTCGATGGCGCGGCGCCCACGGCCGATGCGCCGCTGCAGATCTTGGCTCAAGAGCCGTAGATCTTGAGCTTCCGGGGTTGCAGCAGGATTTATCCTCAAGCGCTTTAGGTTTATCCCGCTACCTATTCGCTGACACCTAGGGGCACAGACATGAGTTTGTCTCTGTGCTGGTCGGCGTGTTTAATCATGCGAATGAGGATGAGGATGGGCGTGGATCGGGTCGATCCAATACACCGCTTCCGGTTTTTCGACTGCATCGATATCGAGGTTGACGACCACGGCCTCGTTATCGCTGCGCATCAACACGCACTCAAGCTGCTCATTGGGATCTGCATTGATTTCCTGGTGCGGTACATAGGGCGGAATAAAAATAAAATCGCCGGCCTCGGCTTCCGCCGTGAACTCAAGATGCTCGCCCCAGCGCATGCGGGCTTTACCGCGCACCACGTAAATCACGCTCTCGAGCGCACCGTGGTGGTGGGCGCCGGTTTTCGCATTGGCATCGATCTTGACCGTGCCGGCCCAGATCTTTTGCGCCCCGACGCGCGCGTGATTAATCGCGGCGGCGCGGCTCATGCCCGGCGTTTGCGCGGTATTGGCGTCGAGCTGGGTGCTTTTGATGACTTTCACGCCGTGGTCGCGCCAATCGGCGGGGTCATGGGCTGGCGTTGTTTCTAGGTCGCTCAAAGTGACTTCTCCTGACAAATTTGCAAAGGCACGGCCCACAATGCGCTACGCCAACGGTCTCCGATACGCTTTATTGTAGGTGAACTCGGCGTATCGGGTGCGCACTGGCGATATCAAAGGCTTAGGGAGATGGATAGGACCCGCAAGCGTGCTTTTATGCAAGAATAGCGGCGCCTAGAGCTTGGGCAAGCAGCTAATAGCACAATCCCGCTCGATAACCTCGGTATGGAGTAACACGATGAGTTTGGCTTACTGGTGTATTTTGGTGGCAGGCGTATTGCCGGTATTGACCGTCGCGGCTGCCAAATGGGGGGTGCGGGACTACGATAACGCCGAACCCCGGGCCTGGATGGAGCAGCTCTCGGGCTACCGCCGCCGCGCCGACTATGCTCACCGCAATCATTTTGAAGCGTTTCCCTTCTTCGCCGCGGCGGTACTCGTGGCCGAGCAGCTGCATGCAGCCCAAGGTGCTGTGAATGCTTTGGCGCTGGCTTTTATCGTGATTCGGATTGTGTACACGATACTGTACCTACGCAATCTGCCCACTTTGCGCTCGACAGCGTGGATGCTGGGCTATCTTTGCGTGCTGGCCTTGTTCGGGGTTGCCGCAGCGGCGGGTTGATACAGCGCTTTTGCCTGACTGCGGCTCACCCCGAAGCACAAGCCTTACTGCGGCAGGCCGATAATTTGCATGCCTGGTTTGATGCCGTGAGCCGTAAACCAGCCCTTGCTCATCTCCAAAGCGTAAACGCCATTGTGGGTCGGGCAATGATTATTGGTGGTTTCGGCCTGCATTTCATCGAGATCTGTGATCGTGCCGTCTTGCCTGATAAAAGCAATCGACAGCGGAATCAGGGTGTTTTTCATCCAAAAGCAGTGGCCGGCGTTTTCCGCGAACACAAACAACATCCCTTCGTTCGGCTCCAGGCTTTTCCGAAACATCAAGCCCTGCTCGCGATCGGCGTCATTGGCGGCGACCGAGGCATTGATCAGGTACATGCCCAGCGTCAGTTGTACTTTGGGGAAGTCGGCTGCCGGCTTCATTTGCGGCGGGAGTGCTTGGGCGACGGCTGCAAGCGGCAAGGCGGTTGAGGCGAGTAACGCAGCACAGCTGATTGAGGATAAAAAAGAAGTAAAAAAGCGCACAGGGGGCTCCATCGATCGAGAACGGTGCCATGTTACGCGAACTGCCGCACAAAAGAAAAAGGCAGATTGTTTTAAACAATCTGCCCTTCAATTTGCAAGGGTTTTGAGGCCCTTACTTTATGCTAACAGCTTATTGAGCTGCGCTTGCTGCGCTAGCCGGTGCTGCCTTCTTTGCCTTCTTGGCTTTCTTGGCTTTCTTAGCCTTAGCCGGTGCCGGTGCCGACGAAGCAGCAGCCATCGGAGCAGCCATCGGAGCCGAAGCTTGAGCGAATGCAGCGGATGCGAACATAGCAGCGATCAGGGCAGCGATCAGTTTTTTCATGAGATTCTCACAGAGTTTTGAAGTGATTAACCAAGTGACCCGGTCAATGAGTCATCAAGGTAAACGTATCGTAAATAATTCGGTTGACACGCAAATCGAAAAAATCGAAAGCAGCCCACCAATATCTTTGAACAATGCGCGGCGAACTCGAAAGTGCCGCTGCGCCTTGCTCCACGATGATGATCAGTCGCAAAAGCGTCAGCATCACTACGATTAACGTCCGGGAAGAGGTTCGGTTGACTTGTTTATAACAGGGTTAACCCGTGTTTTTTAACGCCAAGGACTTTCCGGGTCGACTTCGCAGGATTCCCCAGGTGCGAGACCCAGCTTAAAAATATCCAATGCGCCCACGCTAACGCGTATTAGGCGCAGCGTCGGATAGCCGACTGCGGCCGTCATACGGCGTACTTGCCGATTTTTGCCTTCAACGATCTGTAATTCAACCCAGGCCGTGGGGATCGCTGCGCGAACGCGAATGGGTGGGGTCCGCGGCCAAACGGTGGCGGGCGTTTCGATGCTGGTGATGCGTGCCGGGCGGGTAACGTAATCGCCCAAATCGACGCCGCGCGCCAAGTTTGCCAGGGCTTGCGGCGACGGCTCACCTTCGACTTGCGCCCAATAGCGTTTGGTCAGCTTGTGGCGCGGTTCGGCGATGCGGGCCTGCAAACCGCCGTCGTCGGTCAACAGCAGCAAGCCTTCGCTGTCGGCGTCGAGCCGGCCGGCAGGGTAAACGTTAGGCGTCGCGACGCAATCCGCGAGAGACGGGCGCGCTTCGTGGGGGGGAAATTGGCAAATCATGCCATACGGTTTGTTGAGGGCGATTAGGCGCATCAGGGTCCAGGGGGGGGGCGGTTTTCTACTATGGCAAATGGTGAAATATTAATGCATAATCTGAAACGTGAGTCTTTTGTCTTATATAAGACTTAAAAGAGAGCTTGCCCAAAACCCTGGTCAGCCGGACTTTTCGGCCCCTTCGGTGCGGTCGACTTTCTGTTTAATGCTGCCCACGTCTTATACCTGGGATAAACTACCCGTTGCTCGCGCCATGTGTCCTGAGCGCGCTCAACTAATTCACTGTGTCCAAGCTTACATTGGAGTTGAATATGGCGTATCAGCACATCAAGGTTCCCGGCGGCGAAAAAATCACCGTCAATGCGGATTACTCGCTCAACGTTCCCGATCAGCCCATTATTCCATTTATCGAAGGCGACGGTACCGGCGCGGATATCACCCCGGTGATGATTAAAGTGGTCGATGCCGCAGTCGAAAAAGCCTACGGCGGCAAAAAGAAAATCCACTGGATGGAAATTTTCGCAGGCGAGAAAGCCACCAAGGTGTACGGCCCCGATGTCTGGTTGCCGGAAGAAACCCTGCAAGTCCTCAAAGAATATGTTGTGTCGATCAAAGGTCCGTTGACGACCCCGGTCGGCGGCGGTATCCGCTCGCTGAACGTGGCGCTGCGTCAGGAACTCGACCTGTACGTGTGCCTGCGTCCGGTCCAATATTTCAAGGGCGTGCCATCGCCGGTGCGTGAGCCGGAAAAAACCGATATGGTGATTTTCCGCGAAAACTCGGAAGACATCTATGCCGGTATCGAATGGGCGGCCGAGTCGGCAGAAGCGAAGAAACTGATCAAGTTCCTGCGCGAAGAAATGGGCGTGAAGAAGATCCGTTTCCCGGAAACCTCGGGGATCGGCATCAAGCCGGTGTCGCGTGAAGGTACCGAGCGGCTGGTGCGTAAGGCGCTGCAATACGTGATCGACAACGATCGCCGCTCGCTGACCATCGTGCACAAAGGCAATATCATGAAGTTCACCGAAGGTGGCTTCCGCGACTGGGCTTATGCCTTGGCGCAAAAGGAATTTGGCGCTGAGTTGATCGATGGCGGCCCGTGGATGAAATTCAAGAATCCGCGTACCGGAACCGAAATCGTCGTTAAGGACTCGATCGCTGACGCATTCTTGCAGCAGATTCTGCTGCGTCCGGCCGAATACGACGTGATCGCCACGCTGAACTTGAATGGCGACTACGTTTCGGACGCATTAGCCGCTCAAGTCGGCGGTATCGGTATTGCTCCAGGCGCTAATTTGTCGGACTCGATCGCCATGTTCGAAGCCACGCATGGCACGGCGCCGAAGTATGCCGGCAAAGACTATGTCAACCCGGGTTCGGAAATTCTCTCGGCTGAAATGATGTTGCGTCACATGGGCTGGCTGGAAGCGGCCGACGTGATTATTAAGGCGATGGAAAAATCGATACTGCAAAAACGCGTGACCTATGACTTCGCCCGTTTGATGGAAGGTGCTACGCAGGTTTCGTGTTCGGGCTTTGGTCAGGTGTTGATTGAAAATATGTAAGTAGTTCCTGTATGTTCCGGAGAAATCCGGCGAACCCCGGTGTACACTATGTGTCGCCGGGGTTTTTTGTCTTTAGCGTTCCGAGGAGAGTGAGTGTTATCCGGCTCCTTGTGAGTGCTAAATGGAGTGTTTTCGAGGTGCTATAACACTCAAAACACTCACTTCTGAGGGCTGGTGATATGCGCCATTTCAACTACACACTGACGCCTACGCGTCTTAACAACGCAAAGCCGAAGGTGCAGCGGTACAAGTTGACGGACGGCGGCGGCCTGTTTGTGCTGGTGCATCCGGGCGGCTCTAAAACTTGGGCGTACCAATATCAGATTGACGGCAAGCGCCGTTCGGTGGTGATTGGCAGTTATCCGGAGATTGGGGTAGCGGATGCACGCGACCGGCACGCTGAGTATCGGGCGATGGTGGAGCAAGGCAACGACCCGGCCGCACATAAGCAGGTGGATGATGCCGAACGCAAGGTCCGTGCATCAAAGGACGCGGACGAAGGCCAGTTCAAGGCGTTCTCTCTCAAATGGTTGGACGAGCGGCTGGGTAACAAGTCGGACGGCTACCGAAAACAGATGCGCTCACTATTGGAGCGGTTTGTCTGGCCAGAGATCGGCGGCAAAGAGATGAACGAGGTACGGTCGGCACATGTGCTGGCGCTAATCGAGAAGCGGCGCAGCACGCCGAACACGGCGGAGAATGTGCGAGTCCTGATCCAGCAGGTCTATAACTACGCGATCCAAAAGTTGCTGGTGGAGTCGAACCCGGCTTTGGCGCTTCGTGGCGTGATTGAGGTTCCGAAGGCCGAGCACCATCGGCACTTGAGCGAATCAGAGCTTGGCGCCTTCTGGAGGGCGGTGGGCCGGCAGGGCGCACATCCATCTACTGTAGCCGCGACCAAGATGCTGATGTACAGCATGTGCCGAAAGGTCGAAGTGCTGCGCGCCAAGTGGCCCGAGATCGACGTGGACAAAGCGCAATGGGATATTCCGGCCGAGCGAATGAAGTCGCGTCGCCCGCATCGAGTGTTTCTATCCACGCAGGCACTCGAACTGTTGGAGGTGCAGCGTGCATTGTCAGGTGATGGCGAATACGTGTTCCCGTCCATCTTCCGGGCCAATGTGCCAATGGCGGACGCCACACTTAACCACTTCTTTAAGCGCATGGATTTCGGCGTGCTGGAGTTTTCCCCGCATGGAACACGCGGTACGGCGGCGACTCTGCTGCGGGAGCACGGATTCAGTCGAGATGTGGTGGAACTGTTACTTGCGCACACTGAGAAAAACCAGACGGCTGCGAGTTACCACCATCACGAGCTGGAGGTTG
>Ga0302178_10002247_pt1 | contig 15464 bp, 15 predicted proteins | sample I_Palsa_E1_3_FD_198790 | JGI IMG/M metagenome (GOLD analysis project Ga0302178, IMG submission 198790) | Peat permafrost microbial communities from Stordalen Mire near Abisko, Sweden - I_Palsa_E1_3 | ecosystem: Environmental > Terrestrial > Soil > Palsa > Peat permafrost | place: Sweden... | reverse complement strand
TTTTATCTCTTCGATAATCTTCCTGGGAGCCAGGTTATCCGAAAACCAACTGCTACGCCAGGCCAGACGGTGCTTGACAGGTTTTTGCAGATCCGACTACGTAACGGCTTGCTGAAGTACCTGTGCCTAAGCCTGCTCGACGCTGGCAAGCTCGAAGTCGCACTCAACCGTTTCGGTCAGTTTTTCCACCTTATTCTCGACGATTTCCGGCTGCAGATCCGGCGCGATGCACAATTCGGCTATGTCGAGATGCTGATCGATCCGAACCGGCCGCCCGTGAGTCCGCTGGGTCGCGAATTGATGCTGAAGCTCGTGCACGGCGTTGCATCCTGGCTGATCTGGCGAAAGATCCCCCTCGCCGAAGTGTCGTTCGATTTTCCACGCCCGGCTCAGGTTGGGGACCATCTGTATCTGTTTCCGGGGCCGATCCGCTTCGGTGCGGCCGGGACCAGCATTGCCTTCGACGCAGCCCTTCTGGACCTCCCCATCCGGCAACGCAAGTCCGACCTGAACACCTTCCTCGCGCGGGCGCCTGAAGACTGGATCTTCGTCTCTTTCGGCGCGCAGATGATGTGCCACCGCGTCCGGCAGTACGTCGCCGATTCTCTGCCGGAGATCCCGACCATCGAGGATGTCGCGCTCGAAGTGCATCATTCCGTGCGCACGCTATGCCGGCGACTGGTTGCGGAGGGCACCAATTTTCAGTCGATCAAGGACGAAGTACGGCGCGACGTCGCGATTCAAAAACTCACGCGCTCTCAGGATGCGATAACGTCGATCGCCTTCGATGTGGGCTTCGACAGCGTCTCCGCGTTTCATCGTGCGTTCCGGCACTGGACAGGCAGCACGCCCAACGCTTACCGAACGACGGTTTCAACCAGCCATTCAGAAGCGCCCTGGTATACCTATGCGACAACGGCCCGAATCTAACCGTACTGGTAGACGCCTCGACGCGTTTTCCGTCCAAGTTGCCCTGCGGCCACGTATTCCCGCAGCAACGGCGAAGCGCGATATTTCGAATCCCGAAAATCGTTGAAGAGCACGTCGAGCACCGAGAGGCAGACGTCCAGTCCGATCAGATCGGCGAGGGCCAGCGGACCGACCGGATGATTCGCACCGAGGCGCATGCCGGTATCGATTTCTTCCGCTGTGGCCACGCCCTCGGCGAGCACGAAGAAAGCTTCGTTGATCATCGGCACGAGAATCCGGTTGACCACGAAGCCGGGCGAGTTCCTGACACCGATAGGCGACTTGTCGAGCCGCACGGTAAGCTCACGAACAGCTTCCGCTGTATTCGCGCTAGTCTGCAAACCGCGAATGATTTCCACAAGTGCGAGGAGCGGCACCGGATTGAAAAAATGCATGCCGATAAAGCGCGACGGGGCCGCCAGCGTCGCGCCGAGCATAGTGATCGAAATCGACGACGTGTTCGACGCAATGATTGCATCGGGCCGCACCACGGCTTCGATCTGCCGCAGGATACGGGCTTTCAGTTCGCCATTTTCCGTGGCCGCTTCGATCACGATGTCGACGTCGGCGAGACGCTGATAATCGGTCGATGTTTCGATGCGGGCGAGTGCATTGTCACGCGCCGTTGGGTCGATTTTTCCTTTGGATAAGAGTCGTTCGAGACTTCCCTTCAATGTCTCCATACCGGCTTCCAGCGCGCCGTCGTGAAGGTCGATCATGATCGCTTTCATGCCGGCCACGGCAATGGTCTGAGCGATCCCGTTGCCCATCGTGCCCGCGCCGACGATACCCACCGTTTCGATTTTCATCGCCATTTTCTTTACTCCCCGGTGCAACGCACCGCGCTTACTGAAGGTTCTCAAACACTGCGGCAATGTCCCGTCCGCCACCAATGCACATCGTCACCAGCGTATAACGGCCGTTGATTCGTTGCAGTTCTCGTAGAGCGCCTTCACGGTAGTCAACGCACTCGTCGCGCCAATCGGATGCCCGAGAGCGATCCGAGCTCGGTCGGCGGCAAGTCTTTCACCTTTTCACCAAACTTTCCAATAGCAGTGCGAACTTCGCTGATAACAACGACCTGTCTCTGCATTTCTCACTCCTCGAGTCTAGTCGTGCGAGCGGACTGCCTTGGCGTGAGACCGCATCGCGATTCAAAGATTACATGTTCGGATAATTCGGCCCGCCGCCACCTTCAGGCGTGACCCACACGATGTTCTGCGTTGGGTCCTTGATGTCGCACGTCTTGCAGTGCACGCAGTTCTGCGCGTTGATCACTAGCCGCTCGCTGCCGTCGTCGTTCTTCACGAACTCATACACGGCCGCCGGGCAATAGCGTGACTCCGGACCGCCATAGGTTTGCCAGTTCACATTCACCGGCACCGAAGGATCTTTCAGCGTCAGGTGAGGCGGCTGGTTCTCTTCATGATGTGTGTTCGAGATGAACACGGAAGAAAGCCGGTCGAACGTCAGCTTCCCATCCGGCTTCGGATACACGATCGGCTTGCACTGCGACGCAGGCTTCAGCATCTCATGATCCCAGTGCTGATGATGCAGCGTCCAGGGGACATTGCCGCCAAGCAGCTTCTGCTCGATACCGACCATCAAGGTGCCGAGGTACAAGCCCTTGCTCATCCACTGCTTGAAGTTACGGGCACGATGCAGTTCCGTGTACAGCCATGAGGTCTTGAACGACTCCGGATAAGCCGTGAGTTCATCGCTGGTACGTCCCGCCTGCATGGCTTCAAAAGCCGCCTCAGCCGCCAGCATGCCGGTCTTGATCGCCGCATGCGAGCCCTTGATCCGCGATGCGTTCAGGAAGCCCGCGTCGTCACCCACCAGCGCGCCACCCGGGAACACCAGCTTCGGCAGCGACATCAGACCGCCGGCGGTGATCGCCCGCGCGCCATACGACACGCGCTTGCCGCCTTCGAGGAACGCGCGGATCGACGGATGCGTCTTGTAGCGCTGGAATTCCTCGAACGGCGAGAGGTACGGGTTGGAATAGCCGAGGCCCACCACGAAGCCGACCATCACCTGATTGTTGTCCATGTGATAGAGGAACGAACCGCCGTAGGTGTCGGATTCCAGCGGCCAGCCGGCCGTGTGGATCACCAGACCCGGCTTGTGCTTCGCCGGATCGATCTCCCACAGTTCCTTGATGCCGATGCCGTAAACCTGCGGATCGACACCATCGCGCAGCTTGAACTTGTCGTTCAGTTGACGTCCCAGGTGGCCGCGCGCGCCTTCGCAGAAGAGCGTGTACTTTGCGTGCAGTTCCATGCCGAGCTGGAAGTTCCCGGTGGGCTGGCCGTCCTTGCCGATACCCAGGTTGCCGGTCGCGACACCTTTGACCGAACCATCGTCGTTGTACAGAATCTCGGCAGCCGGAAAGCCCGGGAAGATTTCGACGCCCAGCGCCTCAGCCTGCTGGCCGAGCCAGCGCGTGACGTTGGCCAGACTGATGACGTAGTTGCCGTGATTCTTGAAGTTATCCGGCAGCGCCCAGTTGGGCACGTTTTTCGCGCCGGATTCCGAGAGGAACAGGAAGCGGTCTTCGGTCACTTCAACGTCTAAAGGCGCGCCTTTTTCCTTCCAGTCCGGAATCAGCTCATTCAGCGCGCGGGGGTCCATGACCGCACCGGAGAGGATGTGCGCACCGATCTCCGAGCCCTTTTCCAGTACGCAGACGCCAATTTCGACGCCTTTTTCCTGCGCCAGCTGCTTCAGGCGGATCGCCGCGGACAGACCGGCGGGGCCGCCGCCGACCACCACCACGTCGTATTCCATCGACTCGCGCGGGCCGTACTGCTCAATGAGACTTGCGGGGGTCATTGATGCTCCTCTTACCGTTAGAATGCTTTTTTCGGGATCGTATTGTGGGCGAACGACTCCAGCGCCGCAACCCAATGAGCAAAGATTAGCACGATCGTTCTATTTCTGTGATTCGGTGTTGCCCGGATAATCACCGGGTTTTGATGAGCCTTCGCGGCCTCGCCGCGCCTCTAACCCAACGAACAAGGTAACCACAATGGGCCGTTCGATCAATCTTGAAGGCAAGGTCGCGCTGATCACGGGCGCATCGAGCGGGCTCGGCAAACGCTTCGCTCAGGTCCTGTCGCAGGCTGGCGCGAAGGTCGTACTGGCGAGCCGCCGCACCGAGCGCCTGAAGGAATTGCGGGCCGAGATCGAAGCATCCGGCGGCGCTGCGCACGTCGTTTCGCTCGACGTGACCGATTATCAGAGCATCAAGTCGGCCGTGGCGCATGCCGAGACGGAAGCGGGCACCATCGATATCCTCGTGAACAATTCGGGCGTTTCGACTACGCAGAAGCTCTCGGAAGTCACGCCCGCCGACTTCGAGTACGTGTTCGATACGAACACGCGCGGCGCCTTCTTCGTGGCGCAGGAAGTCGCCAAGCGCATGATCATGCGCGGCAATGGCGGCCAGAAGCCGTCGTACCGGATCATCAACATCGCCTCCGTGGCGGGCCTGCGCGTGCTGCCGCAGATCGGCCTGTACTCGATGAGCAAGGCCGCCGTGGTTCATATGACGAAAGCGATGGCGCAGGAATGGGGGCGCCATGGCATCAATGTGAATGCGATCTGCCCGGGCTACATCGATACAGAGATCAATCACCATCACTGGTCGACGGATCAGGGGCAGAAGCTGGTGTCAATGCTGCCGCGCCACCGCGTCGGTCAGCCGGAAGACCTGGACGGCCTGTTGCTGCTGCTTGCCGCCGACGAATCGCAATTCATCAACGGGGCGATCATCGCCGCCGACGACGGTTTCGGGCTGTCCTGATGGCCTCCATGGCAGCGATGACTGCCATGGGTGGAAGTACCGCGCTTGCCGCCGCGATCACCTCGATCCCGGCCTGACTCACGCGCCGCGCGCCGCCCGTTGCCTGTCGCGGGCGAACCCGGCGCGCATCCTGTTTTAACCAGTAGAAGAAGTACGATGAGCGAATACCACGCAGTTTTTGAGATGTCCATGCCGATCCGTTGGGGCGACATGGACGCGTTCGGCCATGTGAACAACACGGTCTATTTCCGTTACATGGAGCAGGTGCGGATTTCCTGGTTCGAGCAGCTCGGCATTGCCGGCGGCAATGGCGAAGGGCAGGGGCCCGTGATCGTCAACGCGTCGATGGAATTCCTCAAGCAACTCCATTACCCAGGCGACATCATTGGCCGGATGTCGGTCGGCACGCCCGGCCGCAGCAGCTTCGACACCACTTTTGAACTGACCCGCACCGACGATCCGGCGACCGTCTATGCGCGCGGCGCGGCGCGTTGCGTGTGGATCGACTACGCGGCCGGCAAGTCGGTGCCGATTCCGGATTTGCTGCGCTCGACGATCGAAAACGCGGTGCTCGTCAGGGCTGCCTGAGGCAGGCCGCTATCCTCCAAACTTCTTCTGCAGTCAATGCCCGAGCAGCCTCTGCAGCAGTTCGGTGGCGTTGCCCGTGCCGTACTTGCGCATCAGCCGCGCCCGGTAGACGTCCACCGTGCGCGAGCTGATATCGAGTATCCGGCCGATCTGCTTGCTGGTTTTGCCGGTCACGAGTTGCGCGGCGATTTCCCGCTCGCGCGGCGTCAGCTCGACGGCAACGCGCCGGGTGGCGCTCAGGTCTTCGAAGGTCCACACGCCAGCGGCATGCGGGTCGGCGCGTTCGAGCGAGCGGCCCGTCACGTGGCACCAGAACAATTCTCCATTGGCCCGCTTCATGATCCGGTCGTCGGCATAGCTGCCTTGAGCGGTCATGATGGGCGGAATGCGCGTGCCGATCCGCTCGAACTCATCCGCTGACGGGTACAGCACCTGAAACGACTTCCCTAGCAGCGCTTCGCGTGGGCAGCCGAAGATCGACGCCAACTGGTCGTTGCAGTCTTCAATGAAGCGCTCGCGCGACAGCACGAGGCCGATGGGCGCGAGGTGGAAGGCGGTTTGGTAATCCAGTGCGGGCATGAAAGGTGCGAAAACGGAGAATCACTTATGTATTTTTGCGTATTGTGCCGTATGGCCCAGGCATCGTACCCTTTCGAGCAAATCACAAGGCTGCGATGCCGCAGGTGATGGGCGGCGGCGGTCCTTGACGTACGGTAACTGTGCGATGTCACCGCACGGCCGGTGGCGGATGTCTAGAATGACGTTCTGGGCTCAGGCCGCGCTCGGTAACACCGCGCGTCACCCCGCATCGCACCGATCCGGCGGCCGGCGTACCGGATTTCGGGTTTCCATAAAGGAAGGGACACACTGATGAACAAGGTCTATCCAGACGCGGCTACCGCGCTCAAGGACATCGTCAAGGACGGGCAGACATTCGCCGTCGGCGGCTTTGGCCTGTGCGGCATTCCGGAAGCGCTGATCGCGGCGTTGCGCGACTCGGCTGTCAAGGGCATCACCTGCATCAGCAACAATGCGGGTGTCGACGGCTTCGGCCTCGGCCTGTTGCTCGAAACGCGGCAGGTCAAAAAGATGATCTCGTCGTATGTGGGCGAAAACAAGGAGTTCGAGCGCCAGTATCTGGCCGGCGAACTCGAGCTCGAATTCACGCCGCAAGGTACGCTCGCCGAGAAGCTGCGGGCGGGCGGTTCGGGCATTCCCGCGTTTTTCACCAACACCGGTTACGGCACGTTGATCGCCGAAGGCAAGGAAACCCGCCAGTTCGGCGAGAACCACTACGTGCTGGAACATTCGCTGACGGCGGATGTGGGGCTCGTGAAGGCGTGGAAGGCAGACAAGTCGGGCAACCTGATCTATCGCCGCACCGCGCGCAACTTCAACCCGATGTGCGCGATGGCGGGCAAGATCACCGTCGTGGAAGTCGAGGAAATCGTGGAAGTGGGCGAGCTCGATCCGGACGCCATCCATACGCCGGGCATCTTCGTGCAGCGCATCGTCCTCAATGCGCATCCGGAGAAACGCATCGAACAACGTATTGTCCGCGCGAAAGGAGCGTAATCATGGCATGGACTCGTGACCAAATGGCCGCGCGCGCGGCGAAGGAACTGCAGGACGGCTTCTATGTGAACCTCGGCATCGGCTTGCCGACGCTGGTGGCGAACCACGTGCCGGCGGGCGTCGAAGTGTGGCTGCAGTCGGAAAACGGCCTGCTCGGGATTGGCCCATCGCCGACCGAAGAAGAGGTGGATGCAGACCTGATCAACGCCGGCAAGCAGACGGTGACCACGCTGCCGGGCTCGTCGATTTTTTCGTCGGCGGACTCGTTCGCGATGATTCGCGGCGGCCATATCAACCTCGCCATTCTGGGCGCCATGCAGATCAGCAAGACCGGTGATCTGGCGAACTGGATGATCCCGGGCAAGATGATCAAGGGCATGGGCGGTGCGATGGATCTGGTGGCGGGCGTCAAGCGCGTCGTCGTGCTGATGGAGCATGTCGCGAAGGGCGATCAGCATAAGATTCTCGAGGAATGCACGCTGCCGCTGACGGGGGTTGGCGTCGTGGATCAGATCATCACGGACCTCGGCGTGATTGAAGTGACGGCGGACGGTCTGAAACTGACCGAACTGGCGCCGGGCGTCACGGTTGAGGAGATCACGGCCAAGACTGGCGCACCGCTGGATGTCAGTGCGGTGGGTTGATTGGGCGTCTAGCTGATGATCGCGGCGGCTGTCGGGGATTCCAGCAGCTACCGTAAGCTTGAGCGATGACCGATGCAAGACTGATTCGAAGCGGGCGAGACGTGAGTCTTCGCCCGTTTTGCTTTGCACGGGCGGTTATGGGGGGCGGCGGATGGCGCGGGTCTTTTGCCGTGCCGTGCGCCGCTTCCTGCACAGCCTCGTGTGCGGGCTCTCTTGCTGTCTATTTGGCAGGCCTCGGTGCGCTTGGCCTCAGCCGCGCCGCCACGCAGCCGCCGCACTACCTGGCCGCTGCTGCACCTCTGCCGGATGTTCCTTTTGCCTATGCCGTCCGGCTGACTCTTGGCGGGCGGCAAAGCAGTTTACAATCGTCTAAACGTTGCATGCCCTTTCATCCGCGTCTCGTCCGGCCTGTGTTTGCGATGTTCTGTGGCGCTATGTCATGCCCCGCCGCCTTGGCCCCCGAGTGCTGCGCCTGATTTGCCGGACTGAGGTCCGTGCTTACGCAAGGAAATTCCAATGACCGGTATGTCCTCCGCACCGCTTGCCTCGATCGCTCCGCATGCCGCCGGCACGGCGACACCTCGTCAACGTTTCGTGCAATGTGCGAGCCCTGGCGGCCTGCATCGCCTCGCATACACCGAGTGGGGCGACCCGGCGAATCCGCGCGTGCTGCTCTGCGTGCACGGTCTGACGCGTTCAGGGCGGGACTTCGACCGGCTGGCGGCGTCTTTTGCGGATACCTACCGTGTGGTCTGCCCGGATGTGGTCGGCCGTGGGCTTTCATCCTGGCTGAACGTCCCCAATTACTACACGGTGCCGCAATACGTCGCGGACATGGTTACGCTGATCGCGCGGCTGGACGTGGAAAAAGTAGACTGGTTCGGCACTTCGATGGGCGGCCTGATCGGGTTGGGGCTCGCGGGTCTGCCGGACTCGCCGATCCAGAAGATGCTGCTGAACGATGTCGGCCCGCACCTCGAACCGGGTGCAGTGACCCGAATCGGCGAGTACCTCGGCAAGCCGGTGAAGTTCGAAACCCTGCAGCAGGGCATCGATTACGCCGCCTTGCTGGCGCAATCGTTCGGCCCTTTGACGCCGGAGGAATGGCGCGAGATCAACACGCCGCTCCTGCATGAACGCGACGGCGCGCGGCGTTTCCGTTATGACCCTCGCATCGCCGTGCCGTTTGGTGCAATCACGGACGAGCAGGCGGCCGCCGGCGAGGCTGCGCTGTGGGGCGCGCTGGCGGCGATCAAGGCGCCGGTGCTCGTGGTGCGCGGCGCGCAATCCGATTTGCTGTCGCGCGAAACGGTTGAAAAGATGGTTGCGCAGGGCAAGGCGGTGTCGAGCGTGGAAATCCCCGGCGTCGGCCACGCGCCGGCGTTTATCAGCGCCGAGCAGATCGAGATTGCCCGCCGCTTCTTCATCGGACCGGCCAGTGAGGCGTCATAATATGGGGCTTCGCAGCGCGTCTCCGGATTGAGGAACGAGGCGCAACGGATTTCCGATCAACCTTAACCATCACCAGGAATCGTCATGGCAGTCATTCGTCACCACGTCGGCAAGCGGCTCTCCGAAATCGCTGTGCACAACGGCACCGTGTATCTCGCCGGCCAGATCGCCGAGGACGCAGATCAGGACATCACCGGCCAGACGCGTGAAGTGCTCGGCCACATTGACCGTCTGCTGGCTGAAGTGGACAGCGACAAGTCGCTGCTGTTGTCGGTGCAGATTTACATCTCCGACATGGTTCATTTCGCCGGCATGAACGCCGTGTGGGACGAGTGGGTTGCGCAAGGCGACACGCCCCCGCGCGCCACCGTTGAAGCAAAGCTCGCGAACCCGAAGTGCCTCGTTGAAGTGGTCGTTGTTGCCGCGCAGCGCAGCTAGGTCCGCATCTGAATTTTGTTGTTGAATCTCTGTTGATCCGTCTGGCCCGGCGGGCCGTCGCACCATGAATACCGATACCGTTACGACCGCGCCTGTTCCTCTCCCTTCCTTCGAAGGGGCGATGGCGTTCGTGCGGAAGCACGCGGGCGAGGTGCGCCTCTCGTCCGGCGAATTGCTGGCGGATCACGCGGCGGGTACGGCGGCGATCATGCGCACGCTCAACGTCGACCCGCCGGCGGTGCTGGCGGCGGCCCTGTTTGCGCTGACGCCGCATCTGCAGGATCCCGAGCAGGTGATTGCCGATAATTTCGGCGAAGAGGTCGCGCAGCTCGTCAGCGACGTGCGCAAACTGCTGCGGCTTGGCACGGTCAGTTTGCGTGCTGCGCAGAATGCCATTCCCGAAGCTGGACGCGATGCCCAGGCCGCGCGTCGCGCGCAGGTCGAAGCGCTGCGCAAGATGCTGCTGGCGTTTGCGCAAGACATCCGCGTCGTGCTGATCCGGCTCGCATCGCGGCTTCAATCCATGCGTTATTACGCGGCGGAGAAGTTGACGCCTTCGCCCGATGTAGCGCGCGAGACGCTCGATATTTACGCGCCGCTCGCGAACCGTCTCGGCATCTGGCAACTGAAGTGGGAGCTCGAAGATCTCGCGCTGCGCTTCGAAGAGCCTGCTACTTACAAGCGCATTGCGAAGCTGCTCGACGAGAAGCGCGTCGAGCGCGAGACCTATGTGGCCCAGGCCATCGCGCGGCTGCAGCAGGAGCTGTCCGCCGCGAATATTCGCGCCGAAGTCAGTGGGCGGCCGAAACACATCTACAGCATCTGGCGCAAGATGCGCGGCAAGGAGCTCGACTTCGCCGAGCTCTACGACGTGCGCGCATTCCGCGTGATCGTGCCGGATATCAAGGATTGCTACACGGTGCTGGGCATCGTGCACAACCTGTGGCAACCGGTGCCGAAGGAATTCGACGACTACATCTCGCGGCCCAAGCCGAACGGCTACAAGTCGCTGCATACGGTTGTGATCGGCGATGACGGCCGCGCTTTCGAAGTGCAGATCCGTACCCAGGAGATGCACCAGTTCGCCGAATATGGTGTGGCGGCCCACTGGCGCTATAAGGAAGCCGGCACGCGCGGGTACGGCGGCCAGGTCACGGCGAGCGAGAAATACGACGAGAAGATCGCCTGGTTGCGTCAGTTGCTCGCGTGGAAAGACGACGTGTCCGAAGGCGAGCACGGTGAGAAGCGCGCCGCGCAGCCGTGGGAGCAATTGCGCCAGGCTACTTTCGACGACGACCACATCTACGTGCTCACGCCGCAGGCGCGGGTGATTCCGTTGCCGCAAGGCTCAACGCCCGTGGACTTCGCGTATCACCTGCACAGCGAGTTGGGGCATCGTTGCCGCGGTGCACGTGTGGACGGCGCGATGGTGCCGCTCAACACGCAGTTGCAGAACGGTCAGACGGTCGAGATCGTATCTGTGAAAGAGGGCGGACCGTCACGCGACTGGCTTAATCCGCAGCTTGGCTATCTGCATAGTCCGCGTGCGCGGCAAAAGGTGCGCGCGTGGTTCAACGCGATCGAGTATCAGGAAAACATCGCCACGGGCCGGGCGATGGTGGAAAAGACGCTGCAGCGCGAAGGCAAGACTTCGGTCAATCTCGATCAACTCGCGGCGAAGCTGGGCTTCAAGACCACCGATGATCTGTTCTCGGTGATCGGCAAGGAAGAGTTCAGCTTGCGGCAAGTCGAGCAGGTGCTGCAGGATGCGCCGCCGCCCGAACCTGTGGTCGAAGTGCCGGAGCAGTTCGAGAAGCGTAGCAGCGGTTCGAGTGTCGCGCATGGCGCATCGACGGGCGTGCTGGTGGTCGGCGTCGATGCGTTGCTGACGCAACTGGCGCGTTGCTGCCGGCCAGCGCCACCCGACAGCATCAGCGGCTTCGTGACGCGCGGTAAAGGCATGTCGATTCACCGCAGCGATTGCCCGACGTTTTTGCGCATGGCAGAGCGCGCGCCCGAGCGCGTGCTGGAAACCGCGTGGTCCGCCGATGTGATGGGCGGGAACGGGCGCTCGGTTTACCCGGTCGACCTGACGATCGACGCGACGGATCGGCAGGGCTTGCTGCGCGATATCTCCGAAGTGTTCGCGCGCGAGAAGATGAATGTGATCGGCGTGAAGACGCAAACGCGTCGTAACGCCGCGTTCATGCAGTTCACGGTCGAGGTGTCGAGTGCGGCGCAGATTCAACGCGCCTGCACGTTGCTCGGAGAGGTCACGGGCGTGTTGCGGGCAGGGCGCAAGACGTGACGCTTGCCGAGCGCTGCGCAACGCTAAAGCGCAGCGGGAATTTTCAGCGCCGGTGTACAAAAGTACTTGCCAAGCGATGTGGGGCTCCATATAATCTCGTTTCTTCAGGCTCGTAGCTCAGCTGGTTAGAGCACCACCTTGACATGGTGGGGGTCGTTGGTTCGAGTCCAATCGAGCCTACCAACGAAAGAGAAATTCCGGTTTGCCGGGGTTTCGCAAGCTGCAGTAAGCGCCTTGGCGCAAAAGGCGAATACGGTTATGACACCGCGAACGTTGACCGAAACTACTTCGGAGCGACGCTAGTCGAGGATCACTTTCGCCAATGTAGTTTGCAGGAAATGTGAATGCGGCCCCTCGAAAGCGGGGCCGCATTTTTTTTGGCTTTTTTGACCTGGTTGTATGTGCCGCCGCCGGTCGGCACCACGGAGAACGCAATGGTTTCGATACGTCTGCCTGACGGTTCTGTTCGACAGTACGAGCATCCGGTCACGGTCGCCGAAGTGGCCGCGTCGATCGGCCCCGGCCTCGCGAAGGCCGCGCTCGGCGGCAAGATCGACGGTGAACTGGTCGATACGTCCGCGCTCATCGATCACGATGTGTCGCTCGCGATCGTGACGGAAAAAGACGCCGATGGCCTCGACATCATTCGCCACTCCACGGCGCACTTGCTTGCGTATGCGGTGAAAGATCTGTACCCGGAGGCGCAGGTCACGATCGGCCCGGTGATCGACAACGGCTTTTACTACGACTTCGCGTACAACCGTCCCTTCACGCCGGAAGATCTCGAGAAGATCGAAAAGCGCATGCAGGAACTCGCGAAGAAAGACGAGCCGGTCTCGCGCCGCGTGGTATCGCGCGACGAAGCGGTGGACTACTTCAAGAGCATCGGCGAAAAGTACAAGGCCGAGATCATCGAGTCGATTCCTTCGACCGACGATATCAAGCTGTACTCGCATGGCGGCTTCACGGATCTGTGCCGCGGCCCGCACGTGCCGTCTACCGGCAAGCTGAAGGTCTTCAAGCTGATGAAGGTTGCCGGCGCCTACTGGCGCGGTGATTCGAAGAACGAACAGTTGCAGCGCATCTACGGTACGGCCTGGACGAAGAAGGAAGACCAGGAAGCGTATCTGCACATGCTCGAAGAGGCGGAGAAGCGCGATCACCGCAAGCTCGGCAAGCAACTCGACCTGTTCCATATGCAGGACGAATCGCCGGGCATGGTGTTCTGGCATCCGCGTGGCTGGACGTTGTGGCAGCAGGTCGAGCAGTACATGCGCCGCCGCGTGAACGACGCCGGCTATCTCGAGATCAAGACGCCGATGATCATGGACCGCTCGCTGTGGGAAGCGTCGGGCCACTGGCAGAACTATCGTGAAAACATGTTCACGACCGAATCGGAAAAGCGCGACTACGCGATCAAGCCCATGAACTGTCCGGGTCACGTGCAGGTCTTCAATCACGGCCTGCGTTCGTACCGCGATCTGCCGCTGCGTTATGCGGAGTTCGGCTCGTGCCACCGCAACGAATCGTCAGGCGCGCTGCATGGCCTGATGCGCGTGCGCGGTTTCGTGCAGGACGACGCGCACATTTTCTGTACCGAAGACCAGTTCATCAGCGAGTCGATCGCCTTCAACACGCTCGCGATGAGCGTGTACAAGGACTTCGGCTTCGACAACGTCGACATCAAACTGTCGCTGCGCCCCGACGCCCGTGCCGGCACGGATGAAACCTGGGATCGTGCCGAACAGGGTCTACGTGACGCGCTGACAGCCTGCGGCGTGACGTGGGAAGAACTGCCGGGCGAGGGTGCGTTCTACGGCCCGAAGGTCGAGTACCACATCAAGGACGCGCTGGGTCGCTCGTGGCAATGCGGTACGCTCCAGCTCGACATGGTGCTGCCGGAGCGCCTCGGCGCCGAATACGTCGCGGAAGACAACAGCCGCCGCCGTCCGATCATGCTGCATCGGGCAATCGTCGGATCAATGGAGCGCTTCTTGGGTATTCTGATCGAGCACCATGCTGGTGCAATGCCGTCGTGGCTGGCGCCGATGCAGGTCGTTGTGATGAATATTGCGGAAAGTCAGGCGGAATATGCCAAGGCTCTGGCCCAATCGTTGCAAAAACAAGGGGTTAGAGTAGAGGCCGATTTGCGCAACGAGAAGATTAGCTATAAAATACGCGAGCACACGTTGGAAAAGGTGCCGTACCTCCTTGTGGTCGGCGACAAAGAGCGTGATGCCCAAACGGTAGCCGTGCGTGCCCGTGGCGGTGTTGATCTGGGTGTAATGCCAGCCAGCGCCTTCATTGAGCGTCTGCGTCAGGACGTGCAGTCGTTCAGGTAAACCACCTGGCAGCGCGGCTCGTTTTTTTAATTTTTAGAGGAAACGTAACATCGCTACTGATAAGTCTGCGCACCGCATCAACGGTGAAATCACTGCACCCGAGGTGCGTCTGGTCGGAGTCGAGAACGAACCCCTCGGCATCGTGAAACTTGCCGATGCTTTCCGAATGTCGGAACAGCAAGATGTGGATCTGGTTGAAATCGCCCCTCAGGCGGTGCCGCCGGTTTGCCGCTTGATGGACTACGGCAAGTTCAAGTACTCGGAAGCGAAGAAGCAACACGAGGCCAAGCTCAAGCAGAAGATTGTCCAGGTCAAGGAAGTCAAATTCCGCCCGGGCACCGATGACGGCGATTACAACGTCAAGCTGCGCAACCTCATCCGCTTCCTCGACGACGGTGACAAGACGAAAATCACGTTGCGTTTCCGTGGCCGCGAAATGGCCCACCAGGAAATCGGTATGCGCATGCTGGAACGCCTGCGCACTGACCTTGACGAAGTCGGTCAGGTCGAGCAAATGCCGAAAATGGAAGGGCGCCAGATGATCATGGTGCTCGCTCCGAAGAAAAAGAAGTAAGCAGCCCGAGTGGGTTGTGTGGCAGCGCGCTGCGAGGTGCGGGCCGTGATTGCGAACAGATTGACGCGGTACTTCGCCGGGTGTCCGGTGGAGAAAAGCAGGTTTCGGAATAGCGCCTATGCAAATGGGCGTCGTTCCTGAAAAAGCGGCGGCCAGCAACACCGGCCGACTGCATACCAAGTGGAGTGGGTTTCGAAGGGCGGGTAATGGCCATCAGGCCGACCGTACACCCATATCCATCTAATAATGGAGTTGTCATGCCGAAGATGAAAACCAAGAAGAGTGCTGCGAAGCGCTTCGTGGTGCGTCCGGGCGGTACCGTCAAGCGCGGTCAAGCCTTCAAGCGCCACATTCTTACCAAGAAGACCACCAAGAACAAACGCCATCTGCGCGGTTCCACGTCAGTTCATGAATCAGATATGAACTCCGTGCGCGCAATGCTGCCGTTCGCTTAACCCTTAACTAAAACTCACAGGAGCTAATTATGCCTAGAGTCAAACGTGGGGTTACCGCACGGGCCCGTCACAAGAAGATCATCAAGCTGGCCAAGGGTTACCGCGGCCGTCGCAATAACGTCTATCGCACGACATGACGTACAGCGTGTTCATCAACGGCCTGAAGAAGGCTTCGATCGAACTGGACCGCAAGGTGCTGGCCGACATGGCTGTGTTCGACAAGGCTGCTTTTGCTGCGATCGTTCAGCAGGTGAAAGCCGCCGTTGCAGCCTGATTGCGCTTTGGGCAATTAAACTGCGTGGTTCGTTGCA
>Ga0302178_10002246_pt1 | contig 15465 bp, 17 predicted proteins | sample I_Palsa_E1_3_FD_198790 | JGI IMG/M metagenome (GOLD analysis project Ga0302178, IMG submission 198790) | Peat permafrost microbial communities from Stordalen Mire near Abisko, Sweden - I_Palsa_E1_3 | ecosystem: Environmental > Terrestrial > Soil > Palsa > Peat permafrost | place: Sweden... | reverse complement strand
CCGAGTGGTGAAAAAAGGCGAACACGGCGTAAAGGTTTTGACGTTCGTTCCCTGCAAGAAAAAGGACAAAGAAACGGGCGAGGAAAGCGGGTTCCGCAAGCCGCACACGACGACCGTTTTTCACATCAGCCAAACCAAGCCGCTAGACGATGCCGCGAACGCCGACACCGCGACGGTCAATTGAGAGGCACGCCATGAAAACCAAGCTCAGCACGTACCACCGCACCAACCATGCCGCCAGCCTGGCGCTCGCAAAACTCCTGCGGGCAGACGGCAGCGCACACGCCCGAATGCTGGAGCTGGCGAAGTCTTCGCGCTACTACTTCGAACAGCTTCGCAAGGTCGGAGAGTAAGCCGCAACCGATGCCGGGCCACTCGGCCCGGTTCACCCACCCGGAGATAACACCATGAACAAGTACGAAGCGAAACAGCAAGCCCGCCGCGAACGCCTCGAAGCCCGCGCGGATCGCGCCCGGTCGGCGTCGAACATGACCTACAACCGCGCCCGTTCGATGGCGTCCGCTATTCCCTTCGGTCAACCTATCCTTGTGGGCCACCACTCGGAGGGACGGGACCGCAACTATCGGAATCGGATTCATAACACCTTCGGCAAAGCGTTTGCCCTGCAAGATCAAGCCGCGACACTCGCGCAGCGCGCCGAGTCCGTGGGCACGGGCGGAATCTCTAGCGATGATCCCGACGCCATCGACAAGCTACGCGAAAAGCTCGCGACGCTCGAAGCGGATCAGGACCGGATGAAGAAAACAAACGCACTGATTCGCCGCGACAACCGCGCAGGACTGGCCGCGTTAGGGTACAGCGCCGACGCAATCGAAAGCCTGTTCAAGCCGGATTTTGCGGGGCGCATCGGGTTCGCGAGTTACGAGCTGACGAACAACAACGCCAACATTCGGCGCATTCGCGGCCGAATCGCGGAACTGGCAAAGATGGCCGAGCGCACCGACCGGGAAGTATCGGGCGACGGCTACAAGTACCGCGAGGACGTAGAAGATAACCGCGCAGCGTTCGTGTTCGACGCGAAGCCCTGCAAGGCGGTTCGCGAGCTGCTGAAGCGAAACGGCTTTGTTTTCAGCCCGAGCCGATGCGAGGGAGGCAATTCGGTATACGTCCGCAAGCTCACCGGATCGGCAATTGCGACGGCGCAATGGTTGCGTCCGCAGCTCGATCAAATGCAGATCACCGAATAACATAGCAGGAGGCCGGGGCGACCCGGCCAGCACCGTGCAAAGGGCACTCATGGAAACCACGACGAAAAGCCAGTTCGCGCGCCTGAAGAAAGACGCCGCCAAAATCCCCGGCAAGATTGCCGCGCTCGAACAGGCGTTGAAAGCCATCGAGGCGCGAATGATCGCGTTGAAGAAGGCCGGGATTATCTACGCCCGCGAACATTGGCGCGTGCGTGGCACCAGCTCAGGCGATGCGGCCGACGAGGACACGCCCGCGAAGGGGCGTTACATGATTCTGGTCTACCCGATGAAGCACGGCGAGCGGCCGAACCCGACCTATATCGGATGCGACCCGGAGAAGGTTAAAGCGGCACAGGAAGGCATTGCGCGGGCTGCGGCCTACGATGAGGCCGACCGCGAACGGCAGGCCCTTGCGCGGGCTTTGCGTGAGTCTGAATGCGCGTTTAGCAGTCTTTTCCGCGCGCTCGACGCATACTGATTACAGAGGATCTCCGGCCGGCGCTGCTGGCTGTAATCAAACCGGATCGACCGGCTTGATTACAGTGTCGGATAACACGCGACGTCGGGTTAGTAATTCCCGCGTGCCGCTTGCTGAGCGGAAATCCACCGAAGCGGGTCGCTTTTGTCGCGGTCAAGCGATCCATCCGGTTTCAATGCTTCGCTTCCAACCTTGACACAAACCTGATCGTCTCGCTTCGAGCCTATCGAATACGTTTTGTCGCCGAAATAGCAATAGGTATGCGCGTCCTGTGGGCCAGCAACGGGTTGTGCCGCAAGTTGCTGCCTGATTTCCAATAAGTCGTTATGAATTTGCACTAGCTGAATTAGGTCGGGCGCTGCCTCAGCTTGATTGGCTTGCCCCTTCGGCGCGTACACGGTCTGCGCGGACACTACTCCAGATGCGATCAGCAGCGCGAACAAAAGGATGCTTCTTTTCATGATTACACTCCAAAGAAAAATGGTAAATCCATTGAGGAGTCCTATCTCTTCAATGGCTCGCACGAGTCGGCCCGTCTCCGTTACCGCCGCTTGGGCGATGACGGACCGCCGATCACAGTCCGGACGTTCCGCCGTACTTGTTGTTGACAGACTGTTTGGTGTTGTCGCCCTGAGTATTGCACTGGTTCAGGAAATTGAGCCGATCTCGCGGAGTCGCAGTCAGATCGATGTGGCCGTTGTGGTAATCGATGATGGAGAAATACTGCTTGATGTAGCTGTCACAGGCGCTACCACCGGAATGACCGGTCATTTCGCCAGCCAAGCACAGGACAGCGCCGCACGCATTCTCGTTGTCGGCGGCATGGCTCGGCACGATAGACGCGCTGGCGAGGCACAAAACTACGGCTGCGGTACGAAAAAAGGTTTTCATGATTGGTATTCCTCACTTAGTAACTCGGTTGGTACGGCCTGCCCTGCTCCCACCGACTCTGCCAGTGGGCTACATACTGCCTCGCAATCGTCGGGTCATTCCACACGACGAGAACATTCTCGCTGTTACTGCGTGCCGCTGCGGTCGTGTAATTGAAACTACCTGTCTCGACCGTTCGGTCATCGACCACGATGTACTTGTCGTGGTGGATCGGATAGACGCTCACAGTACGGGTTGGTATCTCCGCGTTGATTAGGACATTGAGCGCTTGCCTTGGCGCGTTCGAACGGCTTTCCTCCATGTTGTTCTTGTAATCGACCACGACCGCTACAGCCACCCCACGCCGCTTGGCATCGGCCAGCGCCCGGACGATAGCCGGTGACGTGAAGGTGTATCCGGCCAACCGGATAGACGACCTGGCCGAATGGATCACCTTCAGCACCAACGCTTCAGCCTGACCATCGGGCGAGAACGCGACTTCAACGGATTGCTCGCCGGGTGCATCGCCCGGAACATTGCGGCCAGCCGTGAGGCCCGAGGCGAAATCAAAGATTCCAGCTTGCGATATCGGCGCAAAGGCGAGCAGCGCAAAACAGACGAGTATTCGACGCATCATTGTCCCTGAGCGATGGCGAAGCGCTCAGGGTTCGACTTGTCGAACCAGCGCGGGGATTTGCCCCGGCCGCTCCACGTCGTTCCGCTTGCAGGGTCGCGATATTTCGGCACCGTGGGCCGGATCGTGCTTGGCGCGCGACGCTTCGCACCAAGCTCATCGGGAGTGATGCTGTATGCCGTCATCAGATCGCGGATTTTCGCGAGCGCGTCCGCGCGCTCTGTCCGGAGCGCGATATCCAGTTCCTTCTGTAGATCGGCAATTTGCTGTCGGAGGGTGTGGACGGTAGACAAGATGTATTCCTTATTCAGATCGTATTCAGGCGACGCACGCACTTGCGCCGTCGCAATTTTCAGCGGCCGGGCCTCGGCCGCAGTGATTACAGGATCTGCGATCGAGGCCCGACGGATTGTGATTAACGTGCCGGTTCTTTTTCCTTCGACGGTTCCGGTTGTTTCGTCACTGTTCGCTGCCGTGCTGGAGTCGGGGCCTTGCTGTCGTGGATTCGCATTTTTGGAATCGGCTGACCGGCCTTCGCGCGATCCGACAATTGCTCGTTTGCCGTTTTCACGGCCGCGTCAATCGTCGTGGCGCTGTAACCCTTTTCCTTCAGGACTTGCTTCATGCCTTCGACCTGGACGTCCCACGTGTTGCGGTGGACTTCCTTCGGCTCCGTACCGATCACCTTGCCCGCCTTATCCTTCACCGGAACCTCAACGCTTACCCATTGCTTGCCCAAATTTTCGAGCTTTACGTTGTCGCCAATCTTCGCGCCCGACTCGCCAATCGCGCGTTGCAGATCGACGCCCCATGTCGTTTGTTCCTGCCCCTTGGCGTCCCGGTATTTCACGTAATACGACTGCTTGTTTTCGGGATCGTTGAGATACGGGGCCGCGCCGTGCTCGATCAGCACGCCCGCAATCCCCTTCTCTGCCGCCTCCTGCGCACGCTGTTCGCGTTGCGCGACGGCGGCGCTACGGCCCGTGTCTCCGGCCGCACGCTCAGGCTCTCGCGAGGTATCTTGCGCGATGCTGTTCGTGCGCTGCGCCTGTTGCAGCTCTGCGAGCTTTGCAAGGTCAACATCCTTGGGCGTGAAGCCCGACACCTCAATGCCCCGCATCGAAGCTTCGAGCCACACCTGACGCTTGAAGTCGTCATGCCCGGCAACCTTCAGCTTCGACCAACCCTTTGATTCCGCCATATCGACCATAGACGAAACGACTTCAGGGTGGTTATGGTCCGTTACCATCTTGCGGCCCCGGTCTTCGAACGCAACCCGGTTCTCCGCATCGCGGAAATAGAACGTGTTGTCGGCCTGAATGAATTTCTTCCCGACCGACTTCGGCACCGCGCCTTTCTCGGCAGTCTCGCGAGTAGCCGACTCTTTTTCCTCCTTCGAGGCCGGTTGCTCCGGCGCGGCCTCTTGCTGCGCAGTCGCACGCGTATCGCGTGCGGGCGCAACATCGTCACGATTGCCATCAAGACCCATCGAACGCCGTGCGGCTTCAAGGTCGTTTTGCCGACGCGACGCGAGCAGAGACAGCGCCGCTTCGCTCATGGCAGACTCGCGGCCGATATCGCCATCGTTCGCCGGATTGCGCGCGTCGCGCTCGTTCGCCGGTTCACGCGTGGCGAGGTCCGGCAGATGCCCCACGGAATGCTCTACCGGCTCAACATGCGTGCGCTCCGCTTCCTGCCGCTTACGGCGCGCATCGAATTCCGTGTCGCCCTCGCGGCCAACCGCTGTTCCGTCCGACTCATCGCGGTAAATCCCCCGCTCGGCCGCGTCGTTGCGCAGCTCGAACGCTTCTGCCTTCGTCGCGTCGAGGAAAGAAGGCGGCGGCACGTCGGGCGCGCTGGATCGCCACACGTCGGCGGCCACGTACCAATTTTGTACGGCGACTTCCTTCAGCTCACTCATGACTTCAGCGTGACCCTTCGGGTCCGCGTTCCAGTCAATTTCCGCGATCTTGCTGCGCAGCTCATCGACGCGTTCCTGAGAGACGAGCGACAGCTCGCGCGTGTCATCGCGTTCGATGGTGTTTCGCGATTCAGTGGGCGATGCTTGCGTGGTGCTGCTATTTTCTTCGGCCATGATCTAACCTCATTGAGTGACGCGGGTGTTATGTTCAGAACTAGCAGCCTGAACGCCAGTGAGCGCGATATCGACACGCCGATTCTTCGCTTTCCCTTCGGCCGTCGAGTTGTCCGCGATGAAGTCGCCCGACGACAGGTAAGAAACACGAATCTTGTTAGCCGCGACGCCTTGCGCGACGAGATACCGTCGCGCGGCCAGCGCCCGGCCGAGTGCAATACGCTGGTCTGCATCGTCTTTGACCGGCGAATCTGTACGCCCGCGCAGTTCTACCCGGCTCGCCTGCATCGCGGCCGAAACCAATGTGTTGACCATATCCGCAGGCGGTTCGAACTTCGTGCTGCCGAGTTCAAACGACACCCGATAGAGTGCCGCTTGACCGTCAACGGACGTTGCAGGTTGACTGCTGCTCGAAGGCACAACCCGGCCTTCTGAGACGTATACGGCGGGGCCGGGCTGCACGTGACCGGCTACCAGTTGGCCCGCCCTCAGAAGCGCAAGTTGTTGCTTCGCGTCCGCGAGCTGCTGCTGCGACTCGGCCAGTTGTCGGGACAACAGAAACGCCTTCACCGACTCGGGATCATTGACCGGGTGCTTTGCGCTGCCGTCCGGCAGAACCGGCGTAGGCGGGCCAGATGCGCAACCCGCGAGCGCGGCAATCAACGGCACATATACAAACTTTTTCATACCCTTCCCCAATGGCAATTAGATATCCAGCACCGACAGGTCAATAGACGGGGCGCTAGGCTTCGGCGGCTTAGGTGCGGTCGCGACTTCCGGCGCGGGTTTTGCGCCGCTATGAGCAGGCTCCTGCGGCTTCGCCGCTTCTTCGGGTTGTGCCACCCTCAGTCCCTCGCCCCCGGCAGCGCTCGCGGCGTTTTTCGGCGTATCCAGTACGTCCCAATCGTCCGGTGTCACCGTGCCGCCTGCGGGAGTGTCCGAAGGCCGGGCAGGAATATCGAGGACGCCCCACTCATCCGGCACGACTGGCCCTTGCGACGTGTTGACTGCGGGCAGTGCTCCGGCTTTCGGTGCAAGCGCCACAGCTTCAATGGACCCGACCGCCACGGCTTCGAGCGCCCCGCCCACGTCAACCGTTTCTTCGGCCGGTTGCCCCTGTTCGAGACGCGCGAAGAAGTCACCAACGAGTGCGGAGACACTTTCCGCACTCGGGTTGTCCGGGTTATCGACCTCCGGCAAATCAGAAAAGTCGTGTGCCAGTCGGCTAAGGTCGATTCCGCCTTGTACGTCGGCCGCAGTGACCTCGCGCGTGCGGCGCTCCACCTTCGCACGATGCAGGTCCAAATCAAGCAACGGCACTTCCGGCGCGGGCAACTGCCGCACCTTCAGCACGTCATCTGCATACCACTTGATCTTGTCTGCCATGATCGGCTTGACGTTCTCAAGCATGACGATTTCTTTGTCGAGCGACATTTCCCGCAGTTCCTGCGGCAAGAGCAGCGCCCGCTTGTTTTGCGCCTCGTTCTGGCTCTCCGTGAGATTGCCCTTTCCAAAGAACCCGCGCGGACCGCTGCGGCTCTTGTTGGGCGTTTTGTCCGTCAGGTAGCCGAGCATTTCCGAATACTCGTTGGCGTCGTTTTTCTCGCGTGGAGTGAATAGGATTTGCAGTGCGTGGTTCGTAATCAGGTTGCGAGCTTCCTTCGGATACGTCGATTCGAGCTGGCCGATAGACTGAATGACTGTTGCAAGACGAAGACCGTAACCGGCCATGTACGCAATAGCTTTCGCAATGATCGCGATACGGCCAATGGAGGTGAATTCGTCCATCAACAGCAAGCATTGATAGCGCAGGGCCGGATTCTTTTCAGGCAACTCCTTCGTGTTCAGGTTGATGAGCTGTGAGAAAAACAAATTGACCAGCAACGACGCCTGATCGAGATAATCAGGCGTGATCCCCACATAGATCGACATGCGTTTCTTGCGCAGCTCGCGCAGGTCGAAATCGTTCGCGCTCGTTGCCGCATCGACAATCGGATTGCTCCAGTGAATCAGCGGCGCATTGAAGCTCGCAACGATGTTCGCGAGCGTGTTTTCTGACGTGCCGATAAACCGCATCAACGCGTCAAGGCACACATCCGACAGCGGCCGGTCAGACTCATCACGCTCCCCAATAATGTCAGAGAGGTGGTCTTTTACAGGCTTGCCTTTGCCCGACGATTGCCGATAGACCTCGCCAATCGTGCGCGGCAGTTCCGGCGTTTCGCACAGATAGAGCGTCAGGCCAAGAAACAGGTTGCGCGCCTGGTCGTTCCAGAACGAATCCTTGCTGTCAGCGGGATACAGGATGGTCCCGATTGATAGCACATCGCCCACGCGGAAATTCGGATCGTCGCTGATGTACGCGAGCGGGTTATAGCGAGACGTGCGCCAGTCTTCAGCGAACGGATTGAACAGATGAACCTCCTGCCCGTGCTTCTTTCGAAACCCTGCTGTCTTCTCATAGTTTTCCTGCTTCGGGTCAAAGTTGACGACCGAATCACGCCAGTTCAACAGGTTAGGAATCACGAAGCCGACACCTTTACCGCCCCGCGTCGCCGCAGCCAGAATCACAAACTGCTGGCCCGCGAAGATCAGAAACCTACCGCCAAACTTTCCGACGATGATGCCGAGTTCCGACATCAACCCCGACTTGCGAACCTCGCGCGCCGTCGCGAACCGGGCATCGCCGTGCAGCGAGCGCGGACCCTCAGCCGACAACTGCAAAATCGCAATGACGGGCGCGACGAAACACGCGATAACAGCTATCGTTGCGGCCACTTTCAGATGCTTCGATTGCAGCGGGTCAGTGTTGTAGTAGTACCAATACTGATAGAACGTTTCGAGGTTCGTGCCTAGCGGGTTGGTCTTGTTGATGACCAAGAACATGAATCCCGCAACGTAGTCGGCCGCGACGAGCGCGACCGCGAATAGCACAAGCCCAATTACTGCCTTGGCCCACATCGGTATCTTCATCGCTTCCTCACCAATAAAATTGCGCTGGCGCAAATCGCAAACAGCTTGTTCACAAATACGGCGCTCGAGCTGGCCACCGTTGTAATCAATCGCCGTTCAACCCCTTGTGTTCACAACCTGCAACTCGCCGGCGCCGTCGATTGTGAACATCGGGGAGGTGATTACAGGGCGCGCAGGGCGCGCAGGGCGCGCAACAGGAGGGCAAGCCCTCCCCCTACAAAACCAAAGCCGTTCGTGGGCCGCAGGGCGGCTCACTCAAACGCCACTTCTTGCTTGCGCAACGGATCGAAATAGATTTGGGTCATGTAGCGCTTCTTCCCGATCACCTTCCCGGCATCGTCAAAAATCCACTCTGCCGTGACGTGCGCAATCACGTCGATAGTCAACAGCACCAACCGCCGCAACGCAGCTTCGGAATAGGCGACGGCCTGCGGATTCTCGCGGGCCATCAACGCGAACCGCTCGAACGCGAGCGCGGGCGAGTCTGCGTGATAGCTGGTGATGGAACCAGCGTGGCCGGTCGTAAGCAGGTTGAGGAAGTCGTATGCTTCGCCGCCGCGCAGCTCGGCCAACAGAATACGATCCGGCTTCATCCGCATCGTGCTCGCAAGGAGGTCCGCTGGCGTGATTCGCGCCACGCCTTGCCCTCCCTTGCTGTATTGCAGATGCACCTTGTTGCGACCTTCGCCAAGGTGCAGCTCGCGCACGTCTTCGATAGTCAGAATTCGGTCGTTTTCCGGGATGAATTGCGAAATGGTTTTCATGAACGTGGTCTTGCCGGAGCCGGTATCGCCAACGATGGCGATGTTTTTCCGGCTTCGAACCGCGTCAGTGAAGAACTTCGCGTACTCGCGTTTTTTGAGCAGCTCCGACAGGTTCCGGTCCACCCGGCTAAGATCGTCAACGCGCGCTTCGAAATTCTTGGGCGTGATCCATCGAACTTCCTTGAATAGCCCGGCCTGCACGTATTGATCCATCGTGAACAGGTCGGGCTTCGGAATGCGGATAGTGAGGGAAACGGTGCCGTTCGGCACCGCAGGCGGAATGACGGCCTGTATCCGCTCGCCACCGGGCAGCATTGCCGACAGGATCGGCGTTGCTGCTTCGATGTTCTGTCCCGTGAAGATCGCGATTGCGTTCGCGAGGCCCATGAGCGTGGCAAAGCTCAACTCAGGCGCATCGTGCTTCTCGATACCTTCGTTGGTATCGAGAATGACCTTGAACGGCTCGTTCACGAAGATATCGGTTACGTCTTCGCGTGCCAGAAAAGGGGCCAACGGCCCCATCAGGTGTGCGACCGATGCGTCATCCGGCAACGCATCGTCAGCACCATTACTCGGGTTGTATTCCATATACCTTGCTGAAGTCCAGATCGCGAGCAACGAAGATGTTGACGCGCTCGCCTTGGTTTTTGGAAATAGTCGGCGGGATATTGATCGTGCTGTCGAGAATCTTCGACGCCATCTGATCGCCCGTTTGCGACGAATTGGTGAAGGTGACGCTGCCGCCGCCACCGCTGCTTTGTGCCTTTGCCGTTTCGTAGCCAATGGCATCCTGAACAATGCTCAGCATGAACGCCGCTCCAAGACGCTCGAACCAGTGATTGTCAACATACCCATCAAGACCTGATCGGCCGAGCGGATCGGTACCCGGCGAATCGAGATTGACGACGACGCCTTCAGGTGACTTCACGCGGTCCCAAAGAACGAAGATTCGGGTTTGGCCCTGCTTCATATTCGATTGGTATTCGCCAGTTGCTTCCGATCCGCGTTCAATCAGCACGGTCGAGCCGTCGTCGGAGTAAACGTTCCGAGTGACGACACAGCTAGTCATACCCGGTACATCGGAAGACAAGGCGGTTTTCAGATCGCAATCGATCTGCGCGCCCTTCGCCAAAAGGAACTGGCGATTCTGAAGAACACCAGCAACGGACGTTGCGGTTTTTGTCGACGTAAGGACGCTTGCGAGCGGGCCGGAGTTGCCGCCTTCGGCTGGCTTTACAGCACCGAGAGCCGCAGCGCCCGCAGCAACCGCAGCAACGTTGTTGGAGCTGTCGTCCACAATCAGCGGCGAGTTGTACGCCTTTTCTTGCGGACTCGGGCCAGTCCGTTGCTCCCGCGCCATCGTCGGCTGCTGCGCGAAATTCTGCAACGCAAGCGGCGCGGCCGGGCCGCTTGCGGCCTGCGGTGCGGCTGTCTGCGGAGCGAAGGTCGGCATGGCCGGGGCGTCACCGAATTCTCGGCCACCGTAGCCCTGATTCGCCTGCTGTTGCGCCTGCGACTTCTGGCTACCCGTCAGCAGCGCATCATGCGTACCCTTGCGCAGCCGCAGCGCGGTCCAGACCACCGCGAGGATGATGACCAGCAGAATCACGATGAAGAAAACCCATCCCTTCCCGCCGCTGCGCCGCTGATTGACGCTCGGCACACCCCGATCACCTTCGAGCGGGTGCAAGCCGTTATCGTTGTCAGTGTTGCTCATCGTCATTCCCCCGAAGAACGCGTTTCAGACCGCCAGCACCGACCGTCATTCCGTCTTGAGGCGGAACGCCGTCCGGGTCGTAAGAGTCATTCCACAGGCCGACAACCTCTTTGCTCAATCGCATCACGAACCGTTTTGCGACTTGATGAACCACAATCGTGTCGCTGCACTGCTTTGCCGGGTCGCTGCATTCCATGTGGTAGTTGGTCAGGCTTTCGGAGTTGTCGTCCGACACCTTGAACACCACCGGGATTTCGCGGTTATTCGGCACCGTTATGTACGTGAACCGCCCATCGTCATACACGCGCGATGGCACGATTTCATCGCTACCCGGCATGGCCTGCATCGAATAATTGAAGTTGCGCGGCAAGGGCTTCTGCGCCATGCGCTTGTCTACCAGCGCCTTATCCGATTGCAGACGTCCCGATGCTGTCTGTTCATCGGGATATACGAACTTGACGAGGTACATCTTGTTCGCATCCACCATCGACGCCTTGTTCGGCAGCAGCAACAGATCAAACGCGTAAGACCGCTTCGTCGTTTGTATGTTGAGGTTCGAACTCATCGCGCCCATCTTGGGCTTCAGATAAATGTCGTGATCGCCCTTGCGCGCGATGACCGTCCAGTTTTCGCTATCGCCCGGCGCGGCCACGACAATCTGCTCGTTTTTGTCGAGCGCAATATGCGTCGAGAAGCCGCGTTGCAGGTAAAGGCGGACCACTTCATCCGGGTCATAGACGACAGATCGAATGCGCGAGTCTGAGGCGGAGCCTGGAACGTCATAGGCCAAGACCGAGCTAGACGCGACAGCGGCCACCAAAGCGAGCACCGCAAAAATAAGGTTTTTCATGTTCTTCCTCACTGACCGCTGGCGGGCGTGGCCTGTTGAAGCGCCGGGACCGTAGGCTGATTGTTCGGCACCACGGGTTGAAGGGTCGGTTGCGGAGTCGGTGCAGGCGCGACGGCATCCAGTCCCAACGAGCCACGTTGAATGAACGACTGATCGCGCCGATATGCGGCAACCTTGAAACCCTTCGGGTTGTTGATCGCCATATCTTCACGCGTGAACATCGACGGCTTGTAGTGATAGCTCAGCGTGACAACAAAATGCTCCGGCTTGCCGGGAGGCATGTTCGGCAGCGACGTGATGCGGTCAAAACTCACAATCGCCTTGCCCGTCTCATTCGGCGGAATGATGGTCTGGACGTTGTTAATCGTCCGAACCGTCTTGGCACCAAGCGTTTTGTCCAACGCGTCAGGCCCGTCGAATTGCATGCTGTAGTCGGTTTTCACCGGATCGTCGCTCATGTTTCGAACGGTGTCATAGTCGAGCTGCAACAACGGATACAGGTATTGTTCCCGCGCACGCACATACAACTCAATGTAGTGCTTATCTTCGATTTCCGTGGCGGTCACAGTCTTGGTACCGAGCACATCCACCAGTTGCATTTCGCCAGTGTTCTTGTCCACCGAGAACGCCATCGGCACGACCTTGTAAAACGGGGCGAGAGACGCAAGCGCGACGATTGCAAGACACGCAATCAGGCACATGAGCTTAGCCACATTCCAAGCACGTTTTTCCGACTTAATCATTGCGTCAGCAATGATGGTTTCGAAATCTCGCGCCCTGTTGAAATTGCGTTCGTCGTCACCCTTCACGACCGTCTTATCGCGGGCCAAATCGGCCTCGCCCTCTTTATTGCGTGCGAACATAGTTGAGCCTCTTATTGGGAAGTGGTCTTGTTGACCGGTACACGGCTCGAACCGTCCGGCAACGGCGGCTTCGGAGGCGACGAACTGCAAGCCGCCAACACTACGACCAGCAAACAAACGAAATACTTCATGGCTTCACCCGGAACAGTGGTTGCGGTAACCAAAATATAGCACTTATGAAAACCAAATTGCGCTATTTGGTTTTTTATTGGCATGAAAAAAGGACCGCACGGGGCGGCCCTTGGTACGGCCGACTTAATAGGTAACGGGCGTCAAGCTGTCTGAGCCGCGCGTTGTAAGCGACGTGCGTTGCATGTCGGTCTCATGCATTTGCTGCTGAATCAGCTTGTCCTCAATTTCTTCGGACTGTTTGTACAGGTTCAGTTTCGTTTGCTCATCATTGAGCGCCGCTTGCTCACCGGCAATTCGGGCTTGTATTTCCGCAACGCCCTTCGGGTCCTGCGTTTGACCGACCTGATTGATAAGCCCTTGAATTTGCGTCATGCGATCCATGCTGCTTTGATACGACTGCTGCACATACGCTTTGTCCTGAAACGACTTGTTCAGCGAGCGATTGCAGGCGTTCGTATCGGCCGAGGTCCAACCCGTCCCGCCTTGATCTTGGCAGTTGTAAATCGCGCTCTGATTCCGAAGCGTCTGAGCGGCACCCGTCAGCCCCGAATAACCACCTGTTTGGACCGACTGGTACACGGATTGCCAATTGGTCGGAAGGTAGTTCTGGAGCTGCGGATTGTTAAGCACCGATCCGAACCCGCGATTGCCGCTGATCGCGGAATACTGCTGTTGCATTTGCGTAAGCTGGTTCTGCATCTGCTTAAGCTGTTCCGTCCATGAGACTACCTGCTGAACGGATTGGGCCAAATTGGCCGCGTCGATAACCGGAATGCCCTGCGCTTGAGCTGCGCCAGTGCCCGCGACGGCGAGCGGCAAGCCCATCAAATACCGTTTAATGCTTTTCATCGTGATATCTCCAAAGACAATTACGTACGGCCAAGGAGCCGCTCATTCGTTGCACGCTGATATGCTGGAATGCGGTTCGAACCACCCCCGACACCAGCACCCGCACTGGACCCGTTACCACCAGTGCCACCGCCACCACCACTGCCCCCACCACCACCGCCCGTGATCGAGCCACCACTTGGCGCACCGGCCCCCGCAGGCTGTTTGCCACCACCGCCCTTCTTTGCACTGCCCATGATCGCGCCGGCAATCAGACTGCCAGCGCCAGAAATCGCGGCACCACCAGCAAGGCCCGCCGCAATGCCGGGGGCCTGCAATGCGATGACGCACAGTGAACCGCACAAGATGAATAGATTGAATGCGTCGCCTAACGCGTTCGTCTCGCTGGCCGACTGGTTGAGGCTATTGAGGTACGTTCCGAAGATCGAAATAGCGAGGCCTGCAATCGAAGCCATCAAGACCAGCAAGATGATGTAATTCATGACCTTGCTTAGCCACGCATCGAAGAACTTCGCGACAGGCGGAAAACACAGGCATGCGATGAACGCGGGGCCGAGGCCAAGAATTAGCGCCATCGCTACTTTGGCGAGCATTACGAAGCCGCCCGCGACGAGCAGCAGGACTGACGAACACAACGCAACGACAAGTGCGGCCACCAGGTCGCCATAGCCACCCCACGGCATCAGGTTCGAACCTCGTTCCCAAAACATCTGCATGAGGTTGAAGCTCTGGCCGTCGAGCTGGTCAAGCGCGCTATAAATGTTCGTTGACCCGTTGGGAGCGACGATGGCCGTCAAGCCGTCTGCGAGGCCATTGGCAGCGCTGACGACGTTGCCCTGATAGATGCCCGCACTTAAAGCGAACCCTAGAACCAGCGCGATCTTGAAAGCCTTCCAAGAGAACTGCGATACCGGCTCCTGCACCTCCCCTCGCATCGTCGCCCATCCGTACATCAATACCCAAATGGTCACGGCGGCCGTGACCATAGGAGTGATCGCGCTCGCGAGTGATGAGGACGTGGTAGAAACGAACGTTGCTAAAGCGTTGTCTATCGACGTACCAACGAAAACAAAAATGCCACTGCCAGCCATATCAGCCCCCGCGTAGAAGGTTTGGATTGTTCAGCGGCGCGGGCGCTTGAAACTGCCCTTTCGGCTCGCGCTTCTTTTGGACTGGTGCGGGCGCTGAGCTGCCCCGCATCAGGTTCGGATCGTTCAAAGGCGCAGGGGCCGGTGTCGGGGCCGCGCTTTGCCGTTGCGTGTCCTGCTGCACTGCCTGCTGTTTCTCGGGCGGTACCTGCTGCTGGTTACAACCGGCCAAGAATGCAGCCCCAACGATTCCAACTAGAACGACTTTCATATTCCTCACCGCGTGAATCAAACCAGTTTTGCAAGGGGCGGTACCCGCTTGCGCGCCCCGCGCGCCCACCCCTCTAAAATTGCGACAGCGCAATTCCTTATGCAGCGATGCGCCGTTCGCGGCCGATGCTTCGACGCAGCGCAACGCGCTCATGAAAGACCGGCAACCACACGCTCGGATCGTCGCCAACATCGGCGCGGACCTGTTCCAGAAGCTCCACGTTGTCGGTTGAACCGGACAAAACATTCAGCACGTCATCGAACTGCCCGCCGCTCAGATCGAGTCGAGCGATGGCCGATTGATGACCCTGCTTGATGAGGAACATGCGGCTGTTTTCCCCAAGGTTTTTGACGATGTTGAACTCGGCTTCACTGACCTTGAAGCCGTCAACGTAATCGCCCTTGTCGGCGCGCGGATTCGGCAAGAAGATGAGCGTTACGGACTGTTCGACCATCGTCCGTGCAATCGGATGGTCGAGCGTATCGGCCGGTGATTGCGTATCGAAGATGCCAAAACCGTTCTGCTTCCGGATGGTTTTTTGTTTGTTTTTCGCGAAGTCAGCAAACACTTCGTCCGACAGGCGTTTCCAAAATTCAGCCATTACGTAGCAGAAGCGCCGACCGTCGATCATTTCCTCAGTGCGGTACAGCAAGTACATCGTCACAGGGATGCA
>Ga0302178_10002242_pt1 | contig 15479 bp, 12 predicted proteins | sample I_Palsa_E1_3_FD_198790 | JGI IMG/M metagenome (GOLD analysis project Ga0302178, IMG submission 198790) | Peat permafrost microbial communities from Stordalen Mire near Abisko, Sweden - I_Palsa_E1_3 | ecosystem: Environmental > Terrestrial > Soil > Palsa > Peat permafrost | place: Sweden... | reverse complement strand
AAATCGCACGGGACGTGCTTCTTTCGCTGATTCTCCTGAGCGGTGTGGTCGAGGCATCGACCAACTCGAAAGAGTTCGCTTTCATCTCTCTGGTCACACTCGTCGTTATCGCCGTTCGCTGGGTGGGATGGCTATCGCCGACCGGGCTGAGTCTGCCAGTACGTGACGTAGCGACCCTCCTTGCACTCGTGTTGCTTGCCGCCGTGATTGCCATGAAAGTATTCGGCTCGCATACCGTGACGAAGGATCGGATTAGCGGAGCGATTGCGGTTTATATATTGGCCGGACTCGTTTGGGCAGACGTGTATCAGCTCGTCATGCTTTACGTTCCTCGCGCCTTTGCCGGAATTTTGACACTCGAAGGTGCCGTCGACCGATCGACCTGGGTGTACTTCAGTTTCGCTACGCTAACGACCGTGGGATATGGCGACATCGTGCCGGTCGCACCCATTGTGCGCTCGCTTTCCAATCTCGAAGCACTGATCGGCCAGCTCTATCCGGCTATCGTGCTCGCACGACTGGTTTCGCTTCAGGCAGCGGGTGGCAGTTCGGGAGCAAAGGAGTCCTGATACATACCAGCACTCCGGTGCCCGTGTGTCGCGTCAAAGCCGAGCCGCGAACGGCAGCTCATGGCGATGCCTTCGAGCGGATCGCCGCGGCGATATCCTGACTCACCGCCCCGAGCGCCTGGCTGTACGCGGCTACCACAGCGTCGAAACCCGGTCCCGCGCATGGCTCGCGTACGGTGCTTCGGCCGTCCATGCGTTGTCCTTTTCCGGGCGGAGAGACCGACCACAGCACCTCGACCGTAGCGGCATCGCCAAGCGCCGCTTCGAAGCGCTGCACGTCGACCTGAACCCGATACGCGGCCGTTGGATCGCCACCCATCGGAGACGCCGAGACGCGCGCGCCATTCAGCTGTTGCGCAAGATCGGCCCGTATTACGCGTGAAATCTGGCTCTTCAGCGAATCGGCCCAACGGGCGAATTCGTCGATGTCGACCTTGTTGTCGCCGGTATTCACCACGATCTGCGGCCGGTCGATAAGCTCCGGCACGGAGACCGCACCCATCAACACGGTGATCGGTGCCGCGGGCGGCAGGCTCGCGGGTGGCGCGGTGGGACTCAGCGTATAGAAGTCCGACTTGGGCGAGCTCGCGCAACCCGCCAACGCGGCGACGCACGCGGCAACAGTCACCAGTAAGGTTAGGCGTGTCACTTTTTGTCCTCCAGCTTGCCGCGAATCAGTGCCTCGGGGTGTCGATCGAGGTAGTCCGCGAGCGTGCGGAAGGCGGCCGCAGTACGCGTCAGTTCACGCATGGCATCATCGGTACTCTGCATTAACGACGAATCAGGCTGCAACGCACTGTTGGCCGAATTGAGCGCCGTCTGTGCAGCAGCCAGGGTGTCGCGTGCCTGAGGCATCACCTCAGTGCTCAACTGCTTGAGGAGCACATCCGCGTCCGCCAGCGTCTGTTTAGCGTTGTTGCCGATTCCTTCAAATGGAATCTTGTTCAGTTTGGCGACGAGACTGGTGACTGAGTCCTGCAGCGATTGCAGTCCGCCCGGTTGAGTGGGAATTTCCGGCGGGTTGGCGCTCCAGTCCACCGTTGCCTTCGGGGCGGCAGGGAAAAAGTCGAGCGCGACATAGAGCTGTCCGGTCAACAGGTTGCCGGTTCGCATCTGCGCACGCAAACCATGGGCTACCAGAAAGTCCGTCAACTGACGGCGAGCCGCGGGGTCCGAAGTGAGTCTCCCTCCGGTTGCGCCCGACTTGAGTCGCGACGTGAAGCGCTCCGGAAAGAGGTGTATCTCAACCGGAATGCTGAAGCGCTTGTTGACCGGGTCGAAGCGCGTATAGATCGCCTGCACCTCTCCCACCACGATGCCCCGAAAGTCGACGGGTGCGCCGACCGTCAGTCCCCGCACCGACTCGTTGAAATTGAACACGTAGGTATCAACGATGCTGTCGTGCCGCTTCATGGCCTCCTCGCGGTCGTGGAACAGCGTGTACTCGTTCTGGGCGTTTGCTTCAGGAGCATTAGCGACTGACGGCGCCATGTCATCCGGCGTCTGGAACGCGAGTCCGCCGATCAGGATGGCCACCAGCGATTCGGTATTGACCTTGATGCCGGTTGCATCAAGCGAGACGTCGACACCGCTCGCCTGCCAGAAGCGCGTATCGTCCTTTACATACTTGTCGTAGGGCGCATTGACGAACACGTGCATCGTGACGCCGTTACCGTCGGGATCAAGCCGGTACGAGGTGATCTGTCCGACTTGCAGGCGCCTGAAGAAGATCGGCGAACCCACATCGAGCGAGCCCATATTATCGCCCTTGAGCACGAACTCCCTGCCTGGGACACCGATAGCGAAGACCGGTGGCGACTCGAGTCCGACATAATCGCGGCGCGACTTCCCGGCACTGCCGACGTCCATGCCAATGAAGGAACCCGACAGCAACGTCCCGATACCCGACACCGTGCCGCCGGAAATGCGCGGACGGACCACCCAGAAGCGGGTGTCGTCGACCAGCAGATTGGACGCATCCTTGGAGAGCTCCGCAGTGGCGATCACGTTGCGGTGGTCACGCGAGAGCGTGACACTTTTTACCACGCCGACGTCGACTTTCTTGAACTTGATCTTGGTTTTGCCTGCCTCGAGACCCTCGCCAGTTACGAAGCTGATCGTGATGGTCGGGCCTTTGTCCAACACTGCCTTAACGGCCAGCCAGCCGCCAATCAGCACCGCGATGATCGGCACGAGCCAGACCAGTTGCAGGCGCCAGCGGGAACGCGGGGACGCGATCGCCTCAGGAATGGCCGGCTCGCTGGGTGAATTGGGTTGGTCAGGAGGCGTGGCCATGATCTGTCTCCGCCTGGTCATGGTTTGCCGTCGCGGCACCTATCCTGTCCCAGATCAGACGAGGATCGAACGACATCGCGGCGAACATCGTCAGAACTACGACTGAGCCGAAAGCAATCGCGGCGGGCCCCGCCTGGATGGTTGCCAGTCCCTGGAACTGCACGAGCGCCACCAGGATGGTGATGACGTAAATATCGAGCATCGACCAGCGACCGACGAGCTCCACGACGCGATAGATCCGCGCTCGCTGTTTCGGACTGAGCGTCGAGCGCATTTGCGCCGAGACCACCAGAAACACCATCGCCAGGATCTTGAGCATGGGGACCGCCACGCTCGCGATAAACACGATGATGGCAAGCGGCCACGAGCCGGACGTCCAGAGATAGACGACACCGCTCATGATGGTGTCCTTTTCGCTGCCGAACAGAGAGCTGGTGTTCATGACCGGCAGGAGGTTCGCCGGAATGTACAGGACCATCGCGGCAATCAGGAACGCCCACGTCCGCGAAATGCTGTTCGGTTTGCGAGCGTGCAGATGACCGCCGCAGCGCGGGCAGATGGCATCGTGCCGATGTGCCGCCGACTTCACGAGCAGCCCACAACTGTGACAGGTCACCAGACCGCGGCCGAGGGCGGTAGGTGCGCCGGGCGTCGCCGGCAGACTGCCATCCGGACCCGCGCCCTGGGCTGCCCGCGTACGTGACCACACCTCTTGCGGATCGAACGCGGCACTGGCGGCCGCGAGCAACAGCATGAGTGCGCCAAACGACCACAACGCCGCGCCCGGAACCACGCTAGCGATGTGAGCCAGTTTGACCAGCGCAACCAGCATGCCGAGAATCAATACCTCGGTCATCCCCCACGGACGCACATATTGCAGCAGGCGAAATACCAGATCGGAGCGGTAAGGGGCCCGGTCGAAGTGAAGCGGTACTAACAGATACGTCATAGTGATCATCTGCAGCATGGGCATCAGGAACGTCGTTGCCAGCACGAGCCCCGCGATGGGCCACATGCCATCTTCGTATAGCACGGTCGCTGCGCCGAGCAAGGTCGTCTCGACCAGCGTGCCATTGACCTCCAGACCCACAATCGGAAACGCGTTGCCGACCGCGAACAGTACGACGGAGGCAAGTGTGAAAGCCAGCGCACGATTCAGACTGTTTGGATGGTTGCGGGACAGTTCCGCACCACAGCGTCGACAGCGCAGCACGCCGTTGCGTGGCAGCGGACACTCGCGCTGCAGAAGATCGCATTCGTGACATGCGATCACGCTGCCCGTGGGCACTGCAGTCGTTGCGGTACCTTCGGTCATCGTGGCAGCTCCGCAACCGACTGTTCCGCATTGGGAGGGATGCGGCCGTGCTGCTCGCCCGGTTGCCCGGCTGGCGGTGGCGTGTCCGTGTCCTTGTGCGTCATCTGCTCCGCCGTTACCACCCAGCCGCCGCCCATTGCCTTGTAAAGCGCGACCACTGACTCGTAGACCACGCCGTTGGTCTGTGTGTAGCTAAGCTGCGCGTTGAACAAACTGCGTTCTGCGTCCAACACCTCGATATAACTCGTGTAACCGCCCTCGAAACGCAAGCGCGCAAGGCGCGCGTAAGTCTTGAGCGAATCGACCTCCTGGCCCAGAACCACAAGCTGCTCGCGCGACTTCTGCAGCGCAATCAGCGCATCGTCCACTTCCTGAAACGCGGTCTGGATCGTCTCCTCATACTGGAACAACGCCTGCTGTTGTTGCGCTTCCGCTTGCTTGACCTGTCCGCTGATGCTGCCGGCCGTAAAAATTGGCACGCTCACCGACCCTGCGAACGCCCAGATCTTTGCCGGTCCGGTGAACAGTTTCGAGAACTCGCCACTGGCTGAACCGAACAGACCGGTCAACGAAATAGACGGGAAATAGAGTGCGCGGGCCGCGCCGATCAGCGCATTCGCTGCCACCAGGTTCTGCTCGGCCTGCACCACGTCCGGTCGGCGCTCCAGCAGATCCGAGGGCAGTCCCGCCGGTACCGAAGGAATCGCCAGATCCGACAGTTCGCGCCCGCGCAGGATGTCGCCTGGATTCCGGCCGAGCAACACCGACAGCGCGTCTTCCTGCTGCGCAATCTGCACTTCGAGTTGGGGAATCGTCGCCAGCGACGCCTGGTATTCCGACTGGCTTTGTGCGAGCTCCATCTGCGAGACATCGCCGCCGCCGAAGCGCGCGGTGAATACGCGCACCGATTCCGAGCGGCTCTCGGTCGTCTCCTTCGCGATCACTAGCTGTGCGTCGAGGTCGCGCAGATTGATGTAGGCTGTCGCCACCGATGCCACGAGCGACAGGATCGTCGCACGACGTCCTTCTTCACTGGCCAGCAGGCTCGCCCGCGCGGATTCCGTCTCGCGCCGAACCCTGCCGAACACATCGATCTCCCACGACGCCGAGAGCGCCGGCTCCAACGTGTTGAACACAGGATTGACCCCTGCTGGCAAGTCGGGCAGTGAAGCCACCGCCACACGTTGGCGCTGGGCATCGAAGCTCGCGCCAAGCTGCGGGAAGAGCCCCGAACGGGTCGTGACGAACTGGCCGAGAAACTGATCCACCCGGGCGGCAGCGATCTTCACATCCTTGTTTTCGGCCAGCGCGACAGCAATCAGGTCGTTCAGCACGGGATCCTGGAACTGCTCCCACCAGACTGTGTTAGCCACCTCGGTGGCTTCGCCTGCGTTAAAGCGATACGTTGCCGGTGTATCGATCGCAGGCCGCACATAGTCGGGTCCAAGCAGGCAACCGCTCAGCCCCAACAAGACCGGCAAAAGGACGGGAAGAAGCGCTAAGGCACGCATGATCACACGTCCTCGCGTCGGGCCAGCGGTTTGACGCTCGGGCCGCCGGGGCCGGGGCCGAGATCGTGCGGCGGGACGTCGTCGGTCGGACCCGGTGTCTTCTTGCTGCCGCTTTTTTCCGACATCGTCTCGAGCACGTAGAAGAACATCGGGATGAAAAACACCGCAATGACCGTCGCCCCAAGCATGCCGCCAATCACCCCTGTGCCGATCGAATGACGGCTGTTTGCGGACGCGCCGAGTGCAATCGCGAGCGGCACGCAACCGAGAATGAACGCAAGCGAAGTCATCACGATTGGGCGCAGCCGTTCGCTCGCCGCCGAAATGGCCGCGTCGTACACGGACTCGCCCGATTCCCGATTCAGCACGGCAAATTCGAAAATCAGAATGGCGTTCTTCGCCGCGAGCGCCACCAGCATCGTCAGGCCGATCTGGAAGTAGACGTCGTTTTCGAGCCCACGCAACAGGATGGCGAGCAGCGCGCCGAACAGTGCAAACGGCACAGCCATCAGCACACCGAAAGGCAGACTCCACTTTTCGTATTGCGCCGCGAGAATCAGGAACACCATGATCAGACCGAACACGAACACCAGCCCTGAGGTGCCTCCCGCCTGTCTGGCCTCATAGGCCTCGCCGCTCCATCCGAAGTTATAGCCGGACGGCAGCACCTGGGTACCCACGTCTTCGATCGCGGAGATGACCTCGCCGGAACTGCGGCCCGGTGCGGCATTGACAGTGAGTTTCACTGCCGGAAGATTATTGAATCGCGTGACCAGATCCGGGCCGGTGACGTACTTCGAGGTCACCACCGCTTTGAGCGGCACCATGTTGTCGGATTTGCTACGCACATAAATCTGATCGAGATCCGCCGGTGAGAGCCGGTACGACGGTTCGGCTTGCAGGATGACTTGCCACAGGCGACTCGAACGGTTGAACTGCGACACGTACAGTGAGCCGAACATGGTCTGCATCGCGCTGTACACTTCCTCGATGGGCACGCCAAGCGTCTCGGACTTGTCGCGGTCCACGTCGACCAGCAACTGCTGCGCTGACGCATTGAAGGTCGAGGTGACGCGTCCAAGTTCCGGCCGCTCCTTGGCTTTGGCGATAAAATCCTGCACGACCTGGGCGAGTTGCGCGATGGTCGCATCGCCCTGGGCCTGGATCCATACTTCCGTTCCACCGGTTGTTCCGAGACCTGGAATGGACGGCGGATTGACCGGCAGAATGATCCCCTCTTTGACCTTCGATAGGGTCTCGTACGCGTCAATGATGACCGCTCGCGCATTTTGCGTGCGGATATTGGCGAATTTGTAGCGCTCGTCAAAGCTTTTAAAGCCGATAAAGAACGTGCCGGCGTTGTTCTTGTTCTGGCTGTCGAGCAGGCTATACCCGTCGATTGTCGTCACGCTGCTAACGGCCGCCTGCTTCATGAAGTAGTCGGTGACCTTCTGCGACACGTCGCCTGTACGGTCAAGACTCGCGGCGTCCGGCATGATGACCGCGCCAAGTAGATAGCCCTGATCCTCAGGTGGCAGAAATGAGGTTGGAATAGTCCTCATCATCACCACCGCCAGCGCGATCATGCCGGCAAACAGGCATAACGCTATGCCGAACCGTTTGATGACCAGCTTGACCATGTTCGAATAGCCGGTGGTCATCCGCGCAAAGGCATTGTCGAACCAGCGGAAGAAGCCACGCTTTTCGTGGTGGCCAGGCTTGAGCAGCAGCGCAGCCAGTGCTGGCGACAGGGTGAGCGCGACAATCCCCGAGAGCACCACTGAAATGGCAATCGTAATGGCGAACTGTTTGTACAGTTGCCCGGTGATGCCACCCAGAAACGCGACCGGCACGAAGACCGCGCACAAAACGAGGACGATGGCGACCACCGGGCCCGACACTTCGTCCATGGCCCGCTTGGCGGCGTCTTTTGGACTGAGCTTGTGGACGTTCATGTTGCGCTCGACGTTTTCGATCACCACGATCGCGTCGTCCACCACAATGCCGATCGCCAGCACCATACCGAAAAGCGTCAGCATGTTGATCGAGAAGCCGAGAGCCAGCATGCCCATGAACGTGCCAACAATCGACACGGGCACCGCAAGCACTGGAATCAACGTCGCGCGCAGGCTCTGCAGGAACACAAAGACCACGATCACGACGAGAACGAGTGCTTCGAAGAAGGTATGGATCACGTCCGAGATGGACGCCCGGGTAAAGTCCGTGGTGTCCATCGCAATGTCGTATTCGATCCCTTGCGGGAACTGCTTCTTCATCTCAGCCAGCGTCGCACGCACCTGCTTCGACACATCCAGCGCGTTGGCTCCAGGTTGTTGATAAACCGCGATAACAGTAGCGGGCTTACCCTGGAACCTGCTGCGAATCGAATAGTCCTTCTGGCCAAGTTCAGCACGGCCAATGTCTTTGAGTCTCACGATTGCCGCGTCGCCGTTGGCGGCGCGAATGATGATGTTTTCGAATTCTGCTGGGCTCGTTAGCCGCCCGGTCGTGGTGACGGCAAACGACTGCTCAACCGGTGCTCCCGTTGGCGACTGGCCAATCCGCCCCACGGCGAACTGCTGATTCTGATTGGCCACCGCCCTCTGCACATCCGCCGCCGTCACCCCGAGCTGCGCCATGCGATCCGGCTTGAGCCAGATACGCATCGCATAGTCAGGTGTGCCGAAGATGGCCGACTGGTTTGCGCCCGGAATACGCTTTAGCGCATCGAGAACATAGATGTTGGCGTAGTTCGCAATATAGGTCGCGTCGTAACGGTTACTCGGCGAATAGATCGCAATGACCATCATGAACGCCGATGACTTCTTCTGCACCTGAATGCCCTGCGACTGCACGGACGTCGGCAACTGGGGCAACGCCAGATTCACGCGGTTCTGGACATCGACCTGTGCCAGTTCGGGATTGGTACCGATCTGGAAATAGGCGTTGAGCGTATAGGCGCCTGTCGATGAACTCGACGAGTTCATGTAGATCATGTTGTCGGCGCCATTGACCTGCTGCTCGATAGGCGCGGCGACGTTGTTGGCTACGACATCCGCACTCGCCCCTGGATAAGTGGCGGAAATCGTGATCTGGGGCGGTGTGATGTCGGGATACTGCGCGATCGGCAGGCTAAGCATCGCCAGCGTGCCGCCCAAGGTGATCACAATCGAAATGACCGATGCGAAAATCGGCCGGTCGATGCAAAAGTGGGAAATGTTCATATCGGACCGCCCGCCTATTTCGTAACGGGCTGGTTGGACTCCTGGGCAGCAAGATGCTGTGGCACCTCGCTCGGTGCCGCTTTCGCGGCAGCCGGCGTGTCTGCTGAGGGTTTCGGTTCACCGGTTATCTTGAGCGGTGTGTCCGCAATGACGCGAATCGCGCCATCAACGACGATCCGATCGCCCGCTTGCAGTCCATCGGTAATGAACCAGTTGTCACCGTGCCATTCACCGGTTTCCACGACGCGTTCATGGGCCTTGGAATCGTTGTCGACGACCCAGACGAAATGGCTCTTGGCACCCTGAAGGACCGCGCGCTGAGGCACGAGGATTGCATTCGGGCGAATCGCGCCCGAAACCCGGGCACGCACAAATTGCCCCGGCCGCAGGCTGCCCTTGGGGTTCTCGAACGACGCTCGCACGAGAAAGGTGCCTGTCTGGACATTGAATGCAGGGTTCGCAAAGTTGATGTGCCCGCGCGAGGGATACAGCGTGCCGTCCGCTAGCACAACCGAGACTTCGAAATCGTCGTTCACCGGAAAGATCAGCTGTTTTTTCTCGATCTGGTCACGATATCCGAGCATCTCATTTTCGGAGACGCTGAAGTTCACCCACATCGGATCAAGCTGGTATACATAGGTCAGCAGCCCCGCAGTGGTGGCAGTCACATAACTGCCGTCCTGCTGCCGGGCGAAGCTCGACAGCCCCGTCAAGGGCGACTTGATCGTCGTATAGCTGAGATTGAGTTCCGCGGTCTGCACCTGGCCTTGCGCGGCGATGACGGCTGATTCCGCTTCCTTTTCGTTGCCCGTCGCATCGTCCAGATCTTTTTGACTCAACGCGTTCTGTTTCGCGAGCGGGATCACGCGGGCAAGATTGGCTTTTGTCACGTAGAGCCGCGCCTGCTGCTGCGCCAGTTGCCCCCTGGCAGTCTGCAGCACGGCCTCGAACGGCTTGGGATCCATCTGGAAGAGCACCTGGCCGGTATGGACGAGCTGGCCTTCGGTATAGACGCGCTTGTCAAGAAAGCCGTCGACGCGGGCCCGGATCTCCACTTCGCGCGAGCTTTGCGTCTGCGCGGTAAATTCGAAGTCCACCGGCGTGTCGTGTGGCTCGACCCTCATCACGGTCACTTCGACTGTAGGGGTGGGAGGCAACGCTGGCGCTTTGCTACAGCCCGTGCCAAGCACGACGGTTGTGCAGGCTACTACGAGTTTCAGATCGTCCAGCCACGGGCGTTGCATCAAGGCATTCAGCGGCGTGCATTTCATGGCATCATCCGTCGCGGCTAATTAGGCGTGCAGGCGCCGAACAACATAAAGGCATCCTCACGATTGACAAGTGAAACGGTTATCGTGCCGTCCATCTTGTCGAGCGCGATGGTCCAGGCAAAACCCAGTTCAATACCTTCCAGCAGGATTTGACCCTGACCGGATTCCATCAAGCGGATCGGCGTCGTTCGCGCGGGACCGATCACCGCTTGCTTCGCGAAGTCGATGCGCAGGAATTGCGGTACGCCGAGATCGGCCGGCAAACCCCTTGCGCAGACCTGTCCGGGGTCGCACGCGTGCGCGTCGATCGTGGCGCATAGAAGCGGCTTACTGCCGTCGAAGTCGGCTGCCCATAGCGAGGCCGAACCGAGCCAGCAGAGCGCGCCGAACACGAGATGCAGGCGTTTCCTGTTCATGGTTGTTTCTTCCGCCTCGTTCGATGGTTACTGAACCGTGTAGCCTCGGCCCGTCATACACGCCCCCACCGCGCGATTGAACGTCGACATCTGTTGGGAGACATATTGCTCGCCGCCTTGCTGCTGTTGAGCCGCAGCCTGGTTGATGCGCCGCTGACGCAAGCCACCTGCGGCAGTGCCCGTTACCGCGCCGATTGCCGCGCCCTTTCCCGCGTTGCCCGCGATCGCGCCGACGGCCGCACCCAAGGCTGCACCACCAGCGGCGCCCTTGATGGCGCCCCCTTGGGCAGGCTGCGCGGTAGGTTGACCGGCCTGCTGGGCGATCGCCACCGGATCCACTCCAGTGGTCTGCTTCGCCCACAGCTGACATTCCGCGGTGTCCGTGTTTTGCTTCTGGGGACTCTGGCCTCTTGCCGGATAGATGATGGGCTGCTGCGCGGCGGCTGCGAAGCTCAGCGCCCACACCATCAGGCCGATTGGGAGTCGCTGCATTCGTTGCATGGATTGAGCCCCTCAATGTTCTGCGGTCGAACTGGCCACTGGATATCTGCGAGACGCGCGAAGGATTTCCCGGCAACTTCACAAGGAATCCTGATCGCGCGTCCAGCGCGGCGTACATTACCGAGGCGATTCGCGTAAGAGCATCGTTCGCTATTGCTTATTGCTGCGCGCAGACATTGCGCACTTCACTGGTCGTCAAACTTGACGATCCTCTGCCCCTGAATGCCCAGACCCGCCATCAAGCCCTGCTGGCCGAAAATGATCGCAAAGACATCAGATTTCATAGTCGTAGTTGTCATCGATTTGGCGGTCCCCGCATCCACCACCACCACGCTTGGTCCCATACCAACGGACAATCCGGCGCCGCTCGTGAGCTGCGTGATTGCCGCGTCCGTCATCAAAAACATCGCCTCCGAAAAGGTTTGTGCACCTGCTTGCAACCCGTATGAGGCCCCGCGCGCTCTGTAGTAGCCAAGGACCTTTCCGTCCGGACCAAACATCACGCCCTTTCCACCTTGCGCACCAACCAGGAACCCGGCCTTGACGATGTCCGGAAACACGACGACGGCCTTCATGTTGGCCTGGAGCTCTTTTGATCTCGGCGTCGTGTCGTATAGTGTCTGCAGCGCCTGACGGGCTTTCGCCTCTAACTCGGGGTCCCCTCCATTGGCAACGGTCGGGTTCGTCGAACACGCCATGCCAACCAGCAAAAGGGGAATGGCGAGGATAAACCGAAGGTACCTGATCATGATGCGTGCTCCATTTAGAAATTGACATCACGGTATGAAACGGATTTCCGCCTAAGATTCCTGGCGGGTTACGTCAATGGTGGTATCCGCGTCCCGTTAAAACAATTGGACTTTGGTCCAATAGATCCTTCAGTTGTGCCGCGATGAGGCGTCAAGGCGTTTCGAGGATCGCACGCACAGTCTTGATAAGAAGCTCGTCACCAAAGGGTTTGCGCAGGTACGCCAGGGCGCCGCCAGCAAGTGCCTGTTCACGTACACCTATCTCGTCGTGGGCCGTGATGAAAATGATGGGCATACCGGTACCCGCCAGGCGCCGCTGGACCTCGAGTCCATTCAGGCCCGGCATCTGAACATCGAGAATCACACAAGCCGGTTGATACGACGGCACGGACGACAAGGTTTCAAGAAAAGCGTCCCCACTCGAAAAGGACTCCGACGCCACGCCGATAGAACGCAACAGCCGCTTGATCGCCCGGCTCACCGACTCATCGTCATCGACGACGACAACAAATGGTTTAGGTTTTACCATTATGAATAGTCCGGTGGCATGGATGCACGAGTACTCGCCTACCCTCGCCATCAGACTACGTGACGCGACCGGATCACGGTATTGGACTTTGGTCCTGTAGGCCCGGTTGGGCAGTGCCGTTGCGGCGGGACCTCACAGGGCAAGCAGTCAGGCCGACGGACGATTGTCGCCAGCAGAAAGGATCTGAGCCCTGTCGACGATATGGACCAATTGCGCGAGCGATGTGACTTCCATCTTCGTCATTACCCGAGCCCGGTGAGCCTTGATCGTTTTCTCGGCAGTGCCAAGTTCACCCGCGACCTGTTTGTTCAGGCGCCCGGTGACGACCAACGCCATGACTTCGCGCTCGCGAGGGGTCAGCCGGTTAAAGCGCTGACGCAGCGTATTGCGCTCGCAGCGGCTTGCAAAGCATTGGTTGGCGGACTCGAGTGCGTGCTCGATCGCCTGTAGCAAGTCGGTATCACGCACCGGTTTGGTCAGAAAGTCCGATGCTCCTGCCTTCATGGCGCGCACAGTCATGCAGATATCGCCGTGCCCCGTTAGAAAGATGATCGGCAACGTGGCGCCAAGCTGTTGTTGCAACTGCAGACCATCGAGGTCCGGCAATTGGACGTCCAGCACCAGACACGCGGGATGCGCGTCCACATCGACTTCCGCCAGAAATTCCTGGGCCGAGGCGAATACTTCGACAGAATGACCAGCAGAGCGAATCAATCTGGCTAACGCGCGACGGACCGAATCGTCGTCGTCGATGACGAACACAAGCGTTTCTGGCTCAAGCATGGCTAATACCGCGACTTCGGGTTCCCTGTATCGTTCCCAGTGGGCAACGTGACATAGAACGTCGCGCCTCGATCAAGATTGTTATCGGCCCAAATCCGGCCACCGTGCAGTTCCACGATCGACCGGCTGATCGACAGTCCAAGCCCCAGGCCATGAGGTTTGGATGTATAGAATGGCTTAAATATCGCATCGAGCTTGCCTACTGTGAGTCCATGCCCGCAGTCGCGCACTGCGATGCGGGCCATGTTGTCACTCTGCAGCGTAAGTTCCACCCATACCACCCGATCCTTGGGAGCTACTTGACTCATCGCGTCGAATGCGTTTAACAGGAGGTTCAGCGCCACCTGCTGCAACTGCACCTTATCAGCGCATACGGCAGGCACGTCGTCGCAGATTTCCAGTGCTACGCGTGTTTCGCGCACGATCGCGTCGGAGTGCAGAAGAAGAACTGCGTCACGAATCACCGTGGCGAGATCGAGGGGCACCGACTCCATATCGACCTTCTTGACTGTCGCCCGAATGCGCCGGAGGACCTCGCTGGCACGATAGTCATCCTGAACGATGTCGTTCAATATTTCGCGCACCTCCGCCACGTCGACCGGATCAGCCGCCATAAAGCGCTGCGCGGCCTGCACATTGCTCAGAATTGCCGTGAGCGGCTGATTAAGCTCATGAGCAAGCGAGCCGGCCAACTCCCCCATAGTCGAAACGCGAGTCAGGTGGGCGAGATCTTGCTGGTTACGCAGGAGTTCGTAATGATCAGACCTGTCCTCGACGAAGGCTAAAGTTGAAGTGTCTTCCCGCAAGAAGGATCGCCTGATGACGATTTCTGCTGGGAATTCTGTGCCATGCTTGCGTCGGGCGACAACACGGCGTGCCGCTTCAGATGGTCGACCCGGCGAGGCAGAGGGAATATCCTTGCGCCACAGCGAGCTACGTGGGTCATCCACTTCAGGAACGAGCAACGAGACCGGTTTGCCGATCATTTCGCCGTCCTCGTAACCAAACAGGGTTTCCGCTCGCGCGTTGGCTGCCAGAACCTCGCCACCGCCGCCCAGCATAAAAACGGCGAGCGGCAGCGACTGCCACAGGTTGCGAAAATCGTCCACGAGACCGTCGTGCGAAGCCCCCTGTGTGATGCTCTCGTTGTTTGAGTTGGAACCGCGATGATCCGACAGCACCCGGTGAAGAGCCCGGAGCGTCGCCATATGGCGTCTTCCGGCAGGCGTGTGCCTCGCGCGATGCACACCGGGCGCCGTCTTATGGAGGGTCTCTTTGATATCTTTCTGGCCGCATTCCACGGGCTGATCCGGCTGTGTGCCTGGCGGGATCGACGTGGCGAAAAGATCGGCCATTCGGGCAACCACCCTGGTATGTATCCTAGTATCTACGCTGGGCGCGCGAAAGCGCGAACCCGAAACCCCTGCGATCTGATCTGATAAGTCCGGCTGTCCATATCCGCCACCTGGTGATGTAGTCGGATTGCGGTGTGTACGCGACATAAGCAGCCATACGATGACAGCGGCTTGCGCAAACACAATTGCCGGAAATAGCATGTTCACGACAAATGTCTCCTGAGTCTGACCACACTCGAAGGACTTTAATGAACATCAGAATGCGATGCGCCGATGGATAAACACCATGAACGACATGTTGTGAGCAGCTACGTCTATATGCTTTCGACAACGTTGTTGCGACAATCCGGGTTTCAACAGAAACGCCAACGGATTTCAGCCCGCCTCAGTTAGGGGCAAGCTGAAACGGGTCCATGAACAGGACCGAAGACGTGCAAAATTAACTCACCCCTGCGTCTGCGCCAGGCGCGGACCTACGAACGCATAAAGCCCATGCGGCAGGATCGGACGCTGCTTCTGGAGTGTGGGTCTTGTTTTACTGATACCCGCTATTCTTCAACCACACTCTGAATTAGCCGTGTGTGTCAAACATAATACTAAGTAAACTGCGAACGCAAAAAACTCGCTGCAAATCAATTTATTGAACGCCAATCAACAACTTTTCAACCGAGGGACTGAAGCCGCACAGACTCCTTACAGACGCTTCCATTCTACTTGCCAATACCAATAACGCAAATACATTTTTGTGGCAATTTTTACTTCACTCGCGGTTTCATCTGTAGACCTTAGCGTGTGAGCGGATCGGTGCCGGAACCTCAATTGCAAGTATCCGTACATTGACTAAATTTGCATCCAATTTTAATTGTTTGCGATGCGGGGCAAGCACGGACGAGCGGTGCACTCTCCCAAGTGGACTCGATCAGCGCTGCCCTAGTTGCAACCGCGGCTGTTTGCCGTCCTA
>Ga0302178_10002235_pt1 | contig 15504 bp, 15 predicted proteins | sample I_Palsa_E1_3_FD_198790 | JGI IMG/M metagenome (GOLD analysis project Ga0302178, IMG submission 198790) | Peat permafrost microbial communities from Stordalen Mire near Abisko, Sweden - I_Palsa_E1_3 | ecosystem: Environmental > Terrestrial > Soil > Palsa > Peat permafrost | place: Sweden... | reverse complement strand
CGGTGCCAGCTTGCCGCCCAACTCGGCCGGGTCGGCCTGGTCGCTGAGCTGGTTGATCACCGGGTGCTCGATGGCCGGCAGCCAGCGGCGCATCCGCTCGCAGCGCTGCAGCACGGCGAGGTGTTCGGGGGTGGTCAGCGCGTCGCACCGCAAATCCAGGGCGCGCTTGAACTCGGCCTCGAGCGCGTCGAACACCTCGACGACCTCTTCCCGACTACTAGAACGCATGTTCGAATAATAGCCACCCGGGCGGACGAAAGCAGGCCCACAAACCCTCGCCTGTGGATAAACGTCCAACTGTGGATCCATAGGATGCTGGGATGCCGACCCGGATGACGGCGGTCGACGCGCAGTTCTACTGGATGTCGGCCAAGGTCCCCAGCGACGAGTTCTTGCTCTACGCATTCGACGGTGAGCCAACGGATTTCGAGCGTGCCGTCGACGAGGTGCGCGACAGGGCGCAAAATTGTCGCGCATTGACGCTCCGCGTCGAGGACGGATCATCGCTGACCTACCCGCGCTGGGTGTCGACGGTCATCGAGCAGGACCAGGTGCTGCTCCACCACCTGAACGACGCCAGCTGGGGCGGCTGCCTGGACGCGGTGGCCAGGCTGGCCGACGACCAGTTGGACATCCGCCGGGCGTCGTGGCGCATGCACCTCTTCGCGCCGGTGCACGGCATTCCGGGCAGCACGGACCCGGCGACGGTCGCGGTCATGCAGTTCGCGCACGCACTGTCCGACGGCCCTCGCGCCTTGGCGATGGCCGCCTGGCTGTTCGGCCGAGCGACTCCGGTACCTGAAGTCCCACCGTCGTCGGGCTTCTTACCGTGGCGCGGCATCGTTGCGGCGCAAGCCCATCGCCAGCAAGTGCGCGATACCCGCGCCGGGCTGCTGCCGCCGGCGATCGGAGCGCAGCCGGCGCTGTCCACCAATGCCCGCCCGACGGGCGTGCGCTCAGTGCGCACGCTGCTGCGCCATCGCTCGCAGCTGAAAGGCCCCACCGCCACCGTCGCAGCACTCGCCGCTGTGTCCGGTGCGCTCTCCGGCCACCTCCGCGACGCGGCCCCGACGCTGGTGGCCGAGGTGACGATGGTCAAACCCGGTGTGCCTCATGCTCATAATCACTTCGCCAACGTCACCGTCGGGCTCTATCCGGGCCTGAGTCAGCAGGCTCGACTACAAAGGATCGCCGCGGACCTGGCCAATGCCCGACGCCGCTCAGAGCACCCCGCGGTGCTCGCGGCAGATCGGGCGTTTGCTGCGGTGCCGGCTCCGATACTGCGCTGGGGTGTCAGCCTCTTTGATCCCGAGATGCGGCCATCGCAGGTGTCCGGCAACACCGTGCTGTCAAGCATTTACCGCGTCCCCGCCGACCTGCGCCTCGGCGATGCACCGGTGGTGCTGACTGCCGTCTACCCGGGGCTGTCACCGGCGATGGGTCTCACCCACGGCGTGTGGGGCGTCGGCGACATGGTGACGGTCAGCGTGCACGCGGCCGAGTCGGCGATCGGCGACGTCGACGACTACGTCGCCCGATTAGACGCCGAGCTGTAGCGAAAACGGTTAAGCATCATCGGTTTCGCGGGTCCGACCGGCGGCCAGGATCAGCTCCTCATGCAACTCGAACCACACGGTGTGATACGAGTCGATCAGTGGTCGAGCCAGCCACATCGTCTCGCCGGCGTGGATATTGTCCAGTGCTGCCTGCAATTTCACCGAATAGCGGTTCAGTCTCGCTAGCTGGGCGGCCACGGCGGCAATGGTCGGCGTCACCCGCCGATGTACATCGTCGAGACGGGCCAGCACCACCGCGTCGTAGCCGATGTCCTCGTGTGTGTTGGGCTGGCCGTCCTTGAGCTGCCAATCGGTGACGAGCGCCTTGAATTCGGTGTTGACGGAGCGAAATTCGTCGTAAGCCGCCAAGACTGCCGCCGTGTCGACCTGCGAGCGTTCGTCGGCGAGCAATCCCTCAAGGCGCCCCCGACCTTCGGGGCTGAGCCGCAGCGTCGGACCGTCGAGGAGCAGACCCGAGCCGACGAGCCGGTCAACGACGTCAACGAAATCTCCACCCAGCGTCGCGGCCAGATCGTCACGGCTGACCCGGCCTTTCAGCCGGACCGCCTGCAACACCGCCAACTCGCTCATCCGCTCCGGCTCACGACACTCCGCTGAGCCGTATCGCGGCCAGCATGGCCAGCAACGGGCTGGCGGACACCACGTCGCTGTGCCCGCTGGCCATGGCGCTGCGCACCTCGGCCTCGGTATGGCGATCCAGTCGTGGATAGTCGCCTCGGGCATGCGCTCGCAACGGGCTGATTCGCCTTGCGATATCGGCTAATTCGCGTAGCTCGGGCGTGTTGTCCTCCGACCACGCGGACAGCTGCAGGCTACCTTCGCGCACTTCGCCCTGATTGCCGTCAACAGTGACCACTTTGCCGGCCAGTGACTCGGCGACGCCACTGCCGCAGCCGACGACGGCTGCCCGGCCCAGTTCGCGGCTGACCACGGCCGCGTGGCTGGTGGCACCGCCGGTTTCGGTGACGATGCCACGAGCGACCAGCATGCCGTGGATGTCGTCAGGACTGGTGTGGTTGCGCACCAGGATCACGTCCTCGCCGCGATCGGCGGCCTCGATGGCCACGTCCACCTCGGTGTAGGCCCGCCCTGACGCGACGCCCGGCCCGGCCGGCAGCCCGGTGGCCAAAAGTTGTGCAGCCATACGGGTTTCCGGCTGCAGTGACGGCTGCAATAGTGCCTCCACATGCGCCGGCGCTACCCGGCGCAGCGTCTCGGCCTCGTCGATAAGGCCGTCGTCCAGCAACTGCAGCGCCAGTCGCACCGCAGCTTGCGCCGACCGCTTGGCCGCTCGCTTCTGCAGCAGCCACAGCGCGCCGTCCTGAATGGTGAACTCGACCTCTTGCACGTCGGCCGACAGTCGCTCCAACAAGCTTGCGGCGCTGATCAATTGGTCGTAGACGTCCGGCTGCCGGCTGCGCAGTGTGGCGATCGGCTCGACGTCGACGGTGCCCGACACCACGTCATCGCCCTGACCGCCCGGCAGCCACTCGCCGAACTCTTCGTTGGCGCCGGTCATCGGATTACGGGAGAACACCACGCCCGCACCGGAATTGGCGTTGAAGTTGCCGAAGACCATGGCCTGCACCACAACCGCGGTGCCGCCGCTGTCGTCGAGCCCGTGGTGGGCGCGGTAGGCGACGGCGCGCGGCGAATCCCACGAGACGAACACCGACTCGATCGCGGCGCGCAACTGCCGGTAAGGATCGTCGGGAGCCGGTCCGGTGACGATGCGCTGGTACGACTCGGTGAACCGCCGCCGCGAGTCGTGGGCGAACTCGCCCGAACCATCAGCGGCTAAAGCCTTTTCGACGTCGTCGTCGAACCCCAGGTCCAGCAGGGTGTCCATCATGCCGGGCATCGACACCGCCGCGCCCGAGCGCACGCTGACCAGCAGCGGATGCTGCCCTCGCCCGAACGTCCGCGAGGTTGCGGCTTCCAGAGTGCGCATTCCGGCCAGCACGTCGTCCCAGATCGCGTTGATCGTCGCCTCCGGTTCGGCGCGGTAACGCGCGCCCACCTCGGCGGTGATGCAGAACGCGGGCGGCACCGGCAGGCCGTTGCGCCGCATCACGTCGATGCCATGCCCCTTGTGACCCAGAACCTCCGGCGGAGACGACGCGTCGCCATCGAGCAGTATCACGGGTCGTGTGGACATCCTGATGTTCAGGCTCGACCGCGCAGTAGGCCGAATCCGAAGTCGGTACCGAAACCGCGGCGCAGCGCTAAGTGAATCTTCCCGCTGAGGTCGCCGCAGCTTTGCACGGCCTCCTGCGTTCCCTGCCACGGCGTGCACAACACCACGACCTGGGCGTCTGACGCCGCGGCTTCGTTGACCCGGACCGCACTCAGCGATGCGTACTTCGGGTCGTCGGGATTGCGGACGCCGAACGTGACATCGTGGCCGCGGTTGTGCCACGCGGTGCCCAATGAACGCCCGACGTTGCCCGCGCCAATGATCGCGATCTTGATGGTCGCTCCTTTGCGGTGTGTGCGGCTGGCAGGATACCTCTACCTATCCCGTGCCTACCTGATGATCTAGGTTGGCGTCTATGAATGATGCCTGTGACGTCGGGTTGCTGATCCTGCGGCTAGTGCTGGGCTTGACGCTGGCCGCGCACGGCTACAACAAATTTTTCGGTGGCGGCCGGATACCGGGCACCGCGCGCTGGTTCGAAAGCATCGGCATGAAGTACGGCACGTTTCAGGCGGTCGTTGCTGCGACGACGGAGATCAGCGCGGGCCTGGGCTTGGCGGCCGGCCTGCTGACTCCCATCCCCGCCGCCGGTTTCGTCGCGCTGATGCTGGTCGCGGCCTGGACCGTGCACCGCCACAACGGCTTCTTCATCGTCAAGGAGGGCTGGGAGTACAACCTGATTCTGGCGACTACGGCGGTGGTCGTCGCGACTCTGGGCCCGGGGCGGTACAGCCTGGATTATCAGATCTTCGGGCCACAGCTCTTTCACCCAGGCTGGCACGGACTGTTCGGCTCGCTGCTGCTGGGCATCGGTGGGGCGTTCGGCCAGCTGGCGCTCTTCTACCGACCGCCGGTCACGCAGGCTCAGTAGCCGGCGAGTACGGCAGGCCGCTGCCGGTGTTCTCGTCGACCGCGACGCGCCCGCCGAGGTAGGGAAACGCGCGCTGCGCGCAGGCCGAGCGATTGCAGATCTTGCAGCCCGCGCCGATCGGAACGGCAGTGCTCGGGTCGTCGAGCGCGATCCCGGTCGAGTAGACCAACTTGTCGGCGTGGATCAGGTCGCAGCCCAAGCCGATGGCGAAGCTCTTGTGCTGACCGAGATAGCCCTGACCTTCGGGCGCGGTGGTCTTGGCCAGCCAGAAATACGAACGGCCATCGGGCATCTGGGCGACCTGCGTGACGATCCGCCCCGGCTGGGCGAAGGCGTCGTGTACTACCCACAGTGGACAGCTGCCACCGACCCGGCTGAAGTGAAATGCGGTGGCGGACTGGCGCTTCGAGATGTTGCCGGCCTTGTCGGTTCTGACGAAGATAAACGGCACTCCGCGCAGTTGCGGCCGCTGCAACGTCGAGAGCCGGTGGCACACCGTCTCGAAGCCGACCTCGAAACGGCGGGCCAGCAGGTCTACGTCGTAGCGTAATTCCGCTGCCGCGCTGTGGAATTCACGATAGGGCAGCAGAAAAGCGCCGGCGAAGTAGTTGGCCAGACCGATGCGTGCGACCCCGCGGGATTCCGGGGTGAGCTGGTCGTCGGTGGCCACGATCGCCGACAGCAGCTCCGGCTGGCTCACCAACGCCAGCTGGGTGGCGATCTGAAATGAGCGCTGACCCGGCAGCAGCCACTGCGCGATCCGCAGCACCTTGGTCTCCGGGTCGTAGGAGCGCTTGGCGTGTGCGGGGAGATCGGCGTCGACTACCACCCGCACGCCGAACCGGTCGTGCATCAGCGTCGAAAGCTGGACGTCCAGGCTGCCCACGCTCATCCCGCTCTCGATGAACATCCGCTCGGCCGCGATGTCGAGTTCGCCGATGTAATTGTTGCGGTCGTAGAAGAAGTCCCGCACTTCCTCGAACGGCATCGGCCGCTCCGCGGGCAGCGACGTCTCGGTCGTCGCGTGCGAGCGATAGGCCTCCAGTTCCTCGGTGGCGTCGCGCAGTCGGCGGTACACGGTGACCAGGTTGCGGCCCACCTCGGGCATTCGCGCCACCAGCTCCTCGATGTGCACGGATGTCACGGAGTCGTCGGGCGCGGTGGCGGTGAACACGTCGGACAGATCGGCAACCAGCCGGGCGTCGGAATCGGTGGAGAAGTAATTCGACGGCAGGTCGAATCGCTCCGCCAGGGCGACCAGCACCGGCACCGTAATCGGCCGCTGGTCGTTTTCCAGCTGGTTCACGTAGCTGGTGGACAGATTCAGCGTCCGGGCCAGCGCCGCCTGGCTCAGGCCGCGCTCGTTTCGCAGCCGCCGCAACCGGGCACCCGAAAACATCTTCGCCACGCGTTGACACTCTACTCTGCGATGGCTTACACAACATTCGCAATTTGCGGCGAATCAGGACGCAAAAATACGCATGTGCAGGTACTTTCCTTAGCCGCCGACTTTGCATAGTGTGCGAATTATGTTGAACCATGAGGTGCGGACCCACCGCAGCGCCGACGACTTCCCGATCACCGAGCACTTGGCTTACAAGATCGCGCAGGTTGCCGCCGACCCGGTCGCCGTGGCACCCGAGACCGAGGCCATGGTGATCAACCGGATCATCGACAACGCGGCGGTCAGCGCTGCCTCGGTGCTGCGGCGACCGGTCACCACCGCCCGGCACCAGGCCCTTGCCCACCGGGCCCGCCCGGGCGCGACGGTGTTCGGTGTCGACGGCAGTTACTCGGCCGAGTGGGCGGCCTGGGCCAACGGCGTCGCAGTGCGTGAACTCGACTACCACGACACCTTCCTGGCCGCCGAGTACTCCCACCCCGGTGACAACATTCCGCCGCTGGTTGCGGTGGCCCAGCAGCTCGGTGTGCGCGGCAACGACCTGATTCGCGGTCTGGCGACGGCGTACGAGATTCAGATCGACCTGGTCAAGGGGATCTGCCTGCACGAGCACAAAATCGACCACGTCGCGCACCTCGGCCCGTCGGCAGCGGCCGGACTGGGCACCATGCTGCGGCTCGACGTCGACACCATCTATCAAGCGATCGGCCAGGCGTTGCACCTGACCACCGCGACTCGCCAATCCCGCAAGGGATCGATCTCCAGCTGGAAGGCCTACGCGCCAGCCCTGGCCGGCAAGGTCGCCATCGAGGCGGTCGACCGCGCCATGCGCGGCGAAGGATCACCGGCCCCCATCTGGGAAGGCGAGGACGGCGTGATCGCCTGGCTGCTCTCCGGCCCTGAGCACACCTACCAGGTGCCGCTGCCGGCGCCGGGGGAGGCCAAGCGGGCCATTCTGGACAGCTACACCAAAGAGCATTCCGCCGAATACCAGAGTCAGGCGCCCATCGACTTGGCCCGCCGGCTGCGCGGACGCATCGGTGATCTCGACCAGATCGCGACGATCGAACTGCACACCAGCCACCACACCCATTACGTGATCGGCACCGGTTCCGGCGACCCGCAGAAGTTCGACCCTGACGCCTCACGGGAGACGCTGGATCACTCGTTGCCGTACATCTTCGCCGTCGCGCTGCAGGACGGCGCCTGGGACCACGAACTCTCCTACGCCCCGGAGCGTGCGCACCGGCCGGACACGGTCGAGCTGTGGCACAAGATCTCCACTGTCGAGGATCCGGAATGGACCCGCCGTTACCACTCGAACGACCCGGCCGAGAAGGCCTTCGGGGCGCGCGCGGAGGTGACGCTCAAAAGCGGCGATGTGATCAGCGACGAGCTGGCTGTCGCCGACGCACATCCGCTGGGCGCGCGGCCATTCGAGCGCGAGCAGTACATCGGTAAGTTCACCCATCTCGCCGACGGCGTCGTGGATTCCGCTGAGCAGCAACGCTTCTTGGACGCAGTGCAACGTGTCAGCGAGCTGAAAGGCGATCAGCTCGGTGCGCTGAACGTGCGAGTGCTGCCTAAGGTGCTGGACAAGGCGCCGACGATTCCGTCCGGGATCTTCCGGTGACCGGACTGCTGGGGGCGGCGTCCAGCGCCGCCGACAAGCGGGTCGCGTTTCGGGCCGGGCTGAATTCGGGTCGGCTGCAGCGCTTTCCGGGTGCATTTTCGCCACTGGTGGCCAAGCTCGTTGCCGAGATCGGCTACGAGGGCGTCTACGTCTCCGGCGCGGTACTGTCGGCCGATCTCGGGTTGCCCGACATCGGGCTGACCACGCTGACCGAGGTCACCGGGCGGGGTGCGCAGATCGCTTCGGTAACCGACCTGCCTACGCTGATCGACGCCGACACCGGATTCGGCGAGCCTATGAGCGCCGCGCGCACCATCACGCTGCTAGAGGACGCCGGGCTGGCCGGCTGCCACCTCGAGGACCAGGTCAACCCCAAGCGATGCGGCCATCTCGACGGCAAGGCCGTCGTGCCGGCCGCCGACATGGTCAAGCGACTGCGGGCCGCGGTGGCCGCGCGCCGCGACTCGAACTTTGTGATCTGCGCCCGTACCGACGCAGCGGGGATCGAGGGTATCGACGCGGCCATCGAGCGGGCGCGCGCCTACGCTGACGCCGGCGCGGATCTGATCTTCACCGAGGCGCTGACCGGTCCGGCCGACTTCGATAAATTCCGTGCCGCACTGGATGTTCCGCTGCTGGCCAACATGACCGAGTTCGGCAAGTCGGAGCTGCTGACCACCTCGCAGCTCACTGACCTCGGCTACAACGTGGTGATCTATCCGGTCACCACGCTGCGGCTGGCGATGTTCGCTGTGGAGGACGGTTTGCGCAAAATCGACTCCAAGGGAACGCAATCCGGCCTGCTGGACCAGATGCAGCACCGCAAGCGGCTCTACGAGTTGCTCCGCTACGCCGACTACAACCAATTCGACGACGAGATCTTCAACTTTGATGTGAAAGGACCTAACTCATGACCGCACCCGTGGCCGAGAAGAAAATCTACAAGGGGCTGGCCGGTGTGGTCGTCGACACCACTGCGATCTCCAAGGTGGTGCCTGAGACCAACTCGCTGACCTATCGCGGTTACCCGGTACAGGATCTGGCCGCCCACTGCAGTTTTGAGCAGGTCGCCTACCTGCTGTGGCATGGCGAGCTGCCGAGCGACGGTGAGTTGGCGTTGTTCAACCAACGTGAGCGGGCCAGCCGTCGCATCGACCGGTCGTTGCAGTCACTGCTGGCCAAGCTGCCCGACACCTGCCACCCGATGGATGTGGTGCGCACCGCGATCAGCTACCTGGGTGCCGAAGACCCGGAAGAGGACGACAGCGCCGAGTCCGCCAATTACGCCAAGTCTCTTCGCATGTTCGCGGTTCTGCCCACCATCGTGGCGATCGACATGCGTCGCCGTCGGGGCTTGGCGCCCATCGCACCGCACAGTCATCTCAGCTACGCGGAGAACTTCCTGAACATGTGCTTCGGCGAGGTCCCGGACCCGGTGATCGTCACCGCGTTTGAGCAGTCGATGATTCTGTATGCCGAGCACAGCTTCAACGCCTCCACCTTCGCTGCGCGGGTGGTGACCTCGACGCAGTCCGATATCTATAGTGCGGTGACGGCTGCAATCGGCGCGTTGAAGGGCCCGCTGCACGGCGGGGCCAACGAGGCCGTCATGCACGACATGATCGAGATCGGCGAGCCATCGAAGGCAGCGGATTGGCTGCACGGCAAGCTTTCTCGCAGAGACAAGGTGATGGGTTTCGGGCACCGCGTCTACAAGAACGGTGACTCTCGGGTGCCGACCATGAAAGAGGCGCTGATCCGCGTCGCGAAGGCCCGCAACGGCCAGCGCTGGCTGGACATCTACAACATCCTGGAAAAGGAGATGTTCGCCGCCACGGGCATCAAGCCCAACCTGGACTTTCCGACCGGGCCGGCCTACCACCTGATGGGATTCGACATCCCCAGCTTCACACCGCTTTTCGTGATGAGCCGGATTACCGGCTGGACCGCCCACATCATCGAGCAGGCTGCGTCCAATGCGCTGATCCGGCCGCTGTCGGATTACTCCGGTCAGCCCCAACGCAGCTTCACCGCGGCTACAGCAGGTCGGTAATGGTCTTCAGGCCGGCGTCGTAGAGCACGCCGGGCAACATGCCGCCGTCGCACTCGATCGTCGTGCCGTTGACGAAGTCCGCGGTGCCCCCGGCCAGAAAGACACATACCCGGCCAACTTCGTCGGGCTCGCCCGCACGCTGCAATGGGACCGCGGCGAAGTACTTTTCACCGGTCGGGTCGTCCTTCGGCAGCACAAACGACCGGAAGTTCTCGGTCATCGTCGGGCCCAGCGCGACGCAGTTGACCCGGACCTTCGGTCCCCACTCCTGGGCGAGCGACCGGGTCAACTGGTTCAGCCCGCTCTTGGCCGCTCCGTAGGACACCAGGGTCGGTGAGCCCGCCGGATGCCCGGCGCCGCTGGAGATGTTGATGATGCAGCCGACGCCGTCCTGGGTGGCCATCTGCCGGTATACCCGGATGGCGAACCACAGCGGGCTGATCAGATTCATCTGTACCGCAAAGGCGTGAAACAGCGCGGTGCGTTCGAAGTCGTCGTCACTGCGCGGTGCGCCCTGAATATGTTGCACCAGTTCGGGAATGCTCTCCGCGTGCGGCGCCGGAACCGTCCCGCCGGCGTTGTTCACCAGGATGTCGACGCGGCCATGGGTGGCCACGACGCCGGCGACGAATGAGTCGATCGAGCGATAGTCGCCCTGGTCGCAAACCTGCTGAGACGCGCGGGACGCCCATTCGGTGTCGATGCCGGGGATGGTGTCCAGCGGCGAACGCGAGCAGCCGATGACCGTGGCCCCGGCCCGCAGTAGCTCGTGGGCGATGCCGACTCCCACGCCACGACTGGTTCCGGTGACGATCGCGATCTTGCCGTCGAGGACACCCATTCGCCGACCCTTCGTCGTCGTTGACAGTGACTGCCAGCCAGTCATACTGTGCCACGCATGAGTAACCCCGCCAAGTTGCGTGTCGTTCAGTGGGCGACCGGAGGTGTCGGTAAGGCCGCCATCGAATGCGTGCTGAATCATCCGCAGCTCGAGCTGGCCGGCTGCTGGGTGCACAGCGCGGACAAGAACGGGCGCGACGTCGGGGAGATCCTGGGCATCACTGGAAAGATTGGCGTTGCCGCGACATCCAGCATCGACGACGTGCTCGCCCTCGACGCCGACTGCGTGGTGTACAGCCCGCTGATTCCCAACGACGACGAGGTCGTGGCCATCCTGCGGTCCGGCAAGAACGTGGTAACCCCGGTCGGCTGGGTGTACCCCGACCTGAGCAGCCCCGCGGTCACGGCGATCGCCGACGCCGCCGTCGCCGGCGGGGTGACGCTGCACGGGTCGGGTATCCATCCCGGCGGCATCACCGAGCGGTTCCCGCTGATGATCTCGTCGCTGTCCTCGGCGGTCACCCACGTGCGTGCCGAGGAGTTCTCCGACATCCGTACCTACAACGCCCCGGACGTGGTACGCCACATCATGGGTTTCGGTGGCACCCCCGAGGAGGCGATCCAGGGGCCGATGGCCAGCCTGCTGGAAAACGGGTTCAAGATGTCGGTGCGAATGATCGCCGACCACATGGGTTTTCGTATCGAGCCGAAGATCAGGACGATCCAGGACATCGCGGTCGCGACCGCCGACATCGACTACGACCCGTTCCCGATCCGCGCGGGCACCGTGGCCGCGCGCCGGTTCCGCTGGCAGGCGTTGGTCGACGGCGAGCCGGTGATCACCGCGGCGGTCAACTGGCTGATGGGCGAGGAAAATCTCGAGCCCGCCTGGAATTTCGGTGACCGCGGCGAACGCTTCGAGGTCGAGATCACCGGCGACCCCACCGTGAGTCTCACCTTCAAGGGTCTGCAGCCGGAGACGATCGCCGAAGGGCTGGTGAAGAATCCGGGCGTCGTAGTCACCGCCAACCATTGCGTCAATGCCATCCCCGATGTCTGCGCCGCCGAACCCGGCATCAAGACCTATCTGGACCTGCCGATGTTCGCGGGGCGCCCAGCTGCCCATCTCGCATCGAGCACGTGATGGCCGTTGCGACCGACATCTCGTTCTGTCATCTCGTCGTCGGGGTGACCGACATGGACCGCGCGCTGGCGTTCTATCGCGATGCGCTGGGCATGGACGTCGTCTTCGAAACCCTGATCTCCGGCGAGCCTTTCGACGCTGTGCTGCACGCGAAGCACAAACAGGAGGGCCGCGTGGTCGGCGGACTGCTGGGCGGGCTGATGGTCGAGCTGCTGTCGCTGGGCGCTGAACCCGCCACGGACAAGCCGGTCCGCCGAGGCGTCACCGGCATCCAGAACGTGTCGCTGTCGGTTGTCGATCTCGACGACACTCACCGCCGCATCCGCGAGGCCGGCTATCCGCCGGAACAGGATCCGTTCGAGATCGGGGGAGTGCGAATGTTTTTCGTCAAGGACCCGGACGGAACCCCGGTCGAATTCATCGAGTTGCCCGGTGGCGTGCGCAGCATCTACGAGATGCACCGTGGTGTGCCGCTGCGGATGGGACCGGTCGAATGAGTTACACCCACCCCGACTCGATGCGCGGCCACGTCGCGATCATCACCGGTGGCGCCCAGGGCGTCGGTAAAGGCATCGCCGGCGCGTTGCTCGAACGTGGGGCAGCGGTGCTGCTGGTTGACATTCTCGAGGAGAAGCTGGCCGCGACCACCGATGAACTCCGAGCGGCCGGCCGCGTCGAACAATTGGTCGCCAATCTGCGCGATCCTGAATCAGCTCAGCGGATCGTCGCGGCCGCGGTCGACGCCTTCGGTGCGGTGCACGGGTTGGTCAACAACGCCATCGCCACCAACGAGCCGAAAGCTTTCGTCGACATCACGACTGAAGACTTCGCCCTCGGCCACGACGTCGGGCCGCGAGCGAGCTTCTTGCTCATGCAGGCCGTGCATCCCTTGATGGTTCAGGCCGGCGGCGGTTCGATCGTCAACCTTGGCTCGGGCACGGGCACCGGCGGCGAGCCGAAGTGGGGCGGATACGCCGCCGCCAAGGAAGCCATCCGTGGGCTGTCGAAAGTCGCCGCGCTGGAATGGGGCCGGGACAACATTCGCGTCAACGTCGTCTGCCCGTTCGCCGAATCCGACGGCGTCAAACTGTGGAAGCAGTTCGCGCCGGACGACTACACCAAGGCAGTGCGACGAGTTCCGATGAAGCGCATCGGCGATGTTCGCGACGACGTGGGGGCGCTGGTAGCGTTCCTGCTGAGCAGCGACGCGACTTTCGTCACCGGGCAGACCATCCACGTCGACGGTGGGATCGGCTGCTTCCGATGACCGAGTCGCTGCGCGATCGGCAGCGGGCGCAGATCCGGGCCGACATTCGTCGAGCGGCATTCCGGCTGTTCATCGAACGCGGCTACGACGCGGTGACGACCGAGGAAATCGCCGCGGCCGCAGGCGTTTCGCCGCGCACCTTCTTTCGGCATGTCCCGACCAAGGAGGAGTTACTGCTGGCGCCGGTTCGGTATGGCGGCACCGCCATCGTCAGCCTGCTCGAAGAGCGGCCCGCTGCGGAGTCGCCCGACCTGGCGCTGATCAACGCCATCATCACCCGGACCCGTTCGTTCGGGGTGGCCGACACCGAAGAGTGGCGGGAAGCCCTGCTGGTCGCGCCCGACCTGCTCGGCAAGCTGACCGTGCACCGGCCCGCCGACAAGGAGCGGGCGACCAAGCTGGTCGCCGCACGCATGGGCGCCAACCCCGACACCGACATCCGGCCCGGACTGCTGGTTCAACTTGCCTTTGCGGCAGCCGATTTCGCGTTTCAGCGGTGGGTCAGCCAGTCGACGAAAAAGCCGAGGGCGCTTGACCGCTATGTCACCGAAGCACTCGAGGCGGTCAAGAGCCCGCACTGGCGGCGCCGTCAAAAAGAATGGAGGCGCACGTGACGACAGAGACGATGAGCAAGGCAAAGTCGCTGACGCTGGTCGGTATCGCGTACGTCGTTGCCATCGCGGTGGGCGCGGCCTGGCTGGTGTGGGGTACGCACACCGGCCGGCTGTGGCTGGATACGTTGGTCGCCGACGTACTGGCGACGTTGGTGATTTTCGCGTACAGCCGGGTGTACGGCAACTCCAGTTTCTACGACGCGTTCTGGAGCGTGATTCCCCCGGTGCTGCTGTTCTATTGGTGGAGTCAATCCGGGGTACAGCAATTGCGTTGCTGGCTGATCGCGGTGGTGGTGGTGTTGTGGGCGATACGTCTGACCGCCAACTGGTTGTACGCGTTTCCCGGTCTGCACCATGAGGATTGGCGCTACCCGATGTTCCGCGAGCGGGCCGGGCGATGGGAATTCGTGGTCGATCTGGTGACGATCCATCTCATCCCCACGCTTCTGGTGTTCGCCGGCATGCTGCCGGTATACGTCGCGGTGACCCGACCCGGCGGCGACATCGGTTGGCTGACCGATATCGCTTTCGTCGTCGGGCTGGCGGCCGTGATCCTTGAGTTGGTCGCCGACGTGCAAATGCACCGGTTCGTCCGGGACCGGCGAGACGGTGAGGCGATGGACCGCGGATTGTGGTCGTGGTCACGGCATCCGAATTACTTCGGGGAGTTCAGTTTCTGGGTTTCGCTGGCGTTGTTCGGTGTGGCCGTCGCGCCGTCGGACGCTTGGTGGGTGTGCCTGGGCGCCCTCGGGATGCTCGGCATGTTCCTCGGCGGCAGCATCCCGATGATGGAGACGCGCAGCTTGCAGCGGCGGCCCGACTATCAGGATGTGGTCGACCGGGTTTCCCGGTTTGTGCCCCGCCCGCCGCGACGGGCCTAGCAGGCGGTTGGGTGCGATTCGCAGTACGGCGTGGTCCCGGGGAATCGATACCGGTGCGCAACCACCCACCGGTAGACGACGTCCTCGATGAGGCGGATGCCGGGAATCCGATAGACCGCCAACGGGATTCGGCTGCCGATCGCCGTTGAGAGCGCCGCGTTGGCGGCCTCCGCGCCGGAGTAGACCGTGCCCGAAGAATCCAGCCATCGCACCGCATCGAGCAAGCTCGTCGGTGCGACGCCGAGCCGTTCCGCTACTCCGGGGCTTTGCAGTGGCTCGGTCCGAATATTTCCGGTTCGGTCGAACTTCAGCAGTAAATCCTTGGAGCGCGTGCACATTCCACACGCTCCGTCGAAGAACAGCGTGCCCGCTGTGGCGTTCATCGGGATACCCCCTGCCGTGGGCGTAGTTGCACCACCGAGCCTACGCCGGGCGGGCGGCGAGCCTGCAAGCCGGCGATCGCGAACACGATGCCGGTGCCGATCTCTGCGACGGCGCTGATCCAGGAGAACCATGTCACGTTGATGCATGGTCCGGAGACGAAGCTGTCCTGGTAGGCCGGAAGGAAGCTCGGCAACAGATGCGCGTAGCTGAACAGGACGGCACTGCCGAAGCCGACCGCGATCGCCGCTTCCGGTGCCCGACGGCGTCCGGTGATTGCCATCGCGATCGAGACCACGACGAACACCCCCTGAATCATGCCGCCGATCATGATGGCATGCGGCGACGCCGACATGCCGCGTCGCAGATGATCGAGCACATGAACGCCCCAGCCGCTAGCGAAAGCTATTGCCGCCCAACGGAGATATCGATCGGAGGGGGCAGGCGGCTGCGAAAGCTGACTTGTCATCGCGGATCACCGTCCTAAGTGCCTGACAACAGTTCTACTACTACGCGGGGTAGTAGTCAAGCGTTCCGGCGAACCGTGACCATTGAGCTAGAACACGTTCTAATCTTGCCGCCATGGGATTTCTCAAACAGGAAACTCCGCAGATCGACTTCGAGGAGTGGAGCAAGGGCACCCG
>Ga0302178_10002228_pt1 | contig 15543 bp, 14 predicted proteins | sample I_Palsa_E1_3_FD_198790 | JGI IMG/M metagenome (GOLD analysis project Ga0302178, IMG submission 198790) | Peat permafrost microbial communities from Stordalen Mire near Abisko, Sweden - I_Palsa_E1_3 | ecosystem: Environmental > Terrestrial > Soil > Palsa > Peat permafrost | place: Sweden... | reverse complement strand
TTGACGTTATCCACGGATGCGCCCGCTGATCTGACCACGACCAGTTGCAACGGCACATCGAGGCGTCGGGCGAGTTCGGTGGCGAGATCGACCGATACGCCGACCGCCTTATCGGTTGCCGGATCGACGCTCGCCAGCACCGGATTCCCGAGATTGATAGAAGCGCGCAGCGTGCCGTTCGGCGCGAATATTTTCACTATGGATTCACTCGCCTGCTTCGCGGATTGGGTCTGCGCGAATGCGGAAATGGATAAGGCGGCGCTGACTGCCAGCACGACCGATAGCGTTGCAATGAGACCCGTCCAGCGTTTCATCGTTGGAAGCTTCGTCATCTTCGGATGCCTTTTATTTAGCTTTAGCGGACCAGCACGGCCTTATGCACGATCTAGTCGCGGACTGCCCGGCGGAGGTTGGAAGATGTGCACTCTATTGTGATTCTTATACATGTGTGCCGTCTTCTGGCATCCGGCGCGACCTGTCGGCGTGACAGTCAATTCAAGATCAACTACCCCAACGCATGCCCAATGCCTTTGACGGCCTGAGTCCCCTTTGTCTGCCGCGCTTGCCGACACCGCGTCGAATGAGCGGTTGTCGCGGATTCGTGAGCTGGCACCGCATGGCTGTTATTGGCCGGCCTTTGCTTGTCGGCTATCTGCAGAAGCAGACCCGGAGCGGACCTTCGGAACCGAAGATTCTGAGAGCAGGGATGCGCCCTATCCGACGTACGAGAACACGACGAAATCAAAGCCGTTGAGTCGAAATTCCGCCACCTCGCGCATCCCCATTCTGGCATGCGCACGGAGTGACGCTTCATTGTCACGGCGTATAAAGAGAACACCTTCACGACCAGGCTCCAGAAGTCGCAATTTGGCAAACATGGATTGGGCCAGCCCTTTGCCACGCTCTCCTTCGCCGACACAGATCGGGCCATAGATATACGCATCAGGCGAACCCTGGTACGCAGTGAACATCGCCTGGACGATGGGAATATCAGCGTTCATCGCACGTGAAGTTGTCATCAGAAAGCCCGTGACCAGATCACTGCGGCGCGCAACGACAATAGGCATGTCATGCAGCATGGCTGCGACCCGCACCCGAGACAAACTGGCTGAAAGGCTGCCTCCTCGATCAACTTGATTTGCTGCTTGCAGATCAAGAATGCCGTCCAAATCAGCTTCCGTTGCCTTTCCTATGCTTATAAGGCTCTCAGTCACAGTGTTTCTTCCTGCCGTAGTTTGAATTCAACGTCTGCTCATTTCACAGCTGGTTGTATCAATCATATCCATCAACACCAACTGCCGCTTCTAGCCGATGTTCTTGAACAAAGTCAGTGTCGAACCATTCTCGAAGTTTTCAGCTGTCGTTTAATCTCAACGCATGCTTCGGGGCGGCGTGTAAGCCGATTTTCTTCCTACGGTGGCAGCAGCGTGCGGCGACTGTTTCATAGAGAATCAGCCGGCTTGTGCCCGTTGCGATCGGCTGTGGTCGACCCGCGGGAGACATTCGACTTTCTCTGAAGGGACATTTCAGACGCTTGCTTAATCACCGATGCAGGTTATCGCAGCACCGGACCGACTAATTAATGCGCTCGCAAGAGCGGCACACGGTCCTTTCAAACGCCCATTGGCACTTCGCTTCACATCCCGCTGACTTTCCGTCCGGTATGGCACAGCGCCCACTAGAATGCGGAGCGTGCGTGAATTGACGTTTTTCTGTCGAGACGATGACGAATTGCTTGCGATTCACGAAAGTCGACATAGTGAATGAGAACTACGATTATTCCGAACCTTAACCGTGGCGGAACGCCACAGTTCGTTGCCAAAATATTTGTATTATCAAAAATTATTTCGTATTCTTTCCGAAAATTATAAATCAAAGACCAAATCGAATCGGGCTCTGAAACCTTACCTTACGGGGGTGACATAGCATGCGCATCGACTTTCACGATATTCAGGCTTTTGAAAAGACTACTCTTCCGACTCAGTCAGTACCGCATGCTTTACCCACCCGTATTGACCCACGAGTGTCGGCCGCATGTCTCGCGGTTCTAACCAATATTGCGCTGATCCCGCTCCCGGCGTTCGCCAATTGCACGACGACCGGTACCGCAACGAATTGCGACACAAGCGCGCCTTCCCCCTGGACGACGACCATCGGCACCGGCCCGAATGCCCTGTCAGGTTCATCGGTCATGGTCGGGCCAAACGCACAGGTCGTCGTAGGCGATGCCAGTGCAATCGCGCTGAGCGACAACGCGAACATCACCGTACAGTCTGGCGCGCTAGTGCAGAACAGCGCGAAAACGGCGGGCGGCACGTACGCCACGGGCGCCAATACGATCGATTTCCGCAACAACAGCACGCTGACCGTGCAGCAAGGCGCGACCGTCCTGTCGGCCGGCACACAGACGAGCGCCGAAGCGGTCAACCCTGAGGGTGCCGGCAACACGATCACGAACAACGGCACGATTCGCGGCATCAATGCGGCGGCAATCTGGTTCCAGAACACGAGCGGTCTCAATACCGTCATCAACAACGCGACCGGGGTGATTCAGGCACCCGGCAACGTGATCGGCAGTTCGGGCAACGGTGCGGTCGATTTCACGAATCGCGGCCAGGTGATCGGCAACCTGATCTTCGCGGGCGGCAACGACACGCTGCGCCTTTATACAGGTTCGAGCATAAGTGGCAACTTCAACGGCGGCGGGGGCACCAATACGATCTTCCTGAGCGGGGATGGTACTGCGTCACTCCCAGGAAACATGGTCAATTTCTCGTCGTTGATCAAGAACGATTCTGGTTTCTGGACCTTGACCGGCACGATCACCGGCGTCACCCTCGCGGATGTCCAGCAAGGCACACTGGCACTCACCGGGAACAATACGAACTACACAGGGCAAGTCCTGGTCGAGCCGGCCGGCACGCTGCAGGCGCGGGCGCAGAGCTTGCCACCGACCGTCACGGATAACGGACTCGTTCGCTTTGCCCAACCCGATGACGGCACCTATGCCGGTCTCTTAAGCGGTACCGGCGCGGTTGAAAAGACCGGAGCCGGCGTGTTGACGCTCGCGCCAGTAGCAGCGGCCGGAAACACGTACTCCGGTGGCACGACAATTACCCAAGGCACAGTCGCGATCGCGGCTGACAACGCGCTGGGTGCCGCGAGCGGTGGCCTGACCTTCAACGGCGGCACACTGCAGCTCAATCAAACCTTGAATCTTGCCGGCACGCGGGCGATTTCGATCAATGCCCCGGGCGGCACCATCAACACACAAGCCTTTTCCACGACGATATCGCAGGGCGTTGCCGGTGCTGGCGCATTGACCAAGACCGGAAGCGGCACGCTTACGATGACGGGCGCAAACACCTATGCCGGTGGGACGAATATCGCAGGCGGTACGTTGCAGCTTGGCAGCGGTGGCACCAGCGGAAGCATTGTCGGCGATGTGGCGAACAACGGCGCGCTCGTGTTCGATCGGGCTGATGCCGTGGCATTTCCCGGCACGATTTCCGGAAGCGGATCGGTCATGCAGGCGGGCAGCGGCACAACTATCCTTACCGCGAACAACACCTACACCGGCGGTACGACCATTTCTGCCGGCACCCTGCAATTAGGCAACGGCGGAACGTCGGGAAGCATTGTCGGCGATGTGGCCAACAACAGTGCGCTCGTATTCAACCGGTCCGATGTGTCGAGTTACGGTGGCGTGATTTCAGGTGTGGGTAGCGTCACGCAGGGAGGCAGCGGCACGACCGTGCTGAGCGGCGACAGCACCTACACCGGTGGCACGACCATCGCGGCCGGTACTCTTCAACTCGGCGACGGCGGGACGAGTGGCAGCATTGTCGGCGATGTCGCGAACGACGGGTCTCTCATCGTCAACCGCTCGGATCTCGTCACCTTTCCGGGATTGATATCCGGTACTGGAAGCGTAACGCAAGCCGGCGCCGGTACGACCGTGCTGACTGGCGACAGCACGTACACCGGTGGCACGTCCATTACCGGCGGTACGCTGCAACTTGGCGATGGCGGAACAAGCGGAAGCATTCTCGGCGACATAACGAACAACGGTTCGCTCGTCTTCAACCGCTCCGATACCGTCACCTTCCCGGGCATCATTTCCGGCTCGGGGGAACTTACGCAAGCGGGCGCGGGCACTACCGTGCTTAACGCTGACAATCCGTTCACGGGTGCAACCACGGTCGCGACGGGAACGCTCGCTATCGGCGATGCACAACACGCGAACGCAGCGCTTTCTGGCAACGGCGCGGTGACCGTCGCTAGCGGTGCGACTCTTGGCGGTTATGGCAGCGTCACCGGTAACGTCACGAACGCCGGCACGATTGCTGTCGCGGATGCGCTTCCCGCTTTTGCCAGCTCGGGCAGTGGCGCGTTCACGATCAACGGCACGCTGACCAACGCAGGCCTCGCCGCAGTGGGCGGTGCTGGCGTCGGCAACCGGCTGAACGTCGCGGGCAGCTACGTCGGGAATAACGGCACGGTCGCGTTGAACACGGTTGTGGCCGGCGACAATGCGGCATCGGACAGACTCGTGATCAGCGGGCCCGCATCAACCGCGACCGGCACTTCGGCGCTGAAGATCACCAACATCGGAGGCTCGGGCGCGGCGACGCTCGCCAACGGCATTCAGGTGGTCGAAGCGAACAACGGAGCGACCACCGATTTAAGCGCATTCCGACTCGCCGGCCCGGTCGAGGCCGGTGCGTATTCATACTATCTCGCGAAGGGCGGCGTCGCGGATGGCACCGCTCAGAACTGGTACTTGCGCAACACGATCCCTGTTGCTGCGACGGTACCGCCGCCACCCTCAAACCCTGTACCTCCGTCCCCCCCCACATCCCCTACACCACCCTCGTCGCCTCCAACCCAGGTGCTGCCCGTCAATCCGTCGTTACCGCCGTCCGCTAACAACCCGATCGCTCCGGCGGATACACCGATTCCCGCGCCCGGGACACCGCAGCCGTTGATCGCTGCGCTGAACCAAGCGAGCAACGCTCCGCCCGCGCCTGCACCCATGCCGGTATATCGGCCGGAAGCGCCGGTATACGCTGCGATTCCGATGGTCGCGCGGCAGATCAGCCTCCAGCAGATCGATACGTTCCACGATCGTCAGGGCGAACAATCGCTGCTCAACGAAAGCGGCACGTTGCCGGCTGCGTGGGGCCGCGTGTGGGGCGGCCACACGGTACAGAGCCAGGACGGCGCGTTGAATCCGGAGTTCGACGGATCGATCTATGGCGCGCAAGCCGGGCAAGATGTGTATGCCGATTCGACACCGGGCGGGCAACGAAATCACTATGGCTTCTTCGTCGGCTTTACGCGAGTGACTGGCGATGTCAATGGTTACGCGCTCGCTACGCCCAACCTCGACGTCGGCCATCTTGCTATCAACGGGTACAGTCTCGGTGCGTACTGGACGCACATCGGGCCAGGCGGCTGGTACACCGATGCCGTGTTAATGGGAACCTCCCTGACCATCGATCCGCTATCTAATAACGGTATTGGTGCGACCACTCATGGCCGCTCGGTCAGCGGCTCCGTCGAGGCCGGCTTGCCGATCCCGCTGACGCATGGTTTATCGATCGGACCGCAGGCGCAGCTTATCTGGCAGAACCTCTCCATCAACGACCTGAACGACGGTGTATCTACCGTGTCGTTCAAGCACGGCAATACGTTCCTTGGGCGGCTTGGTGCACGGCTGGAAGGCACATACACGAACTCTATTGCCACGTGGCAACCGTATCTGCGCGTGTCGGTGCTGCGCAACTTCGGGGCGGGCGACGATGTCACGTTCGGGGATGCGACGACGCTGTCCGGATCTGTCGGGCAGACGGCTGGGCAGATCGGGGCAGGTCTGGTAACGAAGATCAGCAAGTCGAGCAGCGCCTACGCGACGCTCAGCTATTTGAGCAATCTCGGTGGGTCGCATCAGCGCACCATAACTGGAAATGCAGGCGTTCGGTGGTCGTGGTAAATGCCGGGCAGCGGCTGAGAAGCGACCCGCGGGGGTCGCCGAATGAGTTGCCTTCTTGAACCTTTCCAAGAAGGCCGGACGGCGACTCCCTCACCTCGCCCCGTCAGCCGGCCTGATCAGCCGGAGAACGAAAGCGAGGGCGGTGAAAACGAATCCCACTACACAGACACCGTTCCAGCCGGCCATCGCCCACGCAGCGCCGGAAAGCGCGGCACCCAACGCGCCGCCGACAAAAAACACGCCGACGAACAAACCGTTCAGCCTTCCGCGCGCGGCAGGATCCATCAGGTTGATCGCACGCCGGCCCAGGGTCTGGTCAGTAACGACGCCTGCGTCGAGCGCGGCCGCGCCCGCGACGAGCATCGCAACCGCCAGCACCGGATGGGTGCTCGCCGAGAAACCACCCCAGCCTGCGCCTGCTACGCCGATTGCCATCAGCGCGAGGAACATGGTCAGGTGGCCAGCGAGCAACATCGTGCGACCCAATCCACGGTCGCCCGCGCGGCCGGCGAGTGGCGTCACGACCGCACCCGCCGCGCCGGCCAGCGCGAACAGCGCGATGCCATTCATATCGAAGCTGAACGGCGGTTGCACGAGCCGCAGTCCGATCGCAGTCCAGAACGCACTGAACGCTCCCATCACCAAGGCAGCCGATGCAGCGTTCCGTTGCAACACAGGCTCGGTGCGCATCAGCGTCCAGAGCGAGTAAAGGAGTGCCGGATAACGCGTCGGAATAGCTGGCACGCGCGCAGGCAGTTTCATGTACAGGACCACAGCGAGTACTGCATCGATCACCGCGGCAAGCCCGTAGAAAGCGCGCCAGCCGACCGACCCGGCAATCAGGCTCGCTGCCGGACGCGCCAACAGAATGCCCAGCATCAAGCCGCTCATCACGTTGCCGACGGCGCGTCCGCGGTGACTTTCGGGTGCCATCGATGCGGCCATTGGCACCAGCATCTGGATCACGCTGGACGCAGCACCAGCCAGGAACACAGCGACCAGAAACAATACGCGTGATTCGGTGAGCATCGCGACCGCAAGAAAACCGGCGCAGCACGCCAGCGTGCGCACGATCAACCGCCGATTCTCCAGCAGGTCGCACAGCGGCACGAGTAGCACGAGACCGACGGCATAGCCGAGTTGCGGCAGCATGGCGGCGAGGCCGGAGAACTCCGGAGAGAGATGCAAGCTGCGGCTGGTAACACCAGTCAGCGTTTGAGCAGCAAACAGATTCATCACGATCACGCCGACTGCCGTCGCGAAGAAGACAGTCAGCGGCCCAGTGAGTCTCTGCGGGTTGTCGGTTTCCTGCGTCGTCGTTTCCTGCGTCGTGAGGGCACGGGCAGCACTTTCTGCGGATGGATTCATCGAACGGGTTCTCAAAACGGGAACTGAGAAAACATCCTAGCGATGCTATCAATATGCGACAATTGAAATATGTTGATAATGATTATGCGAGTTAATTTTCAATATCCGTCGGGGCACCCGTTTTGAATACACGAGATCTACAAGCGTTCGTGGCAGTGGTCGACAGTGGTTCGATGGTGCGCGCTGCAGAAAAACTGCATCTGACGCAGCCTGGGCTGACACGGCGTGTGCAAAACCTTGAAACCATGCTGGGTGTGGAATTGCTCGATCGCCAAAGCAAGCCGCTCAAGCCAACCGCTGCTGGCAACGAGGTGTACGCGCTGGCGCGCACCGTATTGCGCGCGGTGGACGATCTATTGGTAGTGGCCTCTCCCGAAAGCGAGCCGTCCGGCGAGTTGAGAATTGGCATGCCACCATTTCTAGCCGAAGTCGCACTCGAAAAACCGGTCGACCTCCTGCGCGGCGCCTTTCCGCGACTGACGCTGCGCGTAACAGCAGGTTGGTCGCCGGCTCTGTTGCAGAGTGTCGAACGGGGGTCGCTCGATGCATCGATCGTGATGATGCCGTCGGGCTTCGCACCACCCGAGACGTTGCAGGCTACGCGCCTCGTGTTCTTGCCGATTTTGGTCGTCGCGGCGCGCGCCCTCGGTCTGCCCGATACGCCGGTGACACTGGCCGATCTGGCGCGCTACGAATGGGTACTCAATCAGGATGGCTGCGGGATGCGCTCGGTGTTAAGGCGTGCGATCGAGGCGGCGGGGGTGCCGTTCAATGTCGCCGTCGAAGCGTATGGCTCGGAGCTGCAATTGTCTCTGGTGGCGCGTGGACTCGGCATCGGGCTCGTCACGCCGGACATGCTGGAACGCACGGTGCATCGTCCGGCGCTCCAGGTGATAGAGACCACTGACTTTCGCACCGGAGTCGATGTGTGGTTCATTCACGGCTCCGTCCCCGGCCGGCTCATGCGGGCTATCGATATGTTGCGCTGTTCGCTCACCGAGGTGCTCACCAAGGGCAAGATGGTGATGCGAGAGGAAGACAGAGATTCATCACATAGTTTGGCATCCTGAGTGAAATGTATGCGCCTTACTGCACGAAGGGCTTGCGGCTAGCTGCGGCATCCGCTTCCGAACGGTGCGACTATCACGACCGTTCGCGTTAGCCGAAAAAGTTGGACGCGCGCGGCGTTGCCGAAAGATACCGGACGCGCCGCGCCTCCGGTCATGCTGCCTTGACGAGTCCGAGTTGTTGCAGAGCGGTTACGCCGTCATCCAGTCCAATTTCCTCCACAATCTTGCCATCTTTGAGGCGGAGTACGGTCGTGCCGGTAAAGCGCATTGTCCGGCCAGTCGCAGCCGGCAACGATCCAATCAGGAAATCGCTGAATGCCGGACCTGTATGCGTGCCGCCACCCTCCCAACGGCCGACCACATACTCCCCCTCGGCGATGAGATCAGCAGCGCCCCAGAAATTGAGGTCCGGGAACGCTTCGCGGAAATCGATCATGAACGCCTTGATGTCCTCGCGGCCACGGCGCGGCTCGTGCAACGAGTAGCGCAGAAGCATGTCGGGGGCAGCAAGTTCGTCGACAATGTCGAGATTGCAGGTCTTGCCCCAGAAATCGGTGAACCAGCGTCCTACGATGGCCTTGTTGTCGTCTTCCCTGGACATGATGAGTTCCTCACTGACTGTGGTTGAAGAAGAGCGGCGCGATCGCCTCTCCCTGCCCCAACAATATCGACGCAAGCACTCAGATACCCCCCGTTTCTTGCGGCAATATTCGAAGAACTGATGCGCACGCTGCGCGGAACTCCAGCACGACAATGGTCAGGGAATAACGGGAGCACCCAACAAAGCGGCTCCCGTCGGGCTCTTGCATCAAGCGGCCGCAGGATCACCGATCAAAAGGGCGAGCGGCTTCAGCGGTGAAAGAGCGATGAGTTCAAATTCCATCATGCCCGCCACGCCCAGGGGTAGCTTTTCCAGAATCTCGTGAGCTTCGGCCGTACTCGAGGCGTTCATGATAAAGACGACCCCGTACCCTTCGGCCTGAAAGTACCAGTGTTCGATTTTGCCGGCCAGGTAATTGCGGACAGTGGCGCGCACTTCGAACGGCAGGATGGGGGCAATCGCGTCAGGCGTTCCCTTCGTCGTCACGGACCCAATCGCGAGAATTTTGTTCGTGGGGGCAACGACCGCGGCGAGCGCCGGCAGGATGTCTGCATGGACGCGCGGATTTTTAGCTTGGGACATGTCAAAGCTCCAGTTGATAAAAACGGGGGAAATTCTGAGTCACTTCAATTTGGACTACTGTTCTTTCGGTTGAAACAGCTTGATGTTGTCTTTGACGTATTCGCCCACCGTCATGGGTTTTCTACCCGTCAACGCCTCAACTACATTGTTGTTTCCGGCGAAATCCCCATTCTGGTAGTCGCGATAAACTGCGACGATATGTTGGATGAAATGCTTCGGCATTCCGATCGCATTCAGCCGTGCGCCAAATTCGTCGAAGCTTTCCGGCTCGTAGCGAATCTTTCGGCCCAATGCCTCGCCAACGGCGCTCGCAAGCTCTTCGTGATTCATCTCCACGGCGCCATAGAGCGGGTAGATCTTGCCGGCATGCGGCGCCGGGTCGAGCATAATATTGGCTATGGCGCGTCCCTGGTCTTCTGCTGAGATGGGCGCGTGACGCCCGTCTCCCGCCGGAACCTTGATGAGATCGTGGTTCGCGATGAGCGGCAGTTGAAACCCGTACGTCAGCCATTCCATGAAAAAGGTGGGACGCAGATGCGTAACGGAAACGCCGGCCCAGTCGAATACGCGTTCTCCGTACCAATGCGAACGCGCAGCGTGACTCACAGCGTCAACCTTTGCAGAAATCTGCGACATATTGACGATCGAGCGCACGCCTGCGGCTATCGATGCGTGCGCGAAATAGGCGCTCGCATCGACGAGCTGCGGTTGCATGACGGGATACACGAAGTACGCGCTGGTCACTCCCTGCACTGCTTTTTGAACGGCGTCGTTGTCGAGGAGATCGCCCAGGACAACCTCGACTCCGCTAGCGCGTAATGCCGCGGCACGGTCGTCGTCGTTATGCACGAAGGCCCGAACCTTCGATCCCCTCGACAGCAAGTGGTCGATAGCACTCCGACCGGTGGCACCTGTTGCGCCTGTTACCAGATACAGTTCATCACTCATTTCTTTCTCCAGATATAGTCAATTAACGTTCGCAATCCTACGCATATGAAATGGAATATCCTTCCGACATCTTCGCTCTTGCTATCTCGTGGCTTAGGATGCCACGCTACTTCCTACCGGCTTAGCGAACCGCCCAGGGCTGCCAGCGGGGATAGTGGGCCCAGCGGAATGAGGTCGAATTCCATTAGATTCGCCCTGCCAAGCGGCAACTGCGCCAGTGTTCTGCGGGCCTCATTCACATCGGTGATATTAAGAATAAAAACGACGCTGGCCTGGTCCTTTCGGACATACCACTGTTCAATTTTTCCATCGAGGTACAGTTTGACGGTCTCGCGAACTTCCTGAGGAAGCACCGCACCAATCGCGCCGGGCGTCGACGTGGACGTCAACCGGCCGATCGCCAGTATTCGGGTGGTGGGGACGTCAGGCAATCCGAGTGAGGCCGACGCTTGTGCGGGCTCCGGTGCCGCCTGTGCGAAGCTGAGGACGGGTGCAGCAAGCGTCAACGTGGCCGCCAGTGCCGCCGTCACCAACCGTTTTGGCAGCCTCGAAGCGGGACCGGTTGCAACTGCGCTCATGATCTTCTCGATAGTCACGACATCTCCTTAGGTGGGCAAATATTTGGTGTATATACAACATTAGTCGTAAAAAAAATGCCATCGAAACGACGGCTTCAATCACAGGCAGGCGACACATCAGAGCGGCGAACTCCAGACGGATGCCGCTGCTTTGTGGACTGCCCCAACTCCGTCCGGCCCAAGCAACTTACCAGCCTGTTTCTGTGCGGCGCGCCAGTCCGGGAGCACGGCTTCAATCTTCCCGTTGCCTGCTGCTGTAAGAGCGACTTCTCGAATTCCCTTTGCGTCCGAGGACACCGCCTCAACCAATCCCTTCTGTATCAGTAGATCCAGATTGCGCGAAACGGTAGATCGTTCCAGTTGGAGCACCTCGCCGATCTTACGCGGTGCGCACGAACCGAGTTCACCCAACGCGGTAAGCATATTCACTTGGGCAATCGTCACATCATGGCTTGCCATAGCCTGTTCGTAGATGGCCGAAACCGAACGCGCAACGATACGAACGCGCATGGCCAAGCAGTTGTTAATGATTTCGCGAACGGCGCTACGTGTAGTCATGAATCGAACCAGGTCTGTTGATGAATTCATTGTTGTAGATACAACGTGCATTGTCAAGTTTATTTTTGTTGGGTATTAACTCGCGCCTGCCAGCCGCGAAAATGGGGCACCAGTCGCGATTACTCTGGCGCCCCCATGCGATTGCAGCGCGTGTTCGCTTTGCGCTTATTCGCAGCTGGTTGTCATCTTTACCTGGTGTTATTGGCCCGCGGCCGGTGACTTCACGCCCGGGGTCGCCAGCGTGTTATTGCTCGTGGGAGCACTGGTGCCAGATGTCGTGCTGTTCGTGCTACTCGGCAGGCCCGAGTTCGGCGCCTTGCCGGCCATGCCACTGTCCGAGTTAGTAACACCTGGCGTGCCGTAGCCGCCCGTTGCACCGTTCGCACCGTTCACCAGGTTCGCCGGGCTAGCGGTGCTGCCCGACGAACTGCCGCCGTTTGAGCCTCCGCCCGCCTGTGCATAAGCGCCGCCCGACAGCGTGAGTGCGGCGACGGCCGCGATTAATGTACTGGTTGCCTTGTTCATGATCCGTCCCTCCTTGATTGGACTGGAATATAGACGCAGACGGTTGCCGCCTGCTTGACCACAAATGCAGCAGTTACCGTGCCGCGTGCGTTTCGACACCGGCCAGATGCGGGACAGGGAGATACACAATCAGCACTCAGCTAGCGAACGCCTTGTAGTCCATTCTTTTCCAAAATCGAATTGATCAACGTGCTAACCCGAAGGCCGGTCGCGATTGACGCTTGCTGAACTTGCGCTTGAATCACAGGGTTCGAAACTGCACTCGTGTATTTGGCGAGGACTGGATCTCGATAAATCGAAACAAGATGTATTAGTTCCGTATCGGAGAGATTCGCCGCGCCAGCGCGAGTCATTGTTTCGATTACCCCACCACCTTGGGCCACCAGGCTAGCGACAGCCGCATTCACATTGCCCTGTATCGCGAGCCACTTATCCAGTCCCACATTGGGATTAAATTGCTTCGCCCGCAGCATCACCATTGGGACGAGCTGCGTTTCTATGGATTCCGCCCCGTCAGGCTGCTGGCTCTTGACCAGTTGACGGAGTAGTTGCTCACGGTCGGCGTCCTCAGCGTAAGAGCGGGCGTTGTCCGGCACGATGGCGAGTTTGGCGCACACACCCAGTATGTAATTTCCGAAGCTACGCATATCTACCCCAGTGTTCTCGTTCTTGTTCTCGTTTTCGTACGCTTGCGATGTTGAACTGGTTAAGCAGGAGAACACCGACAACGCTTATAGTCCGCGTTCACGCGGCCCCGGCCATTCTCCTCGCGGTTGCGCACACGTCACTGACATGAAAGCGCCAGAGGTCCTGCGCGTAGGGATCAATGACGGATCGAATCCATCCAGACAATACACGTTCACACCGAAGTAATCGGGCGAAGCTCTCTTTCTGTGGAAGGTATAAATCCCACACCGGGAGCAAAAGTAATGCTTTGCGCGTCCAGTGTTCCATTCGTAAAGCGTCAGGAATTCCTCGCCCTCGATGACTCGCAACTGATCTTCACTCACCTTCGTCATCAATGCATTTTTCCTGGAACACAGGGAGCAATCGCATGTAGTTAGCTCGCGCACGTCTGCGTCGATGGTGAATTTCACCGCACCGCAATGGCAAGATCCTCGGTAGTTTTGCATTGATGTTCGCCTCCTTCGGCTTTCTGAATGCATCCCGCATAAGGGCCATCTTCAACGAACTTACTGCCGGATGCGCCTGAAGAAGCGACGAATGTCGGCCGCGAGGAGTTCAGGTTCTTCCATAGCCGCGAAATGGCCACCACTCGGCATGTCGGTCCACTGTGCGACATTGAACGTTCGTTCCAGCCATGTGCGCGGCGGGTGGTTAATCTCTTTCGGAAAGTGTGCAAAGCCTACCGGCGGTAATACCCGTTGTCCGGCGGCGAAACGCATGGGCTGCAAGCGGTTTTCCCAGTACATTTGAATTGCTGTACCAATGCTCTGGGTGTACCAGTAGAGCGATAAATTGGTGAGCAACTCATCTTTCGAAAATCGACGCTCAATATCCCCGTCGCAATCGCTCCATGCGCGAAACTTCTCCCCAATCCACGCAGCGAGCCCGGCCGGCGAGTCGTTAAGCGACGCGGCTAACGTCTGCGGCCTCGTGCCGTGCATATGCGCATAACCGCCCTCGAGCGCAGCCCACTCAGCCTTCTCTCGAAGGAAGTTTTCTTCTGCGGTGGTCTGCGGTGAATTCGCGGTGTCGATTGTCGGTTCGTACGTGCCCGGCAGAAAGTTGAGATGAATGCCATCGACCACCTGGGAATGCCGCAATGCAAGCGCGATCGACACTCCCGCGCCCAAGTCCCCACCCTGAGCACCAAATCGCTCGTACCCAAGGCCCCGCATCAGCGATGCCCACAGATCGGCCACCTGAAACGCGGACGTGCCAGGAGCCGCAGGCGCTGGCGAAAATGTAAAGCCTGGCAGCGAAGGCATGACGACGTCGAAGGCATCATTCGGATCCGCACCGAATGCAGCCGGGTCGCACAACCGATCAGCCAACGCATGAAATTCGAAGAACGATCCCGGCCAGCCGTGCGTGATGACCACCGGATACGGCTTGGGTCCAACACCACGCCGATGAACGAAATGCACGCGCTGACCGTTCACGTCGGCCATGAATTGGGGTTGCTGGTTCAGACCGCGTTCCGCAGCCCGCCAATCAAAACTGTCGGCCCAGTACTTCACCAATTCGCGCAGCCATGTGGCGTCTGTGCCTTGTTGCCATGACCCCGACGGGGTCATGGGTGCCCACCGGCTGTCGCGCAAACGCCGGTGCAAGTCGTCGATCTCAACGTCGGACACGGAAATCTGAAATGGCTCGATATGCATGGCAGCTCCTATAGAACGGTGCGGTCGATTCTCCACGATCTAACCGATGATGTCGAACGCTCACAATTGGCCGCGTTCATTCGGACGATAAAGTTGCGTAGCCGACCCAGTGAGACTTTCGTGAAGACATGGCAAGCCGCAGAACTACGATGCTTCACCAACATTCGTGCCTTACGCGTTTCGTTGTATCGCTACGCATTTGATTTCGACCAGCAAGCCAGGGTGCGCCAACTCTGACACACCTATCGCAGTCCAGGCACACATGCCCCTTGGGAACACCCGGTTTTTAACCTCACGAAAGATGGGCATGTGGGCACTCATTTGCACGTGATACGTCGTCATGTCGACTACGTCCTCAAAAGTACAGCCGGCTGCATCGAGTAGTGATCGCAGGTTTTCCCAGCATGCGAGGAACTGTGCCTCGGGATCGCTGATCACTTCCAGTTCGGGCGTGCGGCCGACCTGCCCCGCGCAAAAAACCGTGGTTCCTACTTTCACAGCCGGCGCGTAACCGGCGCGTTCGACAATGGCTTGCATCCTGTCAGGAACGATAACTTCGCGGTCTGCCATAGAGGTTTTCCTTCGCAATATTGGCGGGAGAATGTGCTTTAAAAACGATGCGACTATACGCACCATCCACGCTCAAGCGCGAATAAAGCGGCCATCCGTCGCACTCGATCGAGCGTTTCGAAATGGCTGCATCCAGTCCAACGATGAAGCGCCGAAACCGACCCGAAAACCGACGGTCAACAACTGCTCGCTTCGCTGCGCCGCCGGCGCTTGACCCTGAACCACGGCGCGTCCCGAAAGGACGATTGCGGAAACATTCGGCCGACTGCTCGCGCGGGTGTAACGCATCCATCGTCGCGCCGAATGAGGGACGCGCGAAGGACAGCGCGCCCAATAGCGCAGCACGTATTCGCATAGCTTGACACGTATATACTCCGTGGCGTATATATAACAAATGGAA
>Ga0302178_10002227_pt1 | contig 15556 bp, 12 predicted proteins | sample I_Palsa_E1_3_FD_198790 | JGI IMG/M metagenome (GOLD analysis project Ga0302178, IMG submission 198790) | Peat permafrost microbial communities from Stordalen Mire near Abisko, Sweden - I_Palsa_E1_3 | ecosystem: Environmental > Terrestrial > Soil > Palsa > Peat permafrost | place: Sweden... | reverse complement strand
AGGGCCAGGCTCCCCTCATGTCACACAGGAAGCCTGGCCCGGCTGGGCTGGCCGTCAGGCGGTGGGCGGTGGCCGTCAGGCGGTGGGCGGTGGCCGTCAGGAGGTGGCCGCTACGGCGTCGTCAGCACCGCACTGAGCAGGAAGGTCCCGATCGCACCCTTGGCCAGTTCCGGCGCGTTATTGCTGGTGTTGCACTGGCCCTTGTGCTTGCCGGAGGTGTACCTCGGCACGTACCCGGCGCCGTAGACCTCCACCGCGCCCGGACCCGAGGTCCCGGCGAACTTGCCGGTGCTCTTGCTGCCCACGACAGAGAAGACGACGTCGGTCCAGAACGAGAAGTGGCAGGCCTGCAGGTTTTCGCTCCCGCCGTTGGTCGGCGGTGCGGTGACCACCACCGTCAGGTTCCCGGCCGAGGTGGTGAAGGTGTGGTCCTGGCCCTTCTTCGGCGGTCCGGTGCCGCCGGTGGTAAAGACGCCGCTGGTGTACACCAGCCCCCGCCAGGCCGCTGGGACAGTGAGACTGTTCGCGGTCGCGGCCTTGCCGTAGACCGCGCCGTAGGCGGTCTCCGGAGCGGTGATGCCCTTGCTGGCCGCGTGGCTGCCCGCCAGGGCCGGTGTCGCGGCCAGCACGAGTGCGGCCGTCCCGCCCGCAACGCCCAGCGTCGCGAGTTTCATTCTGAACTGCATCGTTCCCCCTCATTGGATAATGTCGTTTTTTCGATACGAAAGGCGAAGCTGCACCGCGGACACGGAGCGGAAGAAGCCATTGACGGCTACCCGGCAAGGATGATCTTGCCCGGTTAGTTGCCCAGCTCACAGACCGGCATCTCAGCCCGCAGCCATAGTTAATAGGAGTCCCACCAACACCACGCTAACCAGTGGTGTGCTCCTGTTTCATTGCTCGGACGTCAGCAACCCTTGTAACCTCAATCCGCCGCCGTAGTTCTTTCTCCAGGCCCCGGCGGCTGCGGCCCCCCGGCTACTCTGGGCTTGACTAAACCGGCTGACGCGAGCATTGTCTATACGCAGTTTGCGCACCAAGCGCGGCGTGGAGATTTGTTGGTTGGCCTGATGCACGTCTCGTTGAGCGCGTTGGAAAAGGCGCTTCAGCTTGTCGGGGACCTCGCAGAAACCGAGCACCCGGCAGATTTCGGCGAGCGTGCCCTTCCCGGCCTTGCCCAGCTGATTAGCTGTGACCATCTCACCTATAACGAGATCGGGCCCGGGCTTAGTCAGACGAGATACTGGGTGTGGCCCGCAGACATGGTCTCCCCGGTCGGCCTGGACGTCTTTGCCGCGCATGTGCACGAGCATCCGCTGGTGAACTATTACCGGTCCACCGGAGCTGGGCAGCCGGTCATGATCAGCGACTTCCTCGGGCGGGAACGCTTCCACCGGCTCGGTCTGTATGCGGACTTTTTCCGGTACTTCCCGGTGGAGCATCAGCTTGCCGTCGGCCTGCCCAGCCCGGCCCCGCAGGTCATCGGCATTGCCCTCAACCGTTCCAGCGGCGAGTTCACCGAAGCCGACCGCGACCTGCTCGCCGTGCTGCGCGGGCCGCTGATCACCGCCCTGGAGCGGGCGACGGCCCGCGACCGGGCGCGCCGGGCCCTGACCGCAGCCGCCGACAGCACGCTAGCGGACCTGACCGAGCGCGAGCTGCGCGTCCTGCAGCTCGTGGCCCTGGGCCGCACGAACAGCGCCATCGCGCACCTGCTGGACGTCAGCCCCCGCACGGTGGCCAAGCACCTTCAGCACATTTACGGCAAGCTCGGCGTCTCCGGCCGCGCTGCCGCCGTGTACCGCGCCAGCGCCCTCCCGTCATCGTCGCCCTGAACTGCCCCCCGCGCCCCCGCGCCCGCCTATCCAGCGCGGACCCGGGACATATGGTGAAGCGGATGCATCCTCTCGCGGACACCGCACGCCGTCTAAGACGGCGGATCAGGCGGATCAGGCGGATCATGGGTGGGGGTTCGGAGCTAGCCCCGGCCCGTAAGCGCCTGCTTCCTGTCGTGATCAGCGTGCTGGTGGTGCTCGGGGCAGTGGTGGGTGTGGTGCTGGCCACGGCGGGCACGAAGCCGGCCGGGGTGGGCGGGCGGAACAGCGCCTTGCCGGGCTCCGGGACCGCTTCAGCGTTGCCGGGCTCCAGGCCCGCTGCGGCGACGAGCGGCGGGCCGGTCGTGCCACTGCTGGGCGGGAACGCCGATGACGGCGGGAAGCCGATGGCTGTGCCCGTAGCCAGCGCTTCGGCCGCGGCGAGCACCAAGTCGGCGAGCACCAAGTCCGCGCGGGTCGCCCCGCTGCGCGGCCTGCGTCAGGCGGACCTGCTGGTGGTCGCGCCGTTCTCGCTTTCGGGACGGGTCCTGGCCACGGTGTCGCGGCTGCCCGCGGTCACCGGCGCCGAGGCGATCGAAGCCGCCAAGATCAAGATCAACGGGGTCTATACCGCCGTGCTCGGCGTGAACCCGTCCACCTTCCGCGGCTACGCCGCCCGGGCCATGGCGACCTCCAGCCCGCTGTGGCAAGGGGTAGCCAACGGCGGCGTCGCCGTCTCCTACACCATGGGCACCCTGGACCGGCTCTCGCTGGGCGGCACGGTGAACGCCGCGGGGCGCACGCAGCAACGGCTGCCGGTGGTCGCGTTCGGCACGGTGGGCATCGGCGGGGTCGACGCCGTGATGTCGGACTCGACCGCCAGGTCGCTGGGGGTGCCTGCGGCAAACGCCATCGTCATCAGCGCCTCGCCGGCCGACGTGACGTCACTGGCGGCCCGGATCAAGAAGGTCCTGCCGTCAGGTGCCGGGGTCGAGCCCCTGGTGACCCTGGTGACCGGGACCTCCGCCGGAGCGACGCCCTCGGCCGCCGACGGTGCGGGCATGGCGACGTCCCAGCTGACGGCCGCCCTGCGCGCCGCCGAGAGCAGGAAAGGCCTGCCGTATGTGTGGGGCGCCGCCGGCCCGGCCTCGTTCGACTGCTCAGGTCTCGTCCAGTGGTCATTCGCCCAGGCCGGCGTCAGCATGCCCCGGGTGGCCGCCGACCAGGCCAGGACCGGCCCGGCCGTGCCGGTGAGCCAGCTCGAGCCCGGTGACCTGCTCTTTTACCACACTGACCCCACCGACCCCGGCTACATATCCCATGTCGCTATCTACCTGGGCAACGGGTGGATGATTCAGGCGCCCCAGCCCGGCATGGATGTCCAGGTGGTCCCGGCGGACTTCGGCTCCCAGTTCGCTGGCGCCATCCGCGTCGACCCCAGCCTCGCCGCCGAAGTAGCCGCCGGCCTCGCCTGATCCGCCGCAGGCGGACACCAGCTGATTGACCTCGTCAGATAGGGGTGTAATCATAATTACATGAGTACGGAGCAAACAGAACCCAGCCCAGCCGAAGCCGCGGGCCCCGAGACGAACGCTGGCGATGAGCCCGGCGGGCGGGCCAGCAAGGCAGACGAGGTGCGCGGCTGGTTCACCGGCCGGCTGCCCGGTGACTGGTTTACCGCCGCGCCCGATATCCTCCTCGACCGCGAGGAGATCACCGTCGTCGGGACCCTGGCCGCCCCGGACCCGGCCGGAACGTCGGACGCCGAGCGGGCCGCCGCGGCCGAGGGCCGGATCCGCCGGTTCCGCGAGGACACCAGGGGCCGCCGGATCGAGATCGCGCGCGAAGCCGAGCACAAGTTCCGCCGCAAGGTCTCCTGGGGCGTGACCTGCGCAGGCACCGAGGAGCTGTTCACCACCTTGTCGGTTCCGGTCATGACCAGGCTGCGCCAGCCAGAACGCCAGGTCCTCGACACCCTGGTCAAGGCGGGCGTGGCCCGCAGCCGCAGCGACGCGCTGGCCTGGTGCGTCCGGCTGACCGGCGAGAACGCCGACGCCTGGCTGGCGCGGCTGCGTTCGGCCCTGAAGCACGTCGAGGAAGTACGGGATCAGGGGCCGGGCAGCGCCTGAACCTCCACCGTCCAGGTTTCAACCGGATAACGATTCCCTGCTCCCGGGGGATCCGGCCGCCAGCTCCCCGGCGGGAGCGCGCGAACCCCTGAGCCCTTAGCCCCGGCGGCACGAGTCCCTCGCCGCATCGCTCCGCCGATGTCCGCCGGGTTGACTCGGAACCTCCGTCACCGACCGAAGCGTTCCATTCGTTGGATACGTTGGTCTAGATCATCACGGTGATGAGGAAGGCCGCTGCATGGGACTTCGTGAGCTCGGCTACCGGCTGTACGAGCGCAGGCTCGCGGTTTCCCTGTCGCCGGACGCCATCCCGCGCCACGTCGGGGTGATGTGCGACGGGAACCGGCGATGGGCCAAGTCGGCCGGGTTCCGCGACGTCAGCAGCGGTCACCGCAAGGGCGCGGACAAGATATTCGAGCTGCTCGACTGGTGCCGGGAGAGCGGCGTCGAGGTCGTCACCCTGTGGCTGCTCTCGACCGACAACCTGACCCGGTCGGCGACCGAGCTGGTGCCGCTGCTCAAGATCATCGAAGACACCGTGCAGGGTCTGGTCGCCGAGCAATGGCACGTCAACCCGGTCGGTGCGCTCGACCTGCTGCCCGCCGAGACCGTCCAGGTCCTCAAGGACGCGGCCGATGCCACCGCTCACTATCCCGGCCTGCTGGTCAACGTGGCGGTCGGCTACGGGGGTCGGCGCGAGATCGCCGACGCGGTGCGTTCGCTGCTGCAGGACCACGCGACCAGGGGAACCACGATCGAGGAACTGGCCGAGGTCCTCGATGTCGAGCACATCGCCGAGCACCTCTACACGGCGGGCCAGCCGGATCCCGACCTGGTCATCCGCACCTCGGGCGAGCAGCGGCTCGGCGGTTTCCTGCTCTGGCAGAGCACCCATTCGGAGTTCTACTTCTGCGATGCCTACTGGCCGGCCTTCCGCAAGGTCGATTTCCTCCGGGCACTTCGGTCGTATGCCGCCCGTAATCGGAGATTCGGATCCTAAACGGGCATCCCTGTCAGCCCTCGGAACCCCTCGAGCCCGTCTGGCCGGTCGGCGGCGGCCGGCTTTTCTGTCTCGGTCATGATCCGACGCGAAACTCCAAAATCAGCACGTTACCGCAGGTTAAGCACCCGATTGTCGGTTAGTAACCTGGCAGTGCTTTTGCCGTAACACGATCACGGGTACCTTCGGTAGTGGTGGACGGCGCGGTGCCGTTCCCGGGAGGGCCCTCGAATCTCTGAGCTTCGCGCTTTGCGTGCAGGCGAGATGACAGAAGGGCCGGCGCGGCCCTTTGGGGGCCAGGCCCGGCCCATCCGACACGTCTGTGTCCTGTCTTGGCGCCGGGCTGGCCCTGGCGCCCAGGGGAGTCTGCGTGGTCAATTCCCAAGGTCGCCGTACGTATGTACTCGACACCAGTGTCCTGCTCGCCGACCCGGCCGCGATCGCCCGCTTTGACGAGCACAAGGTGATCCTGCCGGTCGTCGTCATCACCGAGCTGGAAGCCAAGCGGCATCATCCCGAACTGGGATACTTCGCCCGCCAGGCCCTGCGCCACCTCGATGACTTGCGCATCGAGCACGGCAGGCTGGACGCGGAACTGCCGGTCGGGACATTCGGCGGCACGGTCAAGGTCGAGCTCAACCATTCCGACCCGCAGGTGCTGCCGGCCGGATTCCGGCTGGGCGACAACGACTCGCGCATCCTTTCCGTGGCGTGCAGCCTGGCGGCCGAGGGCGAAGATGTCGTCCTGGTCAGCAAGGACTTGCCGCTCCGGGTGAAGGCCGCCGCGGTCGGGCTGGCCGCGCAGGAGTACCGCGCCGAGCTGCCGGTGGATTCGGGCTGGACCGGGATGACCGAGCTCGACATCGCCAGCGGTGAGATCGAGCAGCTGTACGAAACAGGCACCTTGGAATGCGAAGCGGCCCGTGATGTTCCATGCCACACCGGCCTCGTCCTCACCTCGTCCAACGGCAGCGCGCTCGGCCGGGTCAAGCCGGACAAGTCCGTGCAGCTCGTGCGGGGCGACCGGGAAGCCTTCGGGCTGCGGGGCCGGAGCGCGGAACAGCGGGTGGCGCTGGACCTCCTGCTCGACCCGGAGATCGGCATCGTGTCGCTCGGCGGCCGGGCCGGCACCGGCAAGTCCGCGCTGGCCCTGTGCGCCGGCCTGGAGGCGGTGATGGAGCGGCGGCAGCACCGCAAGGTCATCGTGTTCCGGCCGCTGTACGCGGTCGGCGGCCAGGAACTCGGTTACCTGCCCGGGTCCGAAGCCGACAAGATGGGACCCTGGGCCCAGGCCGTCTACGACACCTTGTCCGCCGTCACCACGCAGGATGTCATCGACGAGGTTCTCGCCAGGGACATGTTCGAGGTGCTGCCGCTGACCCACATCCGGGGCCGGTCACTGCATGACGCGTTCGTGATCGTGGACGAGGCGCAGTCCCTGGAGCGCGGTGTCCTGCTCACCGTGCTGTCCCGGATCGGCTCAGGGTCCAGGGTGGTGCTCACCCACGACATCGCCCAGCGCGACAACCTGCGGGTCGGCAGGCACGACGGCGTGATCGCGGTGATCGAGAAGCTCAAGGGTCACCCATTGTTCGCGCACGTCACCCTGGTCCGTTCCGAACGTTCTCAGATCGCCGCCTTGGTCACCGAGATGCTGGAGGACTCTGGCCTATAGCGGGACCAGCCAACGCTGGCACCCGCGCCGCGACCTAGAGCGGGAGCAGCCGACACTGGCACCCGCGCCACCCTGGCTGCGGTACGGTGACCAGCGTTATGGAATACCCACCTGTCTCCGCCGTGATGCCGATCAGGAACGAGGAACGGTACCTCGCGGAGTCCGTCCGGCATGTGCTCGGGCAGGACTACCCGGGCCCGCTCGAGCTGGTGCTCGCCGTCGGGCCGTCGGCTGACCGGACCGAGCAGATAGCGCGCGAGCTGGCCGCCGCCGACCCGCGGGTGACCGTGGTCGCCAATCCGACCGGGCGGATCCCGGCGGCGCTCAACCTCGCCGTCCGGACCGCCCGGCACGCGGTGATCGCCCGGATAGACGGGCACGCGCTGCTGCCGCCCGGCTACCTGCGGGTCGCGGTCGCGACGCTGGCGCAGACCGGCGCGGCCGACGTCGGCGGCATCATGGCGGCCGAGGGCGTGACCCCGTTCCAGCAGGCCGTGGCCTGGGGCATGAGGTCCAAGGCCGGGGTCGGCTCGGCCGCGTTCCACACCGGCGGCGGAGCCGGGCCCACGCTCAGCGTCTATCTCGGCGTCTACCTCCGGGAAGCCATCGAGGCGGCCGGCGGCTGGGACGAGGGGATGCTCCGCGCGGAGGACTGGGACCTGAACTTCCGCATCCGGACCAGCGGCGGCGTGATCTGGTTCACCCCCGACCTGCACGTCACCTACCGGCCCCGCTCGAGCGTCCGCGCCCTGGCCGCGCAGTACTTCCACTACGGCCGCTGGCGGCGGGTGATCGTCCGCGAGCACCCGGGCACGGCCAGCTTCAGGTACCTGGCGCCGCCGGGCGCGGCCGGCCTGGTCGCGGTGGGACTAGCGGCCGGCCTGGCCGGCCTGGGCGCGCTGGCGGCCGGGGCGCCGGCCGGCCTGTGCTGGCTGACGGCCGGGTTCGTGATCCCGGTTACGTACCTGGCCGGGATCACGGCGGCCGGCATCGGGCTCTCCCGCGGGGTACCGGCCGCGGTCCGGCTGCGGGTGCCCGTCGTCCTGGGCGTTATGCACCTGAGCTGGGGCAGCGGTTTCCTCACCAGCCCGCGCCGCCTGCACCGCCGGCGCCCGCGCCGCGCGCACCGCCGGCCTGGCCGCGAGTCCGACACACGTGTCGGGCAACCGGACACTAGCGGGGACCGGACCGCCGCCGCCGGGAGAGAATGAAGGATGGATTTCGATCTCCCGGCTCTGCTCGCGGCCCATCGCGGCGACGGCTACGAGCTCTACGGCAAGTACGTGAACCCCCAGCAGCCGAAGGTGCTGCACACGATCGGCTTCGACAAGGTCTACGAGCGGGCCGAGGGCGCGTACCTGTACGACGCCGACGGGAACTCCTACGCCGACTTCCTGGCCGGATTCGGCGTGTTCGCGGCCGGGCGCAATCACCCCGTGATCCGCAAGGCGCTGCACGATGCGCTCGACGCCCAGCTCGCCGACTGGACCCAGTTCGACTGCGGGCCGCTGCCCGGACTACTCGCCGAACGGCTGCTGGCCAAGGCGCCCGGACTCGACCGGGTGTTCTTCTGCAACAGCGGCACGGAGGCGGTGGAGTCCGCGCTGAAGTTCGCCAGGTACGCCACCGGGCGCGGCCGCGTCATCTACTGCGACCACGCGTTCCACGGCCTGACCACCGGCTCGCTGTCGGTGAACGGTTCGGCCGAGTTCCGCCGTGGTTTCGCTCCGCTGCTGCCTGATTCGTCCATTCCGCTCGGTGACCTGGACGCGCTCGCGGCCGAACTGCGCAAGGGCGACGTCGCCGCGCTGATCATCGAGCCCATCCAGGGCAAGGGCGTGCACATGCCGCCGGACGGCTTCCTGGCCGCGGCGTCCGCGCTGCTGCGCGAGCACGGCGCCCTGCTCATCTGCGATGAGGTGCAGAGCGGGTTCGGTCGCAGCGGCAAGTTCTTCGCTTACCAGCACGAGGAGGTCGTGCCGGATATCGTGACCGTCGCCAAGGCCTTGAGCGGCGGATACGTGCCGGTCGGCGCGATGCTGGCCAAGGGCTGGATCTTCGACAAGGTCTACTCCTCGATGGACCGGGTCATGGTGCACAGCACCACGTTCAAGGGCGGCGTACTGGCCATGGCCGCGGGCCTCGCCTCGCTGGCGGTCCTGGATGACGAGGGCCTGGTCGAGAACGCGGCCCGGACCGGCGCCGCCCTGAGCGCCGCGCTGACCTCGATGGCGGAGCGGTACGACGTGCTCGCCGACGTCCGTGGCCGCGGCCTGATGATCGGCCTGGAGTTCGACAAGCCGTCTTCGCTGCGCGCCCGGACCAGCTGGAACATGCTGCAGAAGGCCAGGGTCGGCCTGTTTGCGCAGATGGTGGTGGTAGCGCTGTTCCAGCGGCACCGCATCCTCACCCAGGTGTCGGGCGATCACATGGAGGTGATCAAGCTCATCCCCCCGCTGATGATCGGCGACACCGAGGTCAAGCTGTTCACCGAGGCGTTCGCCGAAGTCCTAGACGACGCCAGCCGCGGCAGCGGCCTGATGTGGGAGTTCGGCCGCACCCTGATCAAACAGGCCGTCCGCGCCTAGCCCCGGGAACAGCGCCTCTGCCCACCCTGGCAGCCCTTCCGCGCCTAGCCCCCGGAACAGCGCCTCCGCCAACCCCGGCAGCTCTTCCGCGCCTAACCCCCGAAGCAGCACCTCCGCGCCCAACGCCGGGCAGTGCAACCGCGCTTAGCCCCTGAGCAGCGCTTCCGCGACGGCCAGGTCCTGCGGGTAGGTGATCTTGATATTACGTTCGCTGCCCGGGACGATGTGGACGTCGACGCCCGGCAGGTAGCGAAGCACGACGCCGCAGTCGTCCGTGGGGGCGAAGTCGGGGTCGGCGGCGGCCAGCTCATGAGCGCGGGCGATCACGGACAGCCGGAAACACTGCGGAGTCTGGCAGCGGAACAGTGTCTCCCGCCGCGGCACCGACCGCATCACGCCGTTTTCGGTGATGACGATGGTGTCGGACGTCGGCACCGCCACCCCGGCCGCCTCATGAATTCCCAGCGAGGCAACGCAGTCCGCAATGATCTGCTGATCCACCAGCGGCCGCGCAGCATCATGCAGCAGCACTCCGCAGTCGCCGCCAGGCCCGCGCCCCCGAGCGCCGCCGAGCCCGCCGCCCCGCGCCACACCAGCAGTCGTGCCCGCGATGGCGGCCAGCGCCACCCGAGTCGAGTCCGGCCGGGTCGCGCCGCCCTCGATGACGTCCGTGACCTTGTGGTAGCCGCCGTCGGCGAGCATGGCTTTGACCTGCTCGGTGTACCCGCGCGCCATCACCACGAGGACCTCGTCGACGCCCGGCGCCCGGTCGAAGGCGGCCACGCACCGCTCCACCAGCGTCTGGCCGCCCAGAGTCAGCAGCTGCTTCGGCATTCCCGCGCCGAGCCGCTGCCCCACGCCGCCGCCCAGCACCACCGCGACCATCCGCATGAGCCGGACTCTACCGTCCCGCCCACGGCGTGACCGCGCTCGCTCCTGGCCGGCTGGTCACGGCGGAGTTGCAACTCGGTCTGGCGGCGCCCGGGCCCGGGCCCGGGCCCGGGCCTGATTGTGGATCGCTAGCGTCTTCACAAGACGGTAACGATCCGCAGTGACCTCCATGACCAGTCGGCCACCGACAAAAGGTGCATTTCGCCCCAGCGTTTCGGGCGCTCAATGATCGTGGATCGCCACTGCCCGCGGAGGGGAGGTAGCGATCCACAATCACCGGCTCGGTCAGCTCGGAGCGGACATTAAGTGCATTTCGCCTTAGGGCATGTCAGCTGCGGGTGCGATTGTGTGTCGCCCCTATCGGGGCCGCTCAGCCCGGTGCGATGGGACTCAGTTCATGTCGTCCTGGTTGCCGGGCGACACATCGGCGTGGTGTACGGGCTGATTTGGCTCGTTTGCCGGGCTTGACGCCTAGCTGCGGGCTTGGGGCGTGTCGTTTCGCTGGTGCCTGGGTGGGTATTGCGCTGACAGCGTGCCCGGTGACGGCGTGCGAACTAAACGCCTGCGCCGGGCTAGTGACACGAGTTCAAGGTTTAGGGCGCGAGGCGAGCGGTCGGCCTTACCGGCAGCGTGATGGAACATGTCCGGTGACCGGCGTGTTCATCCGGGCCACAGGCGTGACCTCGGAGTACATTTTGTAACGCTTAGTCGCGAGTCACGGCGGCCCGTGCCGCTGGGAGGGCAGGCATGACTGTTGCGCTGGTCCTCGCGGGCGGGGCAGACGCGGGGTTGCGCGGCCAGCTTGCGGCCCTCGGTGTGCGCCGGGTGGATGCGGCGGACCGGACTGGGCCAGGTCTGCTGACCATCGCGGCCGCCGCGCGAGCCGCCGGGGAGCGTGTGCTCATCTGCGTCGGCGAAGGCGTGGTTCCCGAGAATATGCTGGTCCGGCTGCTCAACGAGGATGCGACCGCGGCCTTCACCGGGATTAACGGCGGAATCTCAAGACCCGTCCGAGGCCGGAGGGATCCGGCGGCCTCGGTCAGCGTAGTCGGCGGCGCGCTCGTCGTGGACAAGGCTGACCTGGACGCGCTGGCCCGGGCCGCCGAGACCCTCGCGGCGAGCTATGCGGGGCCCGCCCCCGTAGGCGCGCTGATCAGCGAACTTAACCGTCGCGGAGTCACGGTGCGGGTACTCGACGCCGGACCGAACAGCGACGGCGTCGTTACCCACCTCCTTGTAGATCCCGCCGCACGCGACATGGCCCGGTGGGCGGTGGGACGCCAGCTTAAGCCAGCCGCGCTGTACGGGATCTCCCTTGGTCTCGGGCTGATCGCCGCCATCTGGTTCTCCGAACTAGCGGTGCGGGCGAAGCTGCTGGCCAGCGTGGCGCTGGCCGCCTCGTTCCTGGTCGGGCGGGCTGGCTCGCTGGTGGCCGCCACCGGCCGCGAGGGCCGGGTCAGGCCCGTGGTGGCCTGGCTCGGCGCCGCGTCGGGGCTGCTTACCGAGTTCGCGGTTTACGCGGCGCTAGCGGTCAGCTCCGGCGTGGCCGACCGACCGGACTCGGCGGTCGTTGTCGGCCTCGACGGCCCCTTCGGCTATTCGCTGCGGAACACCTTTGTCGCCAGCTGGGGCGGCGGAGGGCAGGTTGGCATGTGGCGGCTGGCCGTCGCGGCCATGGCCGTCGTGGCCGTGCGCCAGCTGGCGGGGCTGGGCTTCGAGTACACGGCTCGGGCGCCAGCGAACCTCTTTCACCGGTCGGCGATGCGCACGCTGGAGCAAGCCGTCACGCTTCCGGTCGGCGAACGGTACGTGGTGATCGCCGTCACCGCCATCTTCTTCGGGCCGCGCCTGACCTTCGTGGTGCTGCTGGGCTGGGGTGTGCTGGCGGCCGGATACGTTCTCGCCTGCCAGATAACTCGCTCGATGCGTCAGGCCAGAACGGACGACGGGCTGACGGGGGACGAGGGCTTGGCTGGGTACACCGGGCTGGCGGGGGACGAGGGCCTGGCTGAGTACACCGGGCTGGCGGGGGAGGAGGGGCTGGCGCGGTACGACGGGCTGGCGGAGGACGACGGGCTGGCGGAGGACGACGGGCTGGCGGAAGACGACGGGCTGGCGGAAGACGACGGGCTGGGGCGTAGCGGCGGGGGACTGCCGGGGTACGCCGGGCTGGCGGCCTATCGTGATGACGGTGTCGTGTCCCGGTGGCTCGGCGGCCTGGTGCAGGGCCGGCTTCCGCCGCTGCCTCCAGTGCTGGTGGGCCTGTTCGTGACGTGTGTCCTGACCGCGCTCGGGCTGGGGAATCTGCCGGGCATCCTGGTGCTTACCCCGGTCGAGGCGATGCTGCTTGCCGGGCTCGGCGCCCGTCATCCGCACGACGGGCAACTGGACTGGCTGGTGCCGGCGCTGCTCGAAGTGGGGGAGTGCGTCTTCCTCGCCGCGCTCGGGTTCTCGCACCGTGTTCCGGCGGAGCTGGTCTTCGCGTTGATGTTCGGCGTGATCATGCGCCACCTGGACATCGTCTACCGGGCCAGGTCCGGGCACGGCATCCCAGCCGACCGGTTCGGCCTCGGCTGGGACGGGCGGATGCTGGTAGCGGGCTTGGCCGCGATGATCGGTATCGTGCCGTTCGTGTACGCCGCGCTTGCGGGGTATCTTTTGGTGCTTTTCTGCTGGGACTTCCTCAGCGGATGGTTGCATCCCACAGTTGCTGATCCCGCTTGAGGAGACCCGGTTGATAGGAATGGTCCTCGCGGCCGGCGCGGGCCGCCGGCTGCGGCCTGACACCGACGCGCTGCCGAAGGCCCTGCTGCCGGTCGACGGCCAAGTCACCATCCTCGACATCGCGCTGCGCAACCTGGCCGCGGTGGGCCTGCGTGACATCGTGATCGTGGTCGGTTACGCGGCGGATGCGATCCGCGACCGGGTGGCGGACCTGGAGCGGGACCACAAGGTCGGGCTGACGCTGGTGGACAACGACCGGGCGCAGGAGTGGAATAACGCCTACTCGCTCTGGCTCGGCCGCGAACATTTCGCGGCCGGCGCGCTGCTGGTCAACGGCGACACGGTGCATCCCGTCTCGGTGGAAAAGACCCTCCTCTCGGCCGCCGGAGCGGGAGATACCGCCGGAGCGGGAGATACCGCCGGAGCGGGAGGTACCGCCGGAGCGGTAGGTACCGCCGGAGCGGCAGACACCACCGGAGGCCCAGGAGGCGCAGGGACCGGCCAGGCCGGAGGTCGTCAGGCCGACCTCATCCTCGCCGTCGATGACATCAAGCGCCTCGCCGAGGAAGAGATGAAGGTCATCATCGGCGCGGACGGCATGATCACCCGGATCACCAAGCTGATGGACCCCGCGCTGGCTTACGGCGAGTACATCGGCGCCACGCTGATCGGGGCGGCCGCCGCCGCGCCGCTCGCGGCGGCGCTCGAGGCCACCTGGCGCCGCGACCCCTCTCTGTACTACGAAGATGGCTTCCAGGAACTAGCCGAACGGGGCGGCGCGATCGCCGTCGCCCCCATCGGAAATGTCGAGTGGGTCGAGGTCGACAACCATGACGACCTGCGCCGGGCCCGCGAGATAGCCGCCCGCTGCTGACCACCGCGGCCGAGTGCTCTGACGGCAGCGCAAGCACGCGACACCAGCAGCCCGATGGGCTGCTGTAGCTGCGCGAGGTGCTCCTCGATCGTGCCGACGACAGCCGGATCGCCGGGATCGGCGAGAAGACCAAGCGCGTGCCGGAGGCGAAGGGCGGTCTGCAGCGGGCCGGAGTCGACTTCTAGCCCCCGTGCCTGGGCATACGCGCGCCACCCCCGCGCCCACAGGGCGCTGAAGTCACGGCGGCGGCGGCGCCACAACCCGGTACCCCACTCGCCAAGGTCGAAATCCCAGAACGGGTGGTCGACCCGGGCCGTCTCCCAGTCGATGATGCCCGTCAACCGACCGCCGTCGGCCAGCAACTGGTCTTCGTGAATGTCGCCGTGGACCAGCACCGGCGCGAGCTGGGCGGCGCTGGCCAGCAGGTCCGCCCACGCCGAGGCGCGTCCGGGCCGGCCCAGGCGATTCGCGGCTTCGGCGGCCGCCTCGGCGCTCGTTGCCGGGTCCAGAGCTCTGCGCAGCCAGCGATGATGAGCGGCGTCGTGGTGACGAGGAGGGCGCGCCCCGGTCAGCGCAGGCGGTTCGAGCTCATGCCAGCGGGCGATGACCTCGCCCAGTTGCTCGATGAGGGCCTCGGGCTCGGCCGGCACCTCGCCGCGCAGGCGGGTGGCGGCCGCGAACGGGAACGGGTAGATTTCCGGATCCTCCCAGCGGTCCAGCAGGCGCGGCACGACACCCAGCTGCGTCTTGGCCAGAACCTGGTAGGTGGCAAGTTCTCGCTCGAACCACTCCACGCCGATGGCCGACCGCGGAAACAGGAACACCCGATCGGAGTCGAGCAGGACCAGCTTGTTCCGGCCGGTCACGTTCAGGACTAGCCGGCCCAGGTCCACGTCGGCGACCCCCGCGAATCGCTCCGCCTGCGAGGGCGCCAACACGGCGTTGACCGCCTGCCCCGCGACCTCGCCGCTCATGCCCAAAGTATCGCCACCCACCGCGCAACAGCCACCAACCGCTGCGGCATACGTTAATGACGATCCACATGACCTAAGACCGTCCCCGAGAGAAACCGACTCGCCAAGACTGGCTGCTATATCCTGGCGCCCGTTCGTTAACCGGTAGTCTCCCGGTTAGCCGGCATTGGCTATGGCGTAACGGATGTCGGCCGTGAACTCCGGAAGGATGCCCCGTGCAGCTCGCCCGCATACTCACCGCGCCGCTCGTCGTGGACGTGCGGCGCGGCGCGGTCGCGGATCTTGGCGTGCTGCTGGCGGACCGCAGGATCGTCACCGAAGGCCGGGTCGCGGTCGCGGTCGGCCCGGGTCAGGGCGACGGCGTGGTGGCCGAACTCGACATGCGGACGGCCCAGGTCTTCCGCGTCGAGGACGGCAGCGTCGACGCGGCGATCGCGCTGGGCAAGCGACTGCGCGCCGATGCCTACGAGGCGGTCGCGGGCATCGGCGGCGGCAAGATCATCGACGTGACCAAGTTCGCCGCGCACATGGCCGGCATCCCGATGGTCGCGGTGGCCACCAACCTGGCCCACGACGGCATCGCCTCGCCGGTCAGCTCGCTCGAGCACGAATCGGGCAAGGGCTCCTACGGGGTCGTCCCGCCGGTCGCGGTGGTGGTCGACCTGGACCGGGTCCGGTCCGGGCCGCCGCGAATGATCCGGGCCGGGATCGGCGACGTGGTGAACAACCTGTCGGCCATCGCGGACTGGGAGCTGGCTGCGGCCGACCGCGGCGAGTCCGTCGACGGGCTGGCCGTCACCCTGGCCAGGACCGCGGCGCAGGCGGTGCTGCACCAGCCGGGCACGGTCGCCGACGACGAGTTCCTCACCGTGCTGGCCGAGTCCCTG
>Ga0302178_10002225_pt1 | contig 15566 bp, 15 predicted proteins | sample I_Palsa_E1_3_FD_198790 | JGI IMG/M metagenome (GOLD analysis project Ga0302178, IMG submission 198790) | Peat permafrost microbial communities from Stordalen Mire near Abisko, Sweden - I_Palsa_E1_3 | ecosystem: Environmental > Terrestrial > Soil > Palsa > Peat permafrost | place: Sweden... | reverse complement strand
CTCACAGGAAGCCGACGCGGTCGTGTTCCTGCAGACGATCGAGCACCTGACGGATCCGGGCCGAGCGCTCGAGCGCTTCCGCTCGCTCGTGGGCGACAGCGGCACGGTGTTCGTGTCGACCCCAAACGTCCTGACCCTGGCGCCGAAGGGGGCGTCGCGCTCTGACAATCCCTGGCACGTTCATGAGTACCGCGCCGAGGAGTTCGCCGCGCTGTGTCGCGGGCGCTTCGCCGTTGTCGAGATGTTCGGCCTGTTTCACGCTCGCAAGCTGCGCGCGCATGAGCTCGCGCTGAGGCTTGGCTGGGATGCGGTGCACACCCGCCTCGGCATCACAGACCGCTTCTACGGCTGGTTCACACCCGCGATCGCGGCCTCCGACTTCACGCTCCGCGCCGCGCCGGAGGCCGACCTGGACCGGGCACTGGACTTCGTCGCGGTATGCCGTTCGTGAGAGCTCCGCGCGATCGCGGCGCGCTGGCGATCGTCCTGCACACCCACATGCCCTATGTCGAGGGGTTCGATACCTGGCCGTTCGGGGAGGAGTGGCTGTGGCAGGCGATGGTCGGCTGCTACCTGCCGCTGCTGGATCTGCTCGACAGCGGCGCCCCGCTGACCCTGTCGCTGACCCCCGTGCTGTGCGACCAGCTCGCGGCCCCCGGGGTCCCCGAGCGCTTCGCGGCCTTCGTCGACGGCGTGTGCCGCGAAACCCACGAATGGGACACGACCGGGCTGCGTGCCGCCGGAGAGGAGGCGCTGGCAGGTGAGCTCAAGCGTTCCTGGGGCGACTACGCCGGCGCGCTCGAGCGCCTGCGCCACCGCGGCGGGGACATGCTCGGGGCCGTCTCTGCTCACGCTCAGTGGACATCGGCGGCGACGCACGCGATCCTGCCGATGCTGGCCACCGATGCCGGAGTGCACGCGCAGGTGCAGGTCGGAGTGGATGCCCACCGCGCCCGCTTCGGGGCCGGCGGCTGGCGCGGGGGCTTCTGGCTGCCGGAGTGCGCATACGCCCCATGGCTCCAGGCGGCGCTCCTGGACGCCTCCGTGACCTCGGTCTGCGTCGAGCTGACCGACCGCTTCGGACTGGCCGCGCGCGAGCACCTGCGGCCGCTGCTCAGCGATGCGGGCGTGGTGCTCGTCCCGATCGACCGAGCCACGATCTCGCTGGTGTGGAGCGACGACGGCTATCCGGCGCACGGCGCCTATCGCGACTTCCACCACCACACCGTCCACAGGCACAATCCCTGGAGCAACGATGGCGGCGCCTACGACCACGCTCGCGCGCTGGCGCTCGTGCAGGACCACGCGGCCGACTTCGTGGCACGGACGATCACTCGCCTGCGCGACGCCGGCGCCGGCCTTCCCGGAGGCGGGCTGGCGGTGTTCGCCGTGGATACCGAGCTGTTCGGCCACTGGTGGTATGAGGGCGTGGCCTGGCTTCAGGCGGTTGTGCAGGAGTGCTCCCGGCAGGGCCTCGAGCTGGCGCGTCTGGACGACGCGCTCCAGCGGCGCGAGCCGCTTGCGCTCGAGCAGGCCGCCCCCTCACTCAGCGACGGGAACCATGGCGCAGAGGACTGGCAGGCGAGCAGCTGGGGGCGGGATGGCGACCTGTCGACGTGGTCGGGCCCGGCGGTGGCCGAGATGGCGTTCGCGGCGCGCGCCGCAGAGCTCGAAGTGCTGGCCGCGGGCTCGCGCGCGGGCAGCGCGGCCGTGCGCGAGCTGCTCGCGCTGCAGGCCAGCGACTGGGCCTTCATGATCTCCCGCGGCGGCGCCGCCCCGTACGGGCGGGACCGCTTCGAGGGCCACCGTCGCGCGCTCGCGCGGGCGCTCGCGAGCGATCAGCCCGATGACATCGACGGCCCGCGCAACCTCGCCGCGTATGCCGATCGCGCGGCGCTGTTCGCGTCCTGAGACTCACTCCCAGCGCATCGAGGAGGGCGCCTCGCGCATGCGGATCGTGCGGGCGGGCACGCCGCCGACGACGGCGTTCTCCGGAACATCCCTGGTGACGACCGCGCTGGTCCCCACGATGCTGTTCGAGCCGACGCTCACGCCGCGCAGCACGCAGGCGCCGTAGCCCATCCAGACGTTGTGCCCGACGCGCACATCCCGCTTGTAGATCCCCTGCTCGCGGATCGGGCGATCGACCTCCACGACGCCGTGGTCGAAGTCGATCAGCATCACCCGATCGGCGATGATGCACTCCCGCCCGATCGAGACGTGCTGGTATGCGGAGATCGTGCACTCCTGTCCCATCACCGTCTTCGCGCCGATGCTCACCTCGCCCTCGTGCACGCGGATCTTCGAGCGGTGCCCGATCCACGCCCAGCGACCGATCCGAAGCGTCGCGCGGGCGCCGATCTCGAGCTGCACGCCGGGGCAGATGAAGCAGATGCCGTCGGTCCGCAGACGCCCGCGATAGCGCAGCTTGAGCAGCACGAAACGCGCCAGCAGATGCGCGTAGGCGAAGCTCAGCATGTGGTTGGCGCGCATGAACCGGGCGAGCGCGAGCGGCCCGCCGCGGAGGGGCTCGGGAGCCCGGCGCAGGGCGTCCGCCGGCGCCCCGGCGGGCATCTCGGTCGCGGCGTCGGCGAGCAGCGGCTCCATCGCCAGAATCGTATTGCCCCGCGAGCGCCCTGCGATGATTGCGCCGGCGATGAGCGCTCCCACACTTGCCCAGCGGCTGCTCGACGGCGACCGCCGCGCGCTCGCGCGCGCGATCACGCTGGTCGAGAACGATCGCCCGGAGGGATGGGCGCTGGTCAAGGAGGTCTACCCGCACACCGGCCGGGCGGCCGTGGTGGGCTTCACCGGCCCGCCCGGCGCCGGCAAGTCGACGCTCATCAGCGCGCTCACGAAGGCCCGCCGCCAGGCCGGGCGGACCGTCGGGGTGCTGTCGATCGACCCCTCCTCGCCGTTCACCCACGGCGCTCTGCTCGGCGACCGCATCCGCCTGTCCGAGCACTACCTCGACGAGGGCGTCTTCATCCGCTCGATGGCCAACCGCGGCGCCCTCGGCGGCCTCTCGGAGGCCGCGCTGCAGGCTGCGCTGCTGCTCGACGCAGCCGGGCGCGAGGACGTGTTCGTCGAGACCGTCGGCGTCGGCCAGGCGGAGATCGACATCATCGATCACGCCGACACGATCGTGCTCGTGCTCATGCCCGGCTCGGGCGACTCGATCCAGGCGCTCAAGGCCGGCGTGATGGAGATCCCCGACGTGATCGTGATCAACAAGGCCGACCATCCGCTGACGGACACGATGGTCCGCGAGATCCGTGGCGTGATGTCGCTGGCAAACCTCGATCGCTCTCCGGAGGAGGCCCGTCGGAGCTGGCGGGTGCCGATTGTCAAGACCGAGGCAATCCACGGCCAGGGCATCGGCGAGCTCGTCGAGCGCCTGGATGAACACCGTGCCTACATCCTCGCCGAGGACCAGCTCGCCGAGCGGCGCAGCCGCAACCTGCGCAACGAGATGCTCGCGATCGCGACCGCCCGCATCCGCCGGCGCCTGGAGGAGGAGCTGCGCGAGGACCCGGAGTTCCAGCGCCTGCTCGAGGAGGTCGTCCAGCGGCGGCTGGACCCGGCGAGCGCGGCGAGCGCGCTGTTGGAGCGGGCGCGGACGGCTTAGGCTCTCAGGCGCCGAGCGCCCGCGCGATCACCATCTGCTGGACCTCATCGGTGCCCTCGCCGATCGTCAGGATCTTGGCGTCGCGATAGAACCGGCAGACGGGATACTCCTCGATGTAGCCGTAGCCGCCGTGTATCTGCACCGCCTCCTCGGCACAGCGCACGGCCAGGCGCCCGGTCTTCAGCTTGGCCTGCGCAGCGGTCAGCGTGAAGTTGCGCTTGTTGTCCTTCTCGAGGGCCGCCTTGTACACGAGCAGCCGCGCCGCCTCGATCTCGCTGGACATGTCGGCGAGCTTTCCCTGTATCGCCTGGAACTTCGAGATCGGCCGTCCGAACGCGATTCGCTGCTTGGCGTAGCTCAGCGCCTGCTGCAGTGCGCCCGCAGCCAGCCCGACGCCCATAGCCGCCACGCCGATGCGCCCGATGTCGAGGATGTGCAGGAACTGCTTCAGCCCCGCCCCGCGCGGCCCCAGCAGGTTCTCCTGCGGCACGCGACAGTCGCTGAACGCCAGCGGGCGCGTGTCCGAGGCGTTCCAGCCCATCTTGCGGTAGGGCTCGCCCTGCGTGTAGCCCCGCGTGCCGTTGGGAACGATCACATTCGAGATCTCCCTCGCAGCGGTCCCGTCCGCTGGTCCGCCGCCGTTGGCCCCGGCCTGATCGGTGACGGCGGTGATGCAGACGATCCCGGAGATGTCGGTGCCCGCGTTCGTGATGAACTGCTTGGCCCCGTTCACCACCCACTCGCCGTCCTCGAGCCGCGCCCGCGTGCGCGTGTTGCCCGCATCCGACCCCGCCTCGGGCTCGGTCAGCCCGAACGCGCCAAGGCGCTCGCCCGAGCACAGCAGTGGCAGCCACTCGCGCTTCTGCTCCTCGCTCCCGAACAGATACAGCGGCTGCGTGCCCAGCGAGGTGTGTGCGCACAGCGTGATCGCGACCGAGGAGTCCACGCGGGTGAGCTCCTCGACCGCCAGCGCGTAGGCCAGCGTGTCTCCGCCGCCGCCGCCGTACTCCTCGGGGAACGGGATGCCCATCAGGTTCAGCTTCCCCAGCTTCTCCACGACCTCGTAGGGGAACGCCTTGGTGCGGTCGAGCTCCTCGGCCACAGGCGCGACCTCGCCCTCGGCGAACTCGCGCACGGTGCGCCGGATCAGCTCGTGGTCGGGGGACAGGTCGAAGTCCATCGCGGCCCATTATCTAGGATTGGCGCACGTGGCCCGCGCGCGCATGATCCGCGACGTACTGTCGCTGGGACGGACCCATCGCTACGGGCCCGACCGCTCCCAGCGCGCGGAGTTGCACCTGCCGGCGAGCGGGCGCGGGCGGCCCGACGGCGCCGCCCACCCCGTGATGGTCCTGATTCACGGCGGCTCCTGGCGCAAGCGCTACGGCAAGATCGTGATGCGTGCGCTGGCCGGCGACCTGACCAGGCGGGGCTGGGCGGTATGGAACATCGAGTACCGCCGGGTGGGCGACGGCGGTGGCTGGCCGGCGACGTTCGCGGACGTGGCGGCGGCGATCGACGAGCTGGGCAGCCTCGACGCCGGGCTCGATCTAAGTCGCGTGAGCGTGCTCGGCCACTCCGCCGGCGGGCACCTGGCTCTGTGGGCAGCGGGCCGGGCGAAGCTGCCGCAGGGCGCACCGGGCGCGATCGACGGCGAGCCGCGCGTGCGCTTTCGCCAGGTCATCTCCCAGGCCGGCGTGTGTGACCTGGTGGGCGCCTACCGCGAGTGGGACTCAAGCGCGGTAGGAGACCTGATGGGCGGCTCGCCCGAGCAGCTGCCCGAGCGCTACGCCGTCGCCAACCCGATCTCGAACGTGCCGCTCGACGTGCCCGTGCTGCTGGTCCACGGGGTCCTCGACGAAACCGTCTCGATCAAGCGAAGCCGTGACTATGCCGCCGCGGTGCTCGCGGCCGGAGGCGAGGTGGAGCTCGTGGAGATCGAGGGCGAGGCGGGCCGTCACCGCGCGCACATCGATCCGCGCGGGGCGGCGTGGGCTGCGGTCACGCGGCGGCTCGAAAGGCCCCTGGCGCCGGCGTGAGCTAGGAGTAGGAGCGCGCCAGCTCGACCAGCAGGCGGACGCCGTAGCCGGAGGCGCCCTTGCCGACGTAGGCTCGATCGAGATCCCAGGCCGAGCCCGCGATGTCGAGATGGGCCCAGGGCACGTCTCCGACGAAGTTCGAAAGAAAGCTGGCGCCGATGATCGTGCCGGCCTTGCGTGCTTCCGGCGCGTTGTCGAGGTCGCCGTAGCGCCCCTTCACCAGCTCGTCGTACTCCGGATGCAGAGGCAGCCTCCAGACGATCTCGCCGGTGCGCTGCCCAGCGCCCGATATGCGCTCGGCCAGCTCGTCGTCGTTGCTCATCAGCCCGGCGTAGGTCGAGCCCAGCGCGACGATCACCGCGCCGGTGAGCGTTGCCAGGTCGACGATCTGCTCGGCCCCCTCGGCGACCGCGTGGCAGAGGCAGTCCGCCAGCACCAGCCGGCCCTCTGCATCGGTGTTGTTCACCTCGATCGTCTTGCCGTTGGCGGCCGTGACGATGTCTCCCGGCTTCACCGACCGGCCGCTCGGCAGGTTCTCGGTGGCACCCACGACCGCCACGAGCCGCACGGGCAGTTTCAGGCGCGCGATCGCGGCCACGGCCTCGATCACGGCTGCGCCGCCGGACATGTCGAACTTCATCTCCGCCATTTTCGCCCCCGGCTTCAGCGAGATGCCCCCGCTGTCGAATGTGACCGCCTTGCCCACGAAGCCGAGCGTTGGACCCGTCGCTGTGGCGCCCGCCGTGCCGTCGTAGCGCAGCGTGATGAGCGCGGGCTCCTGATAGGAGCCCTGGGCGACGGAGGCGAAGGCTCCCATGCCGCGGCCGATGATGCCCTCGCGTCCCTCCACCTGCACGGACAGGGCATCGATCTGCTGCCCCAGCGCCGTGGCGTGCTCGGCGAGTGCGGTGGGCGTGAGGTCGTTGCCGGGCCGGTTCTGCAGATCTCGCGCGTCGTTGACCGCCGTCGCCAGCAGCGCCGCCTCGGCGACCGTCGCCTCGGAGTCGGCGGGCGCAGCCACGATCAGCCCGGCGAGGGGCTTTGCGGAGCCGCCTGGTTGAGAGTCCGTCTGCTCGGCGGGGGCGGACTTGTAGCGCTCAAACCGGTAATCGCGGAGGATCGTGCCCTGCACGAGCGCCGCGGTCACGGCCGTATCGCAGTCTGGCGGCACCTCCCAGCAGAGCGCTCGCGTCGAGATCTCGCTCGCGCGTTCGCACGCCACGGCGGCCGCGACGCGGGCGCGCTCGGCTGTGAAATCGGCCCGCGCCCCCAGACCCACGAGCAGCCACCGCTTGCCCTCGGCGTGTGTCAGGGCGAGCGCCTTGAACGAGCGCCGGGCCTCGCCCGAGCCGAGCAGCTCGCTCAGCTCCGCCGGCGCCTGCGACGGAAGCTCCTCACCCTCGAACACCCCGACCGCGACCGTGTCGGAGTCGGTGCTCGCGGCGGGCTGGCTGGTGGCCGAGACCTGCATTGCTTCGGCACGATATCCGGCTTGCTCGCGATGCGTCCGCACCAGCGCCCCGCTTGCGCGAGAGCCCGCGCAGGAGCGTACGAGCTCCTCGCCGGCGAACTGGGCGAGCGGCTCCCGCGCCGGCCGGTCTCGGTGGAATCGCGGGGCGGTCCACTACCATTGGCGTCTCCCGTCCCTTCCCGACCATTCACAGGAGAGTGCTGTTTCGATGCCCAAGACCGTGATCCTCGGCTCAGCGCGCACCCCGATCGGCAAGATGGGCGGCGGCCTGTCCTCGCTCGATGCAACCGAGCTCGGCGCGGTGGCGATCAAAGCCGCGCTCGAGCGCGCCGCTGTGGAGCCCGAGCAGGTCGAACACGTGGTGATGGGCCAGGTTCTGCAGGCCGGCCAGGGACAGATCCCCTCGCGCCAGGCCCAGATAAAGGCGGACATACCCAAGGAGGTCTCCTCGGAGACGATCAACAAGGTCTGCGCCTCGGGGCTGCGCGCGTCCGTGATCCTCGATCAGGCGATCCGCGCCGGCGATGTGCAGGTGGGCGTGGGCGGGGGGATGGAGTCGATGTCCAAGGCTCCCTATCTGCTCCCGAAGGCCCGCTTCGGCTACCGCATGGGCGACGCGGAGATGCTCGACGCGATGGTCCATGACGGCCTCACCAACCCGTTTTCGGGCAAGCAGATGTTCGTCGAGGCCACCGAAGTGGGCGACGAGCTGGAGATGACTCGCGCCGACCTGGACCGCTGGGCGCTGCGCTCCCACGAACGGGCGCTCGCGGCCATCGACGAGGGGCGCATGTCGGAGGAGATCGTGTCGGTCACGATCGCCGGACGCAAGGGCGACACGGTCGTCGAGATCGACGAGGGCCCACGTCGCGACACTTCGCTTGAGAAGCTCGCGGCGCTTCCGGGGCTGGTCGGCAAGGAGGGATCGCACACGGCCGGCAACTCCCCCGGCGTGAACGACGGCGGCGGCGCCCTGGTGCTGTCCTCTGAGGAGTGGGCCGCGGCCAACGGCAAGGAGGCTCTCGCCGAGATCCTCGCCCACGCACAGAGCGCCAACGACTTCGCCTACCTTGCCACCACGCCCGCCACCGCCGCACGCAAGGCCCTGGACAAAGCCGGTCTGCAGCCGGGAGACATCGACGTGTGGGAGATCAACGAGGCGTTCGCCTCGGTCACGCTGAACTCGATCCGCATGCTCAACATCGATGAGGACAGGGTCAATGTCAACGGCGGCGCGGTCGCCCTCGGTCATCCGATCGGCGCGTCCGGCGCCCGCATCCTGGGAAGCCTCGTGCTCGAGCTGCGCCGCCGCGGCGGGGGTCTCGGCTGCGCGGCGATCTGCTCGGGCGGCGGGCAGGGCGACGCCGTGATCCTCAAGGTCTAGTGGCAGGCGCCAGCAACGGCACAGGCCCGCCGCGCGCGGCGGCGTTCTTCGATCTGGACAAGACGCTGATGGCCGGCTCCTCGGGCATCTTCTTCGCGCGGGCGGCCTATGAGACGGGGATGATCTCGCGCGGTCGCCTCGCCCGCGACGCTTACGAGAACCTCCGCTTTCGCCTGCGCGGCTCGACCGACGATCGCGCCGATGACGTGCGCAGGCGGGTGGGGGAGATGATCGCCGGCGTGCGCGTGCGCGATCTCGAGCGGCTGTCTCCACGGGTGCTCGCCGGCGTGCTTCCGCGCCTGTACCCGCAGATGCTCGCCCGCGCCTACGCACACCAGGACGCGGGGATGCCCGTGTACATCCTGACCGCCGCCTCCCAGGAGATGGCGGACCTGCTCGCCCACGTGCTCGCCTTCGATGGCGGTCTCGGCTCGCGCTCGGAGATCGTCGAGGGTCGTTACACCGGCAGGCCGGCCGGCCCCTTCAACTACCGCGAGGGCAAGGTGCTCTCGATGCGCGAGCTGGCCGACCGCGAGGGCATCGATCTGGACGCCTCGTTCGCCTACTCGGACTCCGAGTCCGATCTGCCGATGCTGCGTGCCGTGCGCCACGCCGTGGTCGTCAACCCCGACCCCGATCTCAGGCGCATCGCTCTGCAGGAGGGCTGGGAGGTGCTGCATCTGGACCGTCTCGGCCGGCGCCTGAAGATGCTTGCGGCGGTGGGTTTCGCCGCCGCGCTCGGCGGCGTGGGCCGTATCGCCAGGGGCCGTGTGGGAGTGCGGCCCGGTCCCCGGGCATAATCTTGGCGAGCGGATGTCGAACAGCCCGACCCACAACAAGATTCGCGTCGTCGTGGCCAAGCCCGGGCTGGACGGGCACGACCGCGGCGCCAAGATCATCGCGAGGGCCCTGCGCGATGCGGGCATGGAGGTGATCTACACCGGGCTGCACCAGACGCCTGAGCAGATCGTGGAGACCGTAATCCAGGAGGACGCCGACGCCGTTGGCCTGTCGATCCTGTCCGGAGCCCACATGACGCTGGTTCCGCGCGTGGTGGAGCTTCTGCACGCGCAGGGCATCGACGACGTGGTGGTCACCGTCGGCGGCACGATCCCCGCGGAGGACATCCCCGAGCTGAAGGGCCTTGGCGTGGCCGAGGTGTTCACGCCCGGCGCGCCCACGCAGGCGATCGTCGAATTCATCCGCGGAGCCGCCGGCGGGCGGGATCTAAATGATTGATTGACGCGTCAGTCAACCGTTGAACCAGATAGGATCGCCCTCAACAGACCCCAAGGAGTTGCCTGAATGAAGATATGCGTCCTGGTGAAGGAGGTCCCGGACGCCGCCGTCGAGAAGAAGCTCGACCCCTCGACGGGGCGCATGGACCGCAGCGGGGAGAAGAACCTCAACCCCTATGACACGCACGCCATCGAGGCGGCGATGCAGATCAAAGAGGGCGGTGCGGTCCCAGTCGAGGAGATCGTCGCCGTGACGATGGGTCCGGACAGCGCGGTGCGCGCGCTGCACAAGGCCGTCTCGCTCGGCGCCGACCGCTCGGTTCACCTCTCAGATCCTGTGGTCGCGGGATCGGATGTCGCCGCCACGGGCTATGCGCTGGCCAAGACGCTCGAGCGTGAGAGCCCCGACCTCGTGCTGCTGGGCCAGCAGTCCGACGACGGCGAGTGCTACACGATCGGAGCGGTTGTGGCCGAGCACCTGGGCATGCCGTCGCTTACGCAGGTGATCAAGATGGACGTGGACTCCGAGGCGCTGCGCTGCGAGCGCCAGGCCGAGTACGGCTACGACACCGTCCAGGTCAAGCTTCCGGCGGTGATCTCGGTCGGCGACGCGATCAACGAGCCGCGCTACCCGTCGCTGAAGGCGATCATGGGCGCCAAGAAGAAGCCCCTCGACACGGTCACCGCGAGTGACATCGAGATCGACCCGGCCAAGGTGGGCGGCGATAACTCGGCCGCCCAGTGGGTCGCCGCCAAGGCGCCACCGGCAAAGGCCGCCGGAGAGATCATCGAGGACGAGGACACCGGCGAGACGGTCGAAAAGATCATCGCCTGGCTCGACGAGCGCAAGCTCATCTAGATAGGAGCTGAACTGAAATGGCGAACATCCTGGTCTACGCGCTGCACTACGACGGCGCCATCAACAAGAACTCGCTTGGCGCCGTCTCAGAGGGCGCCAAGCTCGCTGCCGAGCTTGGCGGGGAGGCGCACGCGATCCTGCTCGGCGAGGGCGTGCCGCAGGATCTGGCGGCGTCGCTCGGCAAATACGGCGCGAAGAAGGTGCTGGTGGCCGAGGGTCCCGAGGGTCTCGCTCAGCCGCTGGTCGATGCGATGGCCGCCGCCATCTCCTCGGGTGGCTACTCCTACGCCCTGTTCGGGGGTGGTCTGCTCGGCTTCGAGATCGGCGCCGGTCTTGCCGCGAGGCTCGGTGCGGGCGTGGTGATGGAGGTCACCGCGGTGCGCGCCGAGGGCGGCGAGTTGATCGCCGAGCGCCCGATCCTGGGCGATTCGGCGATCTCCGAGATCAAATACCGCTCGGACGTGGGCATCATCATCGGCCGCCTCAACGCCTTTGAGATCAGGGAGTCAGGCGGCGGCGACGCCCCCGTGGAGAAGCTGGACTTCGAGCTGAGCGCGCATGCCCTGCAGGCGACGATGATCACGCGCGGCGAACAGCGCGGCGCCGACGTCGACATCGAGGGCGCCGACATCCTGATCGCCGGCGGTCGCGGCCTCGGCAAGGCCGAGGGCTTCCAGCTGGCCGAGGAGCTGGCCAGGGCATTCGGCGGCAACAGCGCCGTCGCGGCCACGCGCGCGGTGGTCGACGCCGGCTGGTACCCCTACGCGGCGCAGATCGGCCAGACGGGCAAGACGGTCGCGCCGAAGCTGTATCTGGCCGCCGGTATCTCGGGCGCGATCCAGCACAAGGTGGGGATGCAGGGATCGGAGAACATCGTCGCCATCAACAAGGACTCCAACGCACCGATCTTCGAATTCTCCGATCTCGGCGTGGTCGGTGATCTGAACAAGATCCTGCCCAAGCTGACGGAGGCCGTGAAGGCGAAGAAGGGAAGCTGAGCGATGTCGCACCACAACGGGAAGGTCGTGCCCGCTGCCTTCCCGCCTCCGGTCGACTCGCCCAAGGAGTTCGTCAAGCAGGGTCTTGACCCCGAGGACGACCTGATCGAGGTCGGCGTCGTGATCGTCGGCGGCGGCACGGCGGGCCTCGCGTGCGCCAACCGCCTGCTGCAGCTGCTCGCGGACGACCCGGAGACGATGGAGCGGCTCGGCGAAGTGCCGGTGGCGGTCGTCGAGAAGGCCAAGACCTGCGGAGGCCACAATCTGTCGGGCGCCGTCATGCGCCCGGCGGCGCTCGAAGAGCTGTTCCCCGACATGACCCGCGAGCAGTGGCGCGAAGAGGGTTTCGCGTTCGGGGAGGTCAAGAAGGAGTCGGTGTACATGCTCACCGGCCCGAAATCCAAGCTCCCGGTCCCGATCCTGGCGGTGCCAAACTTCAAGAACCACGGCAATGAGGTGGTCTCGGTTTCGGCGCTCGCCCGCTTTCAGCAGCGCCAGGCCGAGGAGGGTGGGGCCTATGTGCTCACCGAGACCTCGGCGACCCAGCTGATCGTGCAGGACGGCAAGGTCGTCGGCGTGCGCTCGGGCGATAAGGGACGCGGCAAGGACGGTGAGCGGCTCGGCAACTTCGAGCCTGGGACCGACATCAAGGCTCAGGCGACTGTCCTGGCCGAGGGTTGCTGGGGCTCTCTCTCGGGCGCCGCGATCCGGGAGTTCGACCTCGCCGAGGGGCGCGAGCCGCAGGTCTGGGAGCTGGGCGTGAAGGAGGTGTGGAAGGTTAAGAAGCCACTCGACCGGGTGATCCATACGTTCGTGCAGCCGTGGCCGCTGAAGGTCGCGGCCAAGTACGGACAGCTCGGCGGCACCTGGCTGTACCCGATGAAGGACGAGAAGACGGGCGAGGACCTCGTCTCGATCGGGTTCGTCGTCGACCTCAACTACCGCGACGCTACGACCTCAGCGCATGACCTGCTGCAGACGTTCAAGACGCACCCGCTCGTCAGGGGCATCCTCGCGGGCGGCGAGCGGGTCGCCTGGGGCGCCAAGGCGCTTCCCGGCGGCGGCTACTGGTCGATGCCGAAGCTGTCGATGCCCGGCGCGGTGCTCGTCGGCGACGCCGGCGGGATGGTCGACACGGCGGCGCTGAAGGGCGTCCACCACTCCATCCGCTCGGGGATGCTCGCCGCGGAGGCGATCTACCGCAGCCTCAAGACGGGCCAGTCGCTCGAGTCCTACGAGGAGGCGGTCGAGGAGTCCACGATCGGCACAGAGCTCTACCAGGTGCGCAACACGCGGCAGGCGTTCCAGAAGGGCTTCCTCATCGGCAGTCTGCTGGCGGGCCCGTCGATCATGTCCAAGGGCAAGGTTCCGCCGGGCCGGCAGGAATGGCACCGCGACGACGCCGAGCCGATGTTCATCGGCGATACGAAGAAGCGCTACCCCAAGCCCGACGGCAAGTACACCTTCGACAAGCTCTCATCGGTGTTCATCACCGGCAACGCCACGCGCGACGACGCGCCCAACCACATCCGCGTGCAGAAACGCGTTCCCCGTGAGATCGCGGAGACCTGGCGCTGGATGTGCCCCGCCGGGGTGTATGAGATCCCCGATGATGCGCCCGAGCACGGCGATGTCGACGTGATCGTCAACTACACCAACTGCGTGCAGTGCGGGGCGATCACCGCCAAGGGCGGTCGCCTGACGACACCGGAGGGCGGCGACGGCCCCCTCTATCAGATCACCTGAGCCGCGGGCAAGGCTGCGGCCGTGGGCCGAAACATGTCAGTACACAGGGTGTTAACGACTCTTGAAGATGCCCCTGTCCGCGCCAACCCCAAGCCCTGGCCGATGGCGCCCGCGCCTGTTCTCGGCCGTGTCCGTGGCGCTGGTCTGTCTCGGGGCGATCGCCGGCCAAGCGATCGCGGCCGGGCCGGAGACGGGCGCCCCCGCCGGGCCGGTCCAGGAGCCGAGCGCCTCGGCTGCGATCGAGCAGTGTGTGCAGGGAGCCGTCCAGAGCGAACGCTCGGCGACGTTCGCCGCTGAAATGACCGCGATGCCGGGCAGCGTGCACATGGCCATCCGGATCGAAATCCAGGAGCAGCTGGCCGGGGAAGCGCTGTTTCACACGGTGACCGCCTCGGGGCTGAGCGCGTGGCGAGTGTCCGACACGGGGGTGAGGGCCTACAGGTACAACAAGCAGGTCACCAACCTGTTTGCGCCGGCGGCCTACCGGGCGACGGTCCGCTTCCGCTGGCTGAACGCCAAAGGCCGGCTGATGAGGAGCGCGGTGCGCCGCACGCCCAGGTGCACACAGCCCGCCGGTGCCCCTTACGCGCCGGGCGCCTCGACGGAAGTGAGCGGCTCGATCGCTAGAATGGTCTTACGATGAAGCCGACGATCCATCCAAGTTATGTGCAGGCTCACGTGCGCTGCACGTGCGGGAACGAGTTCATGACGCGCGCCACCCGCGAGGAGCTGCACGTCGAGGTCTGCTCCAACTGCCATCCGTTCTATACGGGCAGGCAGAAGCTGATGGACACCGGCGGACGCGTGGAGCGCTTCCAGCGCAGGGTGGCCAAGGGTCGCCTGCACTCAGCGCAAACTCGGTCCGCCCAGTAGCTCGATGTCGTCGGGCCTGGCCGCCGGCGGGCGCTCGACGCCGGTCGAGCCGAACGGCCACGGCGCGCTCGCGGACCTCAACGGCGGAGGCGACTCCGAGACCGGGCTGAAGGCCCAGCGCGACGCGCCTGTAGGCGGGCAGGCGGTGCTCGAGGGCGTGATGATGCGGGGCGTCTCCAACTGGGCGGTGGCGGTGCGAAAGCCGTCCGCTGAGCAGCTGAGCGAGGGCGGTCGCGCGGCTGGGCAGGCGGCGCGGGGCGACATCGAGGTGAGCTCATTTCCCCTGCGGACGGCGCTCTCGCGCCACCGCTCGCTGCGCCTGCCGATCGTCCGCGGAGTCGTGGCGCTGGCGGGGTCGCTGATGGTCGGCTTCCGCGCCCTTGAGGTATCGGCGAACGCGCAGATGCCTGCGGCCGAGGAGGAGCAGGCGCAGGAGGAGGAGATCCCGCGAGCCCTGTGGGCGGGCACCGTGGTCGTGGCGCTCGTGCTGGCGATCGTGGTGTTCTTCCTGATTCCGGTGGGCCTGACGAGCCTCATCAAGCATCAGCTGGGCTCCTCGGTTCTGTTCTGGCTGGTCGAGGGCCTCGTGCGAACGGGCATCTTCCTCGGCTACCTGCTCGTGCTCTCGCGGGTGGCAGACCTGCGCCGCGTGTTCGAGTACCACGGCGCTGAGCACAAGACGATCTCCTGCTTTGAGGCGGGCCTTCCGCTGACACCGGTCAACTGCCAGCGCTTCTCGCGGCTCCACCCGCGCTGCGGCACCAGCTTCCTGCTGGTCGTGATGATCGTGGCGATCTTCGTGTTCGCGCCGATCGGTCTGCCGGCGTGGTACTGGCTGCTCGTCACGCGGGTGCTGGGGGTGCCCGTGATCGCGGGCATCTCCTTCGAGCTGATCAGGTTCGCCGGTCGCAACCGCCGCAGGCGCTGGGTGCAGGTGCTGATGTGGCCGGGCCTGAAGCTGCAGCTGCTGACCACCCGCGAGCCCGACCTCGACGAGCTGGCCGTTGCGATCTCGGCATTGCAGGCGGTGCTCGAGCTCGAGCGGCCAGGGCAGCTGTCGGCGGCGGATCTCCTCGGCGTGGAGGTCGTGGCCTGAGCCCAGGTCGTGGACGCCTCATAGACTCGTCTCACGATGATCGAAGACCTGGTCAAGCAGATCGAGACGCGCTTCGCCGAGCTTGGCGCGCAGATGACGGACCCTGAGGTGATCTCAGATCGCGAGCGCTACGCCGAGGTCGGTCGCGCCTACAGCCAGCTCGAGCCGGCCGCAAAGCTCGCGGCAGAATGGCGCCACGCGCGCGACGATGCAACCGGCGCCGAGGAACTCCTC
>Ga0302178_10002224_pt1 | contig 15567 bp, 12 predicted proteins | sample I_Palsa_E1_3_FD_198790 | JGI IMG/M metagenome (GOLD analysis project Ga0302178, IMG submission 198790) | Peat permafrost microbial communities from Stordalen Mire near Abisko, Sweden - I_Palsa_E1_3 | ecosystem: Environmental > Terrestrial > Soil > Palsa > Peat permafrost | place: Sweden... | reverse complement strand
CCGAAATGGCGTTTCTGTCACCAAATGCTGGACGGAGCAGCCCTCGGACAAAGGTTCAGACCTTTCCCGACAGAGCGGCATCTGACGTGGGATAATCTGGAGTGATACGAGGCTACTGCCCGAAACTAGGTTCTAGCATCAGGGCTGACGACTACACGGGCAGCCGGGAACGCGCGAGGTGAGTATGACTGCTCCGAGGTTCAGCTGCAGCGACCACGGCGAACAAGGGGGAACCGCGGTGCGAACCGACGAGTACCAGGCGGCGCATCTCTCATGAGCGACGTCGTCTCCGGGTCCGCCGAAAGCGCCAAGGCGCCTCCCGTACCGGGACGGACCGTACGGCGGGCGCCCGCCAAGGCGGTCGCCGGCGCGGCCGCGGCGGGGCACCCCGCCCCGAATCCCCCGCTGCCGATCGAGGCGATGACCAGCCGCCAGCTCGTCCGCCGCGCGCAGTTGATCGAGGCCGTCATCGACCTCGTCCGCGAGGTTGGGCCGGGGGTCATCCAGATGCGTGATGTGGCCGAGCGGTCAGGCATTGCCCTGGGCACCGTGTACCGCTACTTCAGCTCCAAGGAGCACCTGCTGGCCGTGGCTCTGTGCGACTGGCAGGAACGTCTGACCCGGCGGGTGCTCATGCCCCGGGCCGGTGACGAAGCCGAGGCAAGCGAGGACCTGACCGAGCGGGTCCTGTCCTACGTCAGCAAGGAGGTCCGCGGGTTCGCTCGCAACCCCAGGATCGCCGAGCTGATGGTGCAGGTCCATGTGAGCTCGGACCCGTATGCGCGCGACGCGCTCGCACGGATGAGCGCGATCGACAACCAAGTCTTCGAGAAGCTGCTCGAGGGCGTCCCGCCCGAGCGGGCCGAGACGATCAAGTACGCGCTCGGCGCGGTGCTCATGAACAGCCTCACGGGCTGGGTGACCGGCGGGACGACGCTGGCCGAGATGACTCACCAGATCGAATCGGTCACCCGGCTGGTCCTGGAGCACGCGGCCGACTGAGCGGCCAGCTGAGCTGGGTGGCCTCCCTGAGGTCGCCCGCCCGTCGGCCGGCGGGATCGATCAGCCGCCTGCTAGGTCCTGTTCCCGCAGCCGCGCTGCCTCCTCGAGCAGTTCGGCCAGCGGCTCCGTCAGCGGACCCGGCACCCCCGGGCCCGCCTGCGCGAGCTGGAGGAGCACGCCGCCCGTCTCGCGTGGATGCAAGAACGTCTCGCGCCAGGCCTCGTGCTCGAGGTTCGTGCCCACCGGGTGATACCCCGCGGCCAACACCCGCTCCAGGGCCAGCTGGAGGTCGGGCACCTTGAAGGTAACGTGGTGCAGACCGCCCCGCGGCGAGGCGGCGAGAAAGCCGCCGAGCGAGGGCGCGTCCCGGCGAACCGGCTCGAGGAGCTCGATTCTGGCGCCGTTGGCGTACTCGACGACCACGGCGAGGTGGCCGCCCCACGGGTTGATCCCGCCCGAGCGCACCACGCCGCCGAGCAGTCCGCAGTAGAGGGGGAGCGCCTCCTCGATCGAGGGCACCGCGTGCGCCACGTGGTCGTAGACCGCGCCGATCGCCCCGAGGACGCCCGCCACCCCAGCTGCCTCGGCGATATCGGTCACGCCGGCTGCCCCTCTTCGGCCCCGCCAGCGGTCGCGGCGGAACGCCAGCGTACTAGGGCGTCGAGCACCTCGATGCTCGATCCCGCCGCCCGCAGCGGGTTGATCTCCAGCTCCTCCACTTCGTCGTCGAGGGCGACGGCGATGGCGCCGATACGCGCGATAACGCGCGACAGTTCGTTCAGGTCGACCGCCTCGGCGCCGCGAGAGCCGGTCAGCAGCGGGAAGCTCTTGAGCTCCGAGAGCATCTCGCGCACCTCGCTCGGTGTCACCGGCAGGGCCCTGACCGCGGAGTCCGCAAGCACCTCGACCCAGATCCCGCCCAGCCCGACCACGAGCGTCAGCCCCCAGGTTCCGTCGCGCACGATGCCGACCAGCAGGTCAACGCCCTCGCCGCGCATCGGGCTGACCAGCACGCCCTCGATCGGCGTGCCCGGTGCCGCGGCCGAGACGGCGCTGAGGATCTGCTCGTACGCCCGCGCCGCGGCGTCGGCCGAGCCGACGCCGAGCAGCACTCCGCCTGCGTCGGTCTTGTGCGCGAGCCCGGGCGCGCTGACCTTGAGCGCGACCGGGAACCCGATCTGCTCGGCGGCCCGGGCCGCCTCAACGGCGGAGGTCGCGAGCCGCTGCGGGATGACGGGCACGCCGTTGGCGGCGAGCAGCTCGCCGACCTGCCGTTCGCTCCACTCCCCGCGTGCGCCGACAACGCCCGCGATCGCCGGGACGGCGCCGGCCGCCGCGGGCGTCTGGCGCGCGGCACGGCGCAGGCCCGACCACCAGATCGCCTTGGCCAGCGCCGGGATGCCGCGGGTCAGCGAGTCGACAACGTAGGGCGCCCCCTGCGACCGTCGGAATTCGCGGCTGAAGGCGGTCTGATCCGAGGGCAGGAACTCCATGGAGATGACCGGCACCGGGCTCTTCTTGGACAGCTCGAGACGGCGCTTGAAGTAAGGCGACATGAACGAGGCTGCCTCTTGCGTCGCGGGCACCGACCCGTTGACGACGAGCAGGTCGATGTTGGGGTCGCGGGAGACCACGGCCTCGGAGTTGGGCAGCAGGTTGGTGTCGATGACCACATACCCGGTGGTGTCCAGCGGGTTCTGCGCCGTCGCGAAGTCGGGCAGGCCAACCGCCCGCAGCTCCTCGACGGTCGACTCGGCGAAATCGGGCAGCTCGAGTCCGTTGGCCTCGGCCGAGTCGCCGATGACGCCGCACATGGCGCCCGAGCCGGTCACAAAGGCGACCCGCGTGCCCGGCAGCTCGCCGTAGGCGTCGAGCAGGCCGCAGGTCGTCACCAGGTCCTCGATCGAGTCCACGCGGATGATGCCATGCTGGCGGAAGACCGCGTCGAACACCCGGTCGTCACCCGCCAGGCTGCCGGTGTGCGCTGCGGTGACCTTGGCCCCGAGCGCGCCCCGCCCGGCCTTGTAGGCGACGATCGGCTTACCCGCCTTCATCGCCCGCCCGGCCGCTGCCAGAAACACATCGGGATGCCGCACCGACTCGAGGTACAGCGCGATGACGCGGGTCCCTTCCTGCTCGACCAGGTAGTCGATGCCCTCGGCCACCGTCACCATCGCCTCGTTGCCCACCGTGACCAGGTGGCTGATGCCGACGTCGCGGCTCTGCAGGTAGTTGAGCAGGAAGATCCCGAGTGCGCCGCTCTGCGACATGATGCCGACCCCGCCGGACTGCATCGGCCATGGCATCGCCTGGCTCCACGGCATCGTGGCGTCAGGCGTGTTGATGAAGCCGAGGTTGTTCGGGCCGAGGATGAGCTGGTCGTAGCCGTGCGCTAGGTCGGCCAGTTGTCTCTCGCGCTCATGTCCCTCGTCCCCCATCTCCCCGAATCCGGCGGCGATCACGACGAGGTTCCGCACCCCGGCGGCCGCGCCGTCGGCCATGACCGAGGGCAGCGAGGCCGGCCCGGTCAGGACGTAGGCGAGATCCACCGGCTCGCCGATGTCGCGCAGCGAAGCCACGGTGGGCTGCCCGTGGACCGGCTCGCCGCGGCGGTTAACCAGGTGGACGGCGTGCGGGTAGCCACCCCGCATCAGGTTGGCATAGGTGTAGCGAGACCAGCCCGAGTTGTCGCTCGCCCCCACGATCGCGATGCCGCGGGGCGCCAGCATCGTGGTGAGCCGGTGCTTGCCGTCGGCCGACCGCGGTCCGGCCGTCCCTGATGTGGCGCTTGAGGCGCTCTCGTCGGTGGTTAGCGACACGGAGAACTCACCCGATCCCGTCCCTGGCTCTGACCGCGCTCGATGCGGCCACTCTGTCCGCGCACTTGCAAAACACGACCTAATATTGAAACGCCGTTTCTGTTTTGTCAAGGTCTAGAAGTCCACGCTCACCAGGTACTTGACAGGATTCACGGCATCGATAAGGTAAGCCTCGACGGGAACACGATTCCACTCAAGAGGCCGTCCGCAGCTCTGCCGCGGACGCGAAGCCGCCTGCGAGCGCGACCGGGATGCCAACTGGCTCTACTACCCGGTCGCAATAGCGGGCCCGGCACGGCCGCCGAGAGAACCGCCGGAGCGCTGACGGTAGGGGCGAAGCAACGGTCCGTTAGATATCGCGGTTCCGGGTTTGAATTCCGTCGCGAATGTGACCGTGAATTTGATTCTGGAATGCCAGCGGGCTACGAAGCCAATTCGTCGCCGGGGATGAGGGCCGAGCCGGCCGTTGCCCACGGGGCGGGCGGCTCGGTCCGGGGCGGAATACGACGGGCGAACGAGTGCCTGGCCACCCCCATCAGCTCGAGCAGGTTCCGCTCCCGAGCGGCGAAGTGGTCGGCGGGCAGCACGCCGCGGACGGACTTGGCCCGGGCCAGCGCGAGCTCGGTCGCGGCCAGCTGGTAGTCGCCCATCGCGGCGGTGGCGGGCAGCCCGCCCGCCGTCCGCGCCCAGGTCCTGGCCTGCGCGCGGGCCCGCAGCGAGGCCAGCATGGCGACGTCGTCGCCGGTCACCAGCCCGGTGTAGGCGTAGCCGGGCAGGTAGCGCAGGATCAGCCCGACCAGCCGGCGGCGGTCCCGGTAGAGCACCGCGACCAGGCCCGCCAGCACCGCCGACATGATCAGGTACCCGCCGATCAGCCCGGCGGTGCCGAACAGGGACAGCCCGTTCCAGGTCCCGTGCAGCACGACCGCGGCGAGCCAGCCGGCCAGCACCGCCCCCTTGGCGCTGGCGGAGCCGCGCGGCCGAGACGCCGCGTAGGCGACGCCGAGCCCGGTCATCGAGGTGAAGATCGGGTGCAGCAGCGGCGAGACGACGCCCCTGAGCACGAAGGTGTAGCCGAGCAGGGCGATGCCGCCGCGTTCCGGGCTGACGATCGCGTTGATGTAGTACCCGACGTTCTCGACCATCGCGAAGCCGAGGCCGACCATGCACGCGTAGATCACCCCGTCGGTCGGCCCGTCGATCTCGTCGCGCCGCCGCCACAGCAGGCCGAACAGCACCAGGCCCTTCAGCGTCTCCTCGACCACCGGGGCGCCGAACGTCGCCGCCACGTACTCGCCGGTGCTGGCCCCGAGGGCGGGCATCGTCACGTACTCGAGGTCGGCGGTGTTGATGACGAGCGCGGCCAGCGCCGCGATCCCCGCGCCCCAGGCGAACGCGAACGCGAGGTTCTGCCTCGGCTCGGGCTCGAGCCGGTCCATCCACAGCACCAGCGCGATCAGCACCGGCACCGGCAGCAGCGCCAGCGGCAGCGCGATCGCGAACGGGGCCGGGCCGTCGCCGAAGGCGAAGGACTGCACCGCGTCGATCCCGACGGCGATGAACGCGCAGGCGGCGGCGATCGCCATGCCGATGATGAAGCCGACCGGCGTGCGTTCCGGGTCGCGGTCCGCGAGCACCGCCGCCGGATCGAACCGCTTGGCCGGCTCGGCTGGTTCGGCCGGCTCAGGCGGCTCATGCGCCTCGTGGGGCTCGGACGCCCCGGATGGCGCTGACGCCTCCGGTGGCTCGGACATATGCGGAAGCATACTGCGCACGCCCGCTGCCTTACGGTGTGCGTTCAATGGTCACGATTGGTCTAGACCGATTGCCCGCTTTGGTCTAGACCAACGATACGGTGAACCTTGCGGAAACGGTCTCCCCCGGCACGTTAGCCGTAACCGTGGCGGGATAGGCTCTAAGGCGTGGCATGGTGGCCACGGGGGACTTCGGCCTGCCCGCCTTCCGCCGCGAACTTGCCGCCGGATTCGGCGGACGTCAGAAGAAGTCAGCAGAAGGGAACCGTGACGAACGGTGAGCGATAACGCCCTCGAATGGACATCAACCGACGAGCGAGCGGTCGATCTAGTCCGCGTCCTCGCAATGGACGCCGTGCAGAAGGTCGGCAACGGGCACCCGGGGACCGCGATGTCCCTCGCGCCCGCCGCCTACCTGCTGTACCAGCGGGTGATGCGGCACGATCCGGCCGACCCGCAGTGGACCGGCCGTGACCGGTTCGTCCTGTCCTGCGGGCATTCGTCGCTGACGCTGTACATCCAGCTTTACCTGTCCGGCTACGCGCTGAGCCTGGACGACCTGAAGGCCCTGCGCACCTGGGGCTCGATCACCCCCGGCCACCCGGAGTACCACCTGACCCCGGGCGTGGAGGTGACGACCGGGCCGCTCGGCCAGGGGCTCGGCAACGCGGTCGGCATGGCGATGGCCGCCCGCCGCGAGCGCGGGCTGTTCGACCCCGACACCGCTCCCGGCGAGTCGCCGTTCGACCACCACATCTACGCGTTCTGCTCCGACGGCGACATCGAAGAGGGCATCACCCACGAGTCCTCCTCGATCGCCGCCGTGCAGGAGCTCGGCAACCTGACCGTGCTCTACGACGATAACTACATCTCGATCGAGGACAACACCCGCATCGCCAAGGCCGAGGACGTCGGCGCCCGCTACGAGGCCTACGGCTGGCACGTCCAGCACGTGGACTGGCACACCGCTGACGGCGGCTACCACGAGAACGTCCAGGCGCTGTACGACGCGTTCGAGGCGGCCAAGGCCGTCACCGACAAGCCGTCGTTCATCGTCCTGCACACGATCATCGGCTGGCCCGCGCCGACCAAGCAGGGCACCGGGGCAGCGCACGGTTCCGCCCTCGGCGACGACGAGGTGGCCGCGACCAAGGTGATCCTCGGGTTCGACCCGGCGGTCAAGTTCCCGGTCGAGCAGGAGGCGCTGTCCCGGGCGCGCGAGGTCGCCGAGCGCGGCAAGGCCCTCCACGCGGCCTGGGACGAGCAGTTCGAGAGCTGGGAAAACCAGGATTCCGAACGGTCCGCGCTCTTCGCCCGGATGGCCACCTACACCCTTCCCGAGGGGTGGACGGACGTGCTGCCGGAGTTCCCGGCCGACCCGAAGGGCATCGCTACCCGCAAGGCCTCCGGTGAGGTGCTGTCCGCGATCGGGCCGGTGCTGCCCGAACTGTGGGGCGGCTCCGCCGACCTGGCGGAGTCCAACCTCACCACCATGAAGGGCGAGCCGTCCTTCCTCCCCGCCAACCGCCAGACCTCGATGTGGAAGGGCGACCCGTACGGCCGGACGCTGCACTTCGGCATCCGCGAGCACGGCATGGGCTCGATCCTGAACGGCATCGCCGTGCACGGCAACACTCGCGTCTACGGCGGAACGTTCCTGCAGTTCAGCGACTACATGCGCGGCGCCGTGCGGCTGGCGGCGCTGATGGAGCAGCCGGTCACCTACGTCTGGACGCACGACTCGATCGGCCTCGGCGAGGACGGCCCGACGCACCAGCCGATCGAGCACCTGTGGTCGCTGCGGAACATCCCCGGCCTCGACGTGGTGCGGCCAGGCGACGCGAACGAGACCGCGGTGGTCTGGCGGGCCATCCTCGAGATCATCGACCGGCCGGCGGCGCTGGCTCTCAGCAGGCAGAACGTGCCGACGTTCGACCGGGCCATCTTCGCTCCGGCCGCACTGGCGGCGCGCGGCGCGTACGTGATGGCCGACGGGACCGACGTGATCCTCATCGGGACCGGCTCCGAGGTGCAGATCGCCGTCGCGGCCCGCGAACTGCTCGCCGCCGACGGCATCTCGGCCCGGGTCGTGTCGATGCCGTGCACGGAATGGTTCACGCTGCAGGACGCTTCCTATCAAGAGGAAGTGCTGCCGGCCGCGATGCGGGCGCGGGTGTCGGTCGAGGCGGGCATCACTGCCCCGTGGAAGATCTTCGTCGGGGACGCGGGCGAGTCGATCGGCGTGGATCACTACGGCGCCTCGGCGGCCGCGGCCGTGATCTACGAGAAGTTCGGCATCACGGCCGAGGCGGTCGCCGCCGCCGCGAAGTCGTCCATCGCCAAGGCGCGCGGCTAGGCCGGCGCGCACCCAGCAGACTTACCGAAGCCTCACAGACCAAGAAGGAAGCAGCGACATGAGCGACGTGCTCAAGGAAATCACGGCAGCCGGGGTCTCCATCTGGCTCGACGACATCAGCCGGAACCGGCTGCAGACCGGCAACCTGGCCGAGCTGATCAAGGACCTCGAGGTCCGCGGGGTGACGTCGAACCCGACGATCTTCGCTGCCGCGCTGGCGAAGGGCGACGCCTACACCGCGCAGATCAAGGACCTCGCGGTGCGCAAGGTCTCGGTCGAAGAGGCGTCGCGGATGATCACGACGTACGACATCCGCTGGGCGGCCGACGTGCTCCGGCCCACCTACGACGCCACCAACGGCGTCGACGGGCGGGTGTCGCTCGAGGTCGACCCGCGGCTCGCGCGCAAGACCGCGGCGACGATCGCCGAGGCCAAGCAGCTGTGGTGGCTGGTCGACCGGACCAACATGTACATCAAGATCCCGGCCACGGCCGAGGGCGTCCCCGCGATCACCGCGACGCTGGCCGAGGGGATCTCGGTCAACGTGACGCTGATCTTCTCCCTCGCGCGCTACGGCGAGGTCATCGACGCCTACATGGCCGGGCTCGAGCAGGCCGTGGCCAACGGGCACGACATCTCGACGATCGCGTCGGTCGCGTCGTTCTTCGTCTCCCGGGTCGACACCGAGGTCGACAAGCGGCTGACCGCGATCGGGACGCCGGAGGCACTGGCGCTGAAGGGCAAGGCGGCCATCGCCAACGCGCGGCTGGCCTACGAGCTCTACGAGCAGAAGCTCGACACCGACCGGTGGCGGGCGCTCGCCGCCAAGGGCGCCAAGGTGCAGCGGCCGCTGTGGGCGTCCACCTCGACCAAGGACCCGTCCTTCCCCGACACCATGTACGTCGTCGACCTGGTCGTCGCGGACACGGTCAACACCATGCCCGAGCCGACCCTGCACGCGACCGCCGACCACGGCGTGTTCGCGGGCGACACGGTGCACGGCACCTACGACGCGTCCCGCAAGGTCTTCGCCGACCTCGAGGGGCTCGGCATCGGCTACGACGACGTGGTCCAGGTCCTCGAGGACGAGGGCGTGTCCAAGTTCGAGGTGTCCTGGAACGAGCTGCTCCAGACCATCCAGAACGAGCTGAACCTGAACTCCTAGCAGTCGGGTCGGCTTCGCTTTCAGCTTTTCGCTTTTCGCTTGTGGCTGCCGCAGGCAGAGGAACTTGGAGGTTCCGAAGATGGACGTGCCGACGAACGCCGGCACCCGCGGGCTGGCGCCGGCCAACCCGGGGGTGCTCGCGGCCGAGGAGGAGCTGAGCGACCCGGTCAACCCGCTGCGCGATCCGCGCGACCGCCGCATTCCCCGGGTAGCCGGCCCGTGTGTCGTGGTGATGTTCGGCGTCACCGGCGACCTGGCCCGCAAGAAGCTCATGCCGGCCCTGTACGACCTGGCCAACCGGGGGCTGCTGCCACCGGGCTTCTCGCTGGTCGGGTTCGCCCGGCGGGACTGGGCGGACGAGGACTTCGCGCAGATCACGTACGAGTCGGTCAAGGAGCACGCGCGCACGCCGTTCCGCGAGACGGTCTGGCAGCAGCTGCAGGAGGGCGTGCGCTTCGTCAACGGCGAGTTCACCGACGACGAGGCGTTCGACCAGCTGGCCGAGTGCGTGCGTCAGCTCGACGTCGAGCGGGGCACCGGCGGGAACTATGCGTTCTACCTGTCGATCCCGCCGAAGTTCTTCCCCACCGTGGTGCAGCAGCTCAAGCGGTCCGGGCTGTCCGACCCCGGCCCGGCCCCCGCGGGCGGGCACGCGCCGTGGCGGCGGGTGGTCATCGAGAAGCCGTTCGGCCGCGACCTGGAGACGGCGCGCGAGCTGAACGCGATCGTGGACGAGGTCTTCCCGGCCGAGTCGGTGTTCAGGATCGACCACTACCTCGGCAAGGAGACGGTCCAGAACATCCTGGCGCTGCGCTTCGCCAACACGCTCTACGAGCCGGTCTGGAACCGTGGCTTCGTCGACCACGTGCAGATCACGATGTCGGAGGACATCGGGATCGGCGGCCGGGCGGGCTACTACGACGGCATCGGCGCGGCCCGTGACGTCATCCAGAACCACCTCCTGCAGCTGCTGGCGCTGACCGCGATGGAGGAGCCGGTCTCCTTTGACGCGGACTCGCTCCGGCAGGAGAAGGAGAAGGTGCTGTCGGCGATCCGGCTGCCCGCCAACCTGGCCCTCGGCAGCGCCCGCGGCCAGTACTCGGGCGGCTGGCAGGGCGGCCGGCAGGTGCTCGGCTACCTGGAGGAAGACGGCATCCCGGCCGACACAAGGACCGAGACCTACGCGGCCGTCCGGCTGTCGGTCGACACCCGGCGGTGGGCGGGCGTCCCGTTCTACCTGCGCACCGGCAAGCGGCTGACGCGGCGGATGACGGAGATCGCGGTGCTCTTCCAGCGCGCGCCGCACCTGCCCTTCGCCGCCACCGACACCAAGGAGCTTGGCAAGAACGCCCTGGTCATCCGCGTCCAGCCGGACGAGGGGGTCACGGTCAGGTTCGGCTCCAAGGTGCCGGGCTCGGCGATGGAGGTCCGCGACGTGAACATGGACTTCGCCTACGGCGAGTCGTTCACCGAGGCCTCGCCCGAGGCCTACGAGCGGCTGATCCTGGACGTGCTGATCGGCGACCCGCCGCTCTTCCCGCGGCAGGAGGAGGTCGAGCTCTCCTGGCGGATCCTCGACCCGATCGAGCAGTTCTGGGCCGAGAACACCAAGCCGGAGCAGTACGCGTCGGGCTCGGAAGGGCCCGCGTCCGCCGACGCGATGATGGCGCGCGACGGCCGCGCCTGGCGTCGGCTCTAGGCCTTAGGGAGCAGACTCCGATGACGATCGACCTGACCGACACCACTACCGGCGCCATCGACCAGGCGCTGACCGAGGCGCGGCACCGGCTCGGCGGCATGACCCTGGGCATGGTCCTCACGCTTATCGTCGTGACCGACGAGGCGGCGCAGTACGACGCGATCCGGGCGGCCAACCAGGCCGCCCGCGAGCACCCGTGCCGCGTCCTGGCCATCATCGCCCGCAAGGCCAAGGCCGACTCCCGGCTCGACGCCGAGATCCGGGTGGGCGAGTCGTCGCCCGGCGAGACCATCGTGCTGCGCATGTACGGGCCGCTCGGGCAGCACGCCGACTCGGTGATCGCGCCGCTGCTGGTCCCGGACGTGCCGGTGGTGACCTGGTGGCCGGAAAACGCCCCCGAGATCCCGGCCAAGCACCCGCTCGGCGCGCTCGCGCAGCGCCGGGTGACCGACTCGGCCGCCGACGACGCGCCGCACGACATGCTGGTCACGCTCGCCTCCGGCTACCAGCCGGGCGACACCGACTTCGGCTGGACCCGGGCGACGCCGTGGCGTTCACTGCTCGCCGCCACGCTCGACCAGGCGCACCCGGCGATCACCGCGGGCGAGATCGCGGCCGAGGAGGGCAACCCGACCGCCGACCTGATCGCGGCCTGGCTCTCGCTGCGGCTCGGCATCCCGGTCGCGCGGACCGTCTCGTCCGGCCCCGGCCTGACCGCGGCGACGTTCAGCACCCGGGTCGGCGACATCAAGATCGAGCGGTCAGACGGGCGCACGGCCACGCTGTCCTGGCCCGGGCGGATCGACCGGATGGTCGCGCTGCACCGGCGGGACACCGCCGAACTGCTGGCGGAGGAACTGCGGCGGCTTGACCCGGACGAGGTCTACGCCGAGACCCTCGGCTACATCGACGCGGTCACCGAAGAGGCGGCCCCGACTGAGATGGACGAGGTCGTCGACGACATCGACGATCTTGAGGACCTGGCCGAGAGCGAGTAACCCGGGACGGGCGCCCGCGGGTTGGCACGCCCGATCCCGGGAAGATGTTGTCAACCGGGATCGGACCAACGGGAGGTAGAAATGAGCACGCGTGAGGTCTTCATCCACGCCAACGGCGATCTGCTCGCCGCGGCGGTGGCAGCCCGGCTGATCACGTCCACGGCTGACGCCCTCGCCGCCGACGGGCGGGCGCACCTGGTGCTGACCGGCGGCGGAATCGGCACCAAGGTGCTGGCGGCGGTCGCGGCGTCGGCGGCGCGGGACACGGTGGACTGGCGGACGGTGGATTTCTGGTGGGGCGACGAGCGGTACGCGCCGGAAGGCGACCCGGACCGGAACGAGACCGGCGCCCGCGAGGCCCTGTTCGACCACATTCCGGTCGACCCGACGCTGGTGCACGCGATGGAGGGACCCGACGGCCGGGACGGCGATGACGTCGATGCCTCCGCCGCCCGGTACGCGACCGAGCTCGCGATTTCCGCCAGCTCGTCGCCGAACGCGCCCAGCGGGGTGGCGGTGCCGCCGTTCGACGTGCTGATGCTCGGCATCGGGCCGGAGGGCCACGTCGCGTCGATCTTCCCCGAGTCGCCCGCGGCCTACGCCCAGGGCACGGTCGTCGCGGTGCGCAACTCGCCGAAGCCGCCGCCGACCCGGATCTCGCTCACCTTCCCCGCCATCCGGGCCGCCCGCGAGGTGTGGATCCTGGCCTCCGGCGGGGAGAAGGCGGAGGCGATCGCGCGGGCGCTGGCCGGGGAGGACGATGACAAGCTCCCGGCCGCCGGCGCGCAGGGCACCCAGCGGACCCTGTTCCTGATGGACGAGGCGGCGGCGAGCAAGATCGCCTGACGTCGGGTTCCCTCACCGGTCCGGGATTGACGCCCGGACCGGTGAACCACGGTGCGTTACCAGCCGTATCCAGGTTGAGGAACCTGGAGGTGCGCATGCAGCCGGTCGTCTACCAGAACGCCGCCGCGGCGAACCGCCTGGCCGAGCTCGCCCTCACCGCGGCGGACCTGATCAGCGCGCTGACCGGTGCCGATACCGAAGCGCGAAGCTGGACGCCGCTCGCGCCGCCGATGATGGCCGGGCTGGCGCGCTGGGGGAAGACCAACGAGCTGCTCCGGGCGCGCCTGGTCAAGCGCGGCTGGCGGCCGGACAGCCTCAAGGGGATGCCGAGGACGATCAGCCCGGCCAGGGACTTCGCGATCGTGGCGACCACCGGGGACGCGGTGACCGGGCATCCGGACGGGAGCCCGTCCACCAAGTACGCCAAGGGCATCCAGACCGTGCGGGCGATCAGCCGGAACGTGCAGCTCGCGTTCGACTTCCCCGACCTGTACCCGGGGAAAGCCCGGGGGGCGCTGGCGGACGACGCCGATGGCCTCGCGACCTGGCTGCTGCTCTACCACGCGGCCCCCGATCAGATCCGCGCCGAGCTGTCGCTCGCCAACGGCATCGACCCGCGCGGCCACGTCAGCGCCTGGATCGAGCGGATCATCCTGCCTGCCGTTCGCATCGACCCGCAGCCGGGCTGGCGACCAGGGGGCCGCGATCCGGTGGGCTAACGCGGGGCCGGCGGCGTCGGTCAGGTGTCGGTCTTCCGGCGCGGGCTGCGGCGGCTCGCCACCGCGGCGAGCGTGGCCGCGAGCGACTGCGAGACCTTCTCCGGGTCGCGCTGGGCGACGCCGATGAAGATCACGTCCACGATCACCAGCTGGGCCATCCGGCTGGACATCGCCCCGTAGCGGAATCGGGTCTCCCTGGAAGCGGTGGTGAGCACGGCGTCCGCGATCTGGGCGAGCGGCGATTCCGGGAAGTTGGTCACCGCCACCGTCAGCGCCCCGCTGCTCGACGCGGTCTCGAGCGCGCAGATCGCCTCGTCGGTCTCCCCTGAGTGGGAGAAGGCGATGGCCACGGCGTCGGCCGGAAGGACGGCGGCGCTGGTGATGGCCAGATGGGCATCCGTCCACGCGTTGACCTGGTATCCGATGCGGCGCAGCTTCTGCTGCAGGTCGAGCGCCGCCAGGCCGCTTCCGGCCGACCCGTACAGGTCCACCACCGGGGCGGCGAAGATCGCGTCGACGACGCGCTCGACCTGATTCAGGTCAAGCGTGGCGGCCGTTTCCTCAACCGCGCGGGCCTCCTGGAAGGCGAGCTTGCGGACGACTTCCGCGGTCGAGTCGGTCGGGTCGATGTCGCCGTCGGAGACGCCGAACTCGACCCGGCGGCCGCTCTCGCTGGCGGCCGCGCTGGCGAGCGCCAGGCAGAACCGCTTGTAGCCGTCGAAGCCGATGTTGCGGCAGAACCTTGCCACCGTCGCGGTTGAAATCGCGTTGCGCGCGGCGAGCTCGGTGATGCTCAAGCCGGAGATGACGGCCGGGTTGGCCAGCGCCGCCCGGGCGATCCGCTGCTCGCTCGGCCGCAAGCCGGGCAGCGACTGCCGCAGCCGCACCAGGACGTCCTCGGTCATCGGGCCAGGTCCTCTTCTCTTGAACGTAGCTACGCTAGCGCCTTCCGCCGGCACACTCCAGGCCACGCCGGGCAGCGGATTGCGCCACTGAGTAAAAAATATACACAGATTTAACATGTTGCGAAATAATTTTTCCTACAGTCCCTCCCCCGATGAGATCATGATCCCGTCCGGTACGCGAACCCAAGCCCCGAGCCCGTCCCAGCACAGTCACAATCACGGGCGCACCTGGAAATTTTTGACATAGCATCGGCGGCATGCCCCTGCTCCGGGTCGCCCGCCGCGACGACATTGACCAGCTCAGCGCGGTCTTCCTTGACTGCTGGAGGATCAGCTACGCCGAGGTGATGCCGGCCTCGCTGGTGGCGGGCATGACCCCGCGGAAGGCGCGGTCGCTGTGGTCCGACGCGCTGGAGCGGCCGGCTCAGACGATTCTGGCCGCCACCGGGGACGAGCCGCCGCACCCCGTCGTCGGGTTCGTCGGCTTCCAGCTCCAGGAGGACGGAGCGGGGTACGTCAGCTCGCTGTACGTCTCCCCGCATCTCCAGGGCGGCGGCGTCGGGCGGCTGCTGCTGAGCGGCGCGGAGCAGGAACTGCGGGACGCGGGCGCCCGCACGGCCCGGCTGTGGGTGTTCGAGGAGAACGCGCCGTCGCGCGCGTTCTACGCCCGGCGGGGGTGGCAGCCCGACGGCCGCCGGAAGACGCTCCCCGAGTGGGGACAGCCCCAGCTCGGCCTGACCAAGACCTTCTTTGACTGACCCGGCCTGCCCTGATCGCCCCGTAGCGGAACCCCCCTGCCGCCCTGCCCGGCCGTCCCGCCGACCTCGAAACAGGGGGGTGGACAAACCCGACAGCCGTCGTGTAAAAATTACACACATCGGAAACGTTCGGGTAAATAAATTACCCTAACCTGAGTGTCACCAGCGCCCCCGGGTTGCCAGCCGCTGCCGGCACGCCACCCGATTACATGGAGGACTCTTGAAGAAGGTCAACCGCAGCGGTCGCCGCGCGCTCGTCGCCGGCTCCGCAGTTGCGGCCGCAACTCTGCTGCTCGCAGCGTGCTCGGGTGCATCGACGTCCAGTTCGGCCGGCTCGGCCGGCTCCGCCTCGGCTAACGCCGGAGGGACCCTGGTGTTCGGCATCAGCGCCGACCCCACCCAGATGATCCCGTGGACCACAACCGCCGAGCAGTCCGTCCAGGTCCTGTCGCAGATCTACAGCACGCTGCTCAACACGGACTCCAATGGCAACCTCGTCCCCGGCCTGTCCGGGCTTCCGGTGGTGAGCGACGGCGGAGATACGTA
>Ga0302178_10002223_pt1 | contig 15574 bp, 14 predicted proteins | sample I_Palsa_E1_3_FD_198790 | JGI IMG/M metagenome (GOLD analysis project Ga0302178, IMG submission 198790) | Peat permafrost microbial communities from Stordalen Mire near Abisko, Sweden - I_Palsa_E1_3 | ecosystem: Environmental > Terrestrial > Soil > Palsa > Peat permafrost | place: Sweden... | reverse complement strand
AGGAAGGGTGAATATGACAACCGGAGTACCGTTGATGGGCGACTGCGAATGGACAAATACTCGCCGCTTGAAAATCCTGCTACGACTTTATACGGCTAAATTGAACGCGGGTCAAGCCCTTTTACTTGGAAAACTTTGGATCTGTGCAAAAATTCACTCGGGTAGATTCGACGCCAGGCGAAACGTCCTGAGTCGGCGCAGTAATTAGTCAATTAAAACAGCCTATTAGGATGCGTCGTGCAAACCTTGCCATGTTGGGGTGTCGGCGGGGGCGAGATCGAACAGACTGAGCGCGCGACCGACCGTATGGTCGACCATCTCGGCGATCGAAGCGGGTTGGCTATAAAACGCCGGCACAGGCGGAAAAATCACGCCGCCCATTTCGGTGACGGCCGTCATATTACGCAAATGCGCCAGATTCAATGGCGTTTCCCTGACCAGCAGAACCAGCCTGCGGCGCTCCTTGAGTGCCACGTCGGCTGCGCGTGAGATAAGGTTGTCGGCAAAGCCATGGGCCACCGATGCGAGTGTTTTCATCGAGCACGGGGCGATGATCATGCCGTCGGCCGCAAAGGAGCCGCTGGCGATGCTGGCGCCGACATCGCGCACATTGTGCACCACGTCGGCCAGGGCATTGACCGCATCGCGCTGCAGCCCAAGTTCGTGCTGCAGCGTCAGCCACCCAGACGCCGAGACCAGCAAATGGGTTTCCACGGCGTCGCGAAGCCGCAGCATGTGCAAGGCGCGGACCCCATATACCGCGCCCGAGGCGCCCGTGATGGCGACGATCAGGCGTCGGGGAGCCGGGCCTGAGCTCATTGAGTGAGCACTCAGACTGCGGTGAACAGGGTTTGCAGCTCACCCGATTCGTACATTTCCATCATGATGTCTGAGCCGCCGATAAATTCGCCGTTGACATATAACTGCGGAATCGTCGGCCAGTTTGCGAATTCCTTGATGCCTTGGCGGATTTCCGCGTCATCAAGTACGTTGACCGTATGAATTTGGGCGGCGCCGCAGGCCTTCAGAATCTGGATTGCGCGGCCCGAAAAGCCGCACATCGGAAACTGCGAGGTGCCTTTCATAAACAGGACGACCGGATGTTCGGTGACGATTTGCTTGATGCGTTGTTGCGTTTCCATGATCAGCCTTACGGTCTAAAAGTAGCTATAAAAGTTGCTATTTGTACTAAACACTAAATGATAGCGGATTTCAAGAAATTGAATCGTCCGCCGCTGACGCGGGGAATCCCGGCCAGATCGCATACCGAGCGTACCGCATTGAAGCCGCGCGCGCTGAGCAAGGCCGCAACCGCGTCGCTTTGATCGTAACCATGTTCGATCCAGAGCCAGCCCTGCTCGACCAGAAACTCGGGCGCTCGCGCGACGATGGTGCGGATCGCGTCCAGCCCATCGGCCTCGTCGGTCAGTGCGCCACGCGGCTCGAAGCGCAAGTCGCCCTGTGCCAGATGGGGGTCGTCTGCTCGGATATAAGGGGGGTTGCTGACAATGACATGATAAGACGTTTGCGTCGTCGTGGCGGGCGCAGGTGCGGCTGCGAGCGGGGTCAGCGCCTCAAACCAGTCGCCGCATAAGCAGTTTAACGGGCCGCCGGGGCGTCCTGTCGGCAGCAGCCGCGCGCCATTGGCGCGGGCCACAGCGAGCGCGCTGGCGCTGCGGTCGCTGGCCGTGATCTGGGCGTCTGGGCGCTGATGCGCAATCGATACCGCAATCGCGCCGCTGCCCGTGCCGAGATCCAAAATTCGGGGGCAGACCATATTAAGACAGGCTTCCAGCGCCAGCTCGACCAGTAACTCGGTTTCCGGGCGAGGAATCAGCACGTCCGGTGTCACGCTGAAATCGAGTCCGTAGAATTCACGCTGGCCGACCAATTGGGCAATCGGCTCGCCTGCCAAGCGACGCTCGACCAGTTGCCGATAGCGCTCGACGGCCGGTTCCGGCAATTCGGCATCGGCGCGTGTGATCAGGGCGGTGCGCGGCCATTGCAGCACGTGAGTCAACAGGATGCGGGCTTCAAGCGGCTCGAGTGCAACTGGCGCACGAGCGCCGATCGCGGTCTCCGATGGGGCCGGGTAGGTGGCGCGCAGCAGTTCGGCCGGAGTCGTCATCGCAGCTTTAAACCTTCAGTCGTTGTCGCCGAGAGCGGCGAGCAGTTCGGCTTGATGCTCGCTAACGAGCGCATTGATCAACTCGTCCAGATCGCCATCCATAATGTAGTCAAGCTTGTATAGCGTCAGGTTGATACGGTGATCGGTCATCCGTCCCTGTGGGAAATTATAGGTGCGGATCCGCTCGGAGCGATCCCCCGAGCCGATCAGGCTCTTGCGGGCCGCGGCTTCCTGCACATGTTGCGCCTGGGTTTGTTTGTCCATAATGCGCGCGGCCAGCACTTTCAGCGCCTTGTCTTTATTTTTGTGCTGCGAGCGGTCGTCCTGGCATTCGACCACGATGCCGGTGGGCAAGTGGGTGATACGCACGGCCGAGTCGGTTTTGTTGATGTGCTGGCCGCCGGCGCCGGAGGCGCGGAAGGTATCGATGCGCAAATCGGCCGGGTTGATCTGCACTTCGCTGATTTCATCGGCCTCGGGCAAGATCGCCACCGTGCAAGCTGAGGTGTGGATGCGGCCTTGCGCCTCGGTGGCCGGTACGCGTTGCACGCGGTGCGCGCCCGATTCGAATTTCAGGCGGGAATAGGCGCCCTGGCCGACGATGCGCACAATCACTTCACGGTAGCCGCCCAGATCGGAGGCGCTTTCGGACATCATTTCCACCTGCCAGCGCTGGCGTTCGGCATAACGCAGATACATCCGCAATAAATCGCCGGCAAACAGCGCGCTCTCGTCGCCGCCGGTCCCCGCACGGATTTCCAGGAAAATATTGCGCTCGTCGTTAGGGTCCTTGGGCAGCAGCATTTTCTGCAGCTCGGCTTCCAACTGCGCCATGCGCGTGCGCGCGGCGCCGATTTCGTCTTCGGCAAACGCCTTCATCGACGCATCGGACAGCAGTTCAAGTGCGGTCGCTTCATCGGTGAGCGCTTGGCGCCATAAGCCATATTGTTCCACCAGCGGCGCCAGTTCGGCGTGCTCGCGATTCAATTTGCGGTATTGATTCATATCGGCCGTGACATCTTCGCGGCTCAGTAAAAGATTGAGCTCGGCCAGCCGCTGGGTCAGCTGGTCGAGTTTGTTTTGCATGCTGGTTTTCATGATCCGTCCGAGGCTCATGCCTCTAATAGGGCGCTTCGATGATGCGGGGGGCTTTTTTACAAGGTGCGCCGAGATAATCCGGCACAGACGCGCAAGCTAGGAGCGACGCTAACGGTCGGTCGAGCCGGAGGGCTTAAACAAAGCCGGCAACAGGCTGACCAGGGTTTCGCGTTCGCTTCCCTGGGCGTGATTCAGAGCATGGGTCGGGCCATGCATAAATTTATTGGTGAGCGCTTGCGACAAGGCTTCCAGCACACTGGCCGGGTCATCGCCGCGCGCCAGCATTTTCTGCGCGCGCTCAAGTTCCAAGCGGCGCAGCATATCGGCATTGGCGTGCAAGCCGCGTATCACCGGTACCACGCTGCGCGCGTCCAGCCATTGCATAAAATTCTGGACCCGCGTTTCAATAATGGCTTCCGCCTGCGCCACGGCGGCTTGCCGTAGGGCGCTGCCTTCTTGAACGATAGCGCCGAGGTCGTCGACCGTGTACAGAAACACGTCTTCGAGTTGGCTGACTTCGGATTCGATATCGCGAGGCACCGCCAGGTCGACCATAAAAATCGGCCGGCGGCGGCGCGCCTTGATCGCGCTTTCGACCGCACCCAGTCCGATGATGGGCAGGGTGCTGGCGGTGCACGACACGACGATATCGAATTCGTGCAAGCGCGAGGGCAAATCGGCCAGGGGCATCGATTTGCCGTTAAAACGATCGGCCAGCCGGGCGCCGCGCTCGGCGCTGCGGTTGGCGATCACCAGTTCGCGCGGCTGTTGGGCGGCAAAATGCGTGGCGCAGAGCTCGATCATTTCGCCGGCGCCGATAAACAACACCCGTTGCTCGGCGATATTTTCGAAAATCCGCTGCGCAAGCCGCACGGCCGCCGCCGCCATCGACACCGAATGTGCGCCGATTTCGGTTTGGCCGCGCACTTCCTTGGCGACCGCAAAGGTGCGCTGAAATAGCTGATTCAGGTAGGTGCCCAGGGCCCCGGCTTCCGATGCGGTGCGTACCGCTTCTTTCAGCTGTCCGAGTATCTGGGTTTCGCCCAGCACCATGGAATCGAGGCCGCTAGCCACCCGAAACGCGTGACGCACAGCTTCGGATTGGGGTAAGGCATATAAATGCGGCGCAAGTTCTTCGACCGGCAGATTATGGTATCTCGACAGCCACAAAATAGCCTGCTCGCGCGCCGCGCGGTCGTCGGTCGCGCAATAGATCTCGGTGCGGTTGCAGGTCGACAGAATCGCCGCTTCGGCCAGGTGATTGAGCTCAGGCGCATCGCCGAGCCGCGTGGCCTTACCGCGCCAAGCCTGTTTGAGCGTCTGCAAGGCCGGTTTGATCTGCTCAAGCGGGAACGCCACGCGTTCGCGTAAAGCGACCGGCGCGGTGTGGTGATTGATCCCGATAGTGAGCAGTTGCATATAAACTAAGTCCTTAACCTCATATTATAACTTTTTTGGCCGAGACTCATGGCTGATGGCTTAGCTTAGGTATCACAATCGGTATCAAACAATCGCCGTCGACTGCGGCACACCGGTGCGGCTAGGGTCCTGTCCCGTCAATTGTCTCGTATCGGATGAATTTGCCGGACCGGGCGCTCCTATCGCATGAACCTCACCCCGTCTGGCGCAAACCTTGGCTTCAGGCCCGGCGTGCAGGGCTGTGGCGCGGGCTTGCGCTGATCGGGGAGCGCCCTTTACACTTCAGGACTACCATGCGAGATGTCAGCTTGCGTGGAGCGGGCTTGGGCTTCGAAAAATATCCCCTGTCTGCAAGAATACAGAAAATCGTCAGATTCAAGGCAAAAGGGGCCTACATGGGCTGGTTTGGGACTGCGTTCGTCGGCGCCGTGATCGGGCTGTTTGGCTGGAAACTGCATCGCGCGCGCGACCGCTTTCGTTTGTGGCTCGCGGTTGTGCTGGCCGCTGTTGCCGCCACCGTCGCAAAACTCGCCGGTAACCTCAGCGGCGCTTTTTATGACGGGCAGACAGTGGAATGGCTGGCTTCGGTGCTGGTCGCGATTTTTGCGGTGGCGGTGCTGGGCGGGCTGTTTCGTAAAAAGTCGCAAAATAAGGCGCAAAGCGAAGCTTGACGCTACACCAATGCTGAAAATCCGCCAAAAGCGGCGCTTTCCGCCCGGGATTGGCTAATTTAGCTATTAGCTGATGTTTCACCCAGATACAGGCCGACGATCTCGGCCGCACACAGAGGTATACGTCCAATTATGAATGCTCGTTCCCCAGTCGGTACTTCCTCTCAAGAACGTTTGGCCCGCCTGCGTGCAGCGCTCGCCGACACAGGCTTCGCCGCGTGTATTGTGCCGTCGTCTGACCCGCATTTGTCCGAATATTTGCCGCAACGCTGGCAGGGCCGTAGCTGGCTATCGGGTTTTACCGGCTCGGTCGGCACCCTGGTGGTGACGCCGGAGTTTGCCGGGGTCTGGGTCGATAGTCGCTACTGGGTGCAAGCCGAGGCGCAGCTGGCCGGCAGCGGCATCGTCTTGATGAAAATGCGTCTGGGCGAAGTGCAGCCGCATGCCGATTGGCTGGCCGCCAACTTGCCCGAGGGCGCGCGAGTTGCCGTTGATGGCGCGGTACTGGGCATGGCGGCGGCGCGCGCCTTGTCGGCCACGCTGGCGCAGCGCAGCATCACGCTGGATACCGGCGTTGACCTGATCGACACCATTTGGCCTGACCGGCCCACGCTGCCGACGGCCGCGGTGTTTGCGCACGAAGCGCCGTTTGCGCCGCGCTCGCGTGCCGAAAAGCTGGCCCTGGTACGCGCCGCGATGCAAGAGCAGGGCGCCAACTGGCATTTTGTCTCGACGCTCGATGATATCGCCTGGATTTTCAATCTGCGTGGCGCCGATGTCAGTTATAACCCGGTGCTGGTGGCGCATGCCTTGATCGGTTTGGACCGGGTTGCGCTATTTATCGCCGACGGCAAAATTTCGGCGGCACTGGCGGCTCAGCTGGCCGACGACGGCATTACGCTGGCGCCTTACACACAAGCCGCTGCGGCGCTGGCCGCCTTGCCGCCGTCGACGACCCTGCTGATTGACCCGCGGCGCGTGACTTTCGGTCTGCTCAAGGCGGTGCCGCAAGAGCGTGTCAAAGTGGTAGAAGCCGTCAATCCGTCGACCTTCGCCAAGTCGCGCAAGACCGAAGCGGAAGCCGTCCATATTCGCGCGACGATGGAGCAAGACGGCGCGGCATTATGCGAATTCTTTGCCTGGTTCGAAGCCGCGCAGGGGCGCGAAACCATCACCGAGCTGACGATCGACGAGCGCCTGAGCGCCGAGCGCGCCCGCCGGCCCGGTTTTGTGTCGCTGAGTTTTTCGACCATCGCCGGCTTCAATGCCAACGGCGCGATGCCTCACTACCGCGCCTTGCCGGAGTCGCATGCCGTCATCGAGGGCAATGGCCTGCTGCTGATCGACTCGGGCGGCCAGTATGTGGGCGGCACCACCGATATCACACGGGTCGTGCCGATTGGCGTGCCCAGCGAAGCCCAGCAGCGCGACTTTACCTGCGTGCTGAAGGGCACCATCGCGCTGTCGCGCGCCCATTTTCCGCGTGGCATCCGCTCACCCATGCTCGACGCTATTGCGCGGGCGCCGATGTGGCAGGCCGGCGTCGATTACGGTCATGGCACCGGACACGGCGTGGGTTATTTCCTGAATGTGCACGAAGGCCCGCAAGTGATTTCATACTATGCGCCGGCTGAGCCGTGGACCGCCATGGAACCCGGCATGATCACCTCGATCGAACCGGGCCTGTATCGCCAAGGCAATTGGGGTGTGCGGATTGAAAACCTGGTGTTGAACGTGCCTGCCGGAGAAACCGAGTTCGGCAATTTCCTGAAATTCGAAACTTTGACGCTGTGCCCGATCGACACGCGTTGCATCGTGAAGAGCATGCTGACGGTTGAGGAAATTCAGTGGCTCAATGAGTACCATGCGACGGTGCAACGCCGTTTGAGTCCGCATGTCAGCGGTGCGGCAGCGCAGTGGCTGGCGGCCCGTACCCAAGCGATTTGATCTCGGGAGAGAGCCCCCAGACCTGTCGCTGCGCGCAAAGATTCCCGAGGCCTGGTGGTCCTCCAATCCTCCAAGAGGACTTCCTTTGAGGCGGAGGGTTTCCTTCGAGGCTCGGGCGCTGCCTTCGGTCGGGGGTAAGAATGGCAGTGGCCCGGCGCTTTCTACTTAGGTAAAACGAGCCGGGCGTGATGCCGGGCTCGTTGTTTGAAACGTGATTAACGCGAGATCGGTTTGTAGCGCAGACGCTTCGGCTTCGCGCCTTCTTCGCCCAGACGCTTGCGCTTGTCCGCTTCATATTCCTGGTAATTGCCGTTGAAGAACACGACCTGCGACTCGCCTTCAAACGCCAGGATATGCGTGGCGATCCGGTCGAGGAACCAGCGGTCATGTGAAATGACCATCACCGAACCGGCGAATTCGAGCAACGCATCTTCCAATGCGCGCAAGGTTTCGACGTCAAGATCGTTGGACGGTTCATCGAGCAGCAACACGTTGCCGCCAGCGATTAACATCTTCGCCATATGCAAACGGCCGCGCTCGCCCCCCGACAGATTGCCGACCAACTTTTGCTGATCGCCGCCCTTGAAGTTGAAGCGACCCAGATAAGCGCGCGACGGTGTTTCGTAGCGGCCGACCGTCAGGATATCCGCACCACCCGAGATTTCATCGAACACGGTCTTGTCGTTCGATAGGGTTTCGCGGCTTTGATCGACATTGGCGAGCTTGACGCTTTGGCCGATCTTGACCGTACCGCTATCGGGCTGCTCTTTACCGGTGATCATCTTGAACAGCGTCGATTTACCGGCGCCGTTCGGCCCGATAATGCCGACAATCGCGCCGGCCGGAACCGAGAAGCTCAAGTCGTCGATCAGCAGGCGGTCGCCATAAGCCTTGCTGACATTGATGAACTCAATCACTTCATTACCGAGACGCTCGGCCACCGGAATGAAAATTTCCTGGGTTTCGTTGCGCTTTTGGTAATCCTGGCTATTCAATTCTTCGAAGCGGGCGATCCGCGCTTTGGACTTGGCCTGGCGTCCCTTGGGATTCTGGCGCACCCATTCAAGTTCCTTATGCAGCGCCTTCTGGCGTGCCGACTCGGTCGACTCTTCCTGCTTCAGGCGGGTTTCCTTTTGATCGAGCCAGGAACTGTAATTGCCCTTCCAGGGGATGCCCTGGCCGCGATCGAGTTCGAGTATCCATTCGGCGGCGTTATCGAGGAAATAGCGATCGTGGGTAACCGCCACCACGGTGCCCGGGAAATGCGTCAGGAATTGCTCCAGCCAATCGACCGATTCGGCATCCAAGTGGTTGGTCGGCTCATCGAGCAGCAACATATCGGGCTTGGACAGCAGCAACTGGCACAGTGCGACGCGGCGCTTTTCACCGCCGGACAGCACGCCGATCTTGGCGTCCCAGGGCGGCAGGCGCAGCGCATCGGCGGCGATTTCCAGCGCTTGTTCCGGATTGCTGCCGTCGCTGGCGGCAATAATCGCCTCGTATCGGGCTTGATCGGCGGCCAAGGCATCGAAATCGGCGTCGGGTTCTGCGTAGGCGGCGTAAATTTCTTCAAGTTTTTTCTGCGCGCTGAAAATTTCGCCAAGACCCGCTTCGACGGCCTGGCGCACGGTAAATTCGGGATCGATGATCGGTTCTTGCGGCAGATAGCCGATCGACAAATTCGGCATCGGCGTCGCTTCGCCTTCAATTTCCTTATCGAGACCGGCCATGATTTTCAGCACGGTCGATTTACCCGAACCGTTCAGGCCGAGTACGCCGATCTTGGCGCCGGGGAAAAACGATAAATTAATATTCTTCAGAATCTGGCGTTTCGGCGGGACGATCTTGCCGACGCGATTCATGGTGAAAACATACTGTGCCATGGCGGGTCCTTTTGCTTTGATGCGACATTGTACGGGATCGAAGCGGGCGTATCACCGTCTGGTCATTGAGTAGACTTTTTGCGGCTTGATCGCCCGCCCATTTATGGCTCGCGACTCATTCGCGCCCTTTATTTAATTCCTGCAGCGCGTGTCGAACCTCGGCCAAGACGCTGTCCCAATCATTGGCGGCGGATTGCCGGAAAATCCGCAACACGCCGGGGTACCAAGGGCTATCGCTGTGCTCTAGTTCCCAGCGCCAACAGCCGGCGTAACGATTCAGCAGCCAAACGGGTTTGCCCAGCGCCCCAGCCAGGTGGGCCACGGCGGTATCGACCGAAATCAGTAAATCGAGGTTTTCCAGCAGCGCGGCGGTTTCCGCGAAGTCGCTAAACCCGGCGCTCAAATCGATGACACGATGTTTTAGCGAACTTTGCTGCAACTCGTCTTGCGCGGCTTGGCCTTTCTGCACGCTATAGAAATCGATGCCGGGCAGATCCAGCAATGTCGCCAATTGGGCAAACGCAATGCTGCGGCGCCGGTTCATCGCGATCTCGTCGGGCTCGGGGCGTGCTTCGCCGGCCCATGTCAAACCGACTCGCAAGCGGCCGGAAGGCGCACCTATGCGGCCTGCCCAGTGCCGGACTTTGGCGGGGTCGGCGTGTAAATATGGCAGGGCAGACGGTATCGTGTCCTGTGTGACGCCCAAGACCCTGGGCACACTCATCAAAGGGCAGTGGTAATCGTAAGGCGGCATGGTCTCGCCTTGTCCTATCACCTGTGTCGTGCCGGCCAAACCCGTGAGCAGCTTTTTCAAGCTGGCATGTACCGCCAGCAGCACTGTGGCGCCGCGCTCGGCTACGGCTTGCGCCAGTCGGCAGAACTGGATTGCATCGCCTTGACCGTGTTCCGCATAGAGCACGATGGTCTTGCCGGCGAGCTCCTGTCCGTTCCAAAGCTGTTGTGCGAAATCGGGGGAGAATTGATGATTGGGGGTATTGCGCCAGCGCCAGTCGAACTTCTCCCAGCCGGCGGCGAATTCGCCCAACGCCAAGTGGCTGGCGTACTGGTTGAAATTGGCCGCAAAATTGTCGGGTTCCAGCTCGGCGGCGCGTCGATAGGCGAGTAGTGCTTCTCGATGCCGGTTCAACTCTTGCAGGAGCAGTGCATGGACCAGGGTCGCGTGAATATCGCCGGGTGTCAGCGCACAGGCTTTTTCAAGGTAGCTCAATGCCTCGTCGCGGCGCTCCAGCGCCCGCAAGGACATGCCGCAGCTCAGGTAAACCTGAGTCGAGCCGAGGCCGAGTGCAATCACTTTTTCGAAACAATCGAGGGCCGCTTGCGGCTGGGATTCCTTGGTATAGGCGAAGCCTGCCTGGAACAGCCGGTTGGCATATGCCAGCACCGGGCCATGCCGATCCAATGCTTTCAACGCCAGGCAACAACCGTAGAGCGCTTCGCTATCGCGCGGGTCGAGTTGCAGGGCTTGCTGAAACAGATCGAACGCCTGCTGATGATTGCCAAGGGCTGCGGCGGTCAATCCGGTCCGGGTAAATTGATCTTGTTGGCTCATCGCAGATAAATCGACGAACAAAGGGCTGGAGGGGAGCTCAGGCTCACGCGGTCAGTTCTCTTAATTTTGTGAGCCATTCTGCGAAGAATGCACATTCAGCTTCTATCTTGTTTAAGCCGATTTTTTTAGCTGCGATCGGACCATGCCGGCGTTTATGATAGCTTGGATTTTTGAGTTCTCGCTCAAGATGCGCCGCTGGCTTTGTTTCTGGTCGGTCGTTGATATGTTCCGGCGATGGAACGGCATTTCGTGCGGCGGTTAGCGCGGCTGTGGCTGTGGCTGTTACCCACGATTGCTCCAAGCTGACAAGAACAGGAACATCACTAAACAGCAAGGCTTCGAATTCGTAGGGTTGGATGAACGGAATAAATCGATTTGGCGGGCACGCTGCCTCAGCGACGATATCCGTATGCAATGCTTGCTTTAGCAACTCCAGCCGTTGTTGCAAACTTGTTTGTGCTGATGCAGCATCAAAGCCGGGAAAGTGGGTGTCAAGACGATACAAATCAAACAGCGTCGTCACGATTGGTGCGCTATTTTGTCGTAGTGTATTACGCAAATGGCGTTTTACCCGCTCGTATTTTAAGGCTCCGCCTTTGTTGCCAGGTGATGTCTCGATCATCTCAGGAATCAGGTTGAGGCCCAATTCGTAAAACGCGGGCGCCAATACTTGTTTAACAAAAGTTTCTTCTGTTTGCCCCTCGCATACAACACAGACACGTCTCATCAAGTCGGCCTCCCGCCAAGCAAGTTACGTTTCCAAAGGTCGCCGAGGCTGTAATCTTCGAGCCAATCCTTTAATTCGTCCACGTCCAGGCGTTTGAGTGCCGTCGCGCCGTTTTCGCGCTCAACCACCACAATATCCTGTGGCTCAAATGCATTGAGCAACTCAACGGACTGTGTTGAGACGATAACTTGTTTGGTTTCCGCCGCTTGTTTAAGCATGTCGGCGAGCAAATTGATGGCAAACGGGTGCAGACCGAGTTCCGGCTCGTCAATCAGCACCGTATCGGGTAGCAGGTGTGCCGGCTGCATCAATAGCGTGGTCAGGCAAATAAAGCGTAGTGTGCCGTCAGATAGGACGTGGGCTTTGTACGGTGTATCTGGATCGGTTTGCTCAAACCATTCCAGTTCGACGGTTTCGGGCAAGGGGTCACGAATGACAAAACCGCCAAAGAATGGTGCGGCTAGCTTAATGGTATCGACAATGCGCTGGTAAGCCGTTGGGTATACCTGCTTCAATTTTGCGAGGTAGGCGGCCAAGTTGTCGGCCGCCGGTTTGAGGCGCAAGTTGTCGTTGCTGCCGTGAGGCCGCTTGACCGCTGCGGATTCGCTGGTGTCGTGAAAGTGGTAAATGCGCCAGCTTTGGAGTGCCGGACGAACATGGCGGCTGACGGGGGTCGAGCTTTCGCGTAGTTTGGCTTCTTCGTGTGCGGTGCCTAATGGCTCTATATGTTCGCCCGAGTCCCCTGCAAACCAAGTCGACTCAACCGCAAACATCATGCGATTATCCGCAGTAGCGGCCAAGTCGATGCGATACCCATTACGCCCAAAATAAAACTCCGCACTCATTTGCTTGGAGCATTTTCGCCCTCCAAGCAATAATGCATCCGGCCCACCTTGGCTTTTTACGAAAGTCTGCAAATTGCCGTCGACCAGCGCAGCCAGCAGCTTGAAGATGCTGATGAAATTGCTTTTGCCCGCACCGTTGGGGCCGATCAATACATTGAGATCGCCTAGTTTGAAATTCTTGATCTTGGCGATGGACTTGTAGTCGCGTAGCGTGATGGAGTTAAGTTTCATCTGCGTTCCTGGGCCCATTGTATGGATAAGCAGTTGCAAATGGGATAGATATGGCGTTCAGCGAGGGATGCTTGTCGTCTACCGCAGCGATGTCCAGTTTTATTATACTTGGGCATGTGATGTCGGTTTTTTTGGCCTTAGCCGTAAATTTCCCATCTGACGCCTCTTCGTTCAGATGATACAGGTGAACCGCTTTGCGGTGCTGCGCCTAAGCCTAAGTCAGCTGGAGTTACTATGAAAGTGGGTCGTGTCGTTCGTGTTTGTATAGGTCTGCTCGCGGCGACTTATATGCCGATGTCCAACGCCGCTCAACTTGTGTCTATTCCCAGCCGCCCCGGTGTGACGCAAAGCGTGTATGTCGAAGGCGGTCCAGACGCCTCCCTGTCGGCGGCGCCCGAGCCACTTTGGGTTGCCGTGCTGTTTGCCGGCGACGATGGCGCCGTCGATTTAAACAGCGATGGGCCGGCGCGCAACCAAGGCAATTTCCTGATTAGAAGTCGATCCTACTGGAGCGGCGTAGGGGAGGTCTCAGCGGTGTTCGATGCACCCTCCGATTACGCCGGCGGCATGGACGACTCATTCCGGCTGGGCGACGCGCATCTGCAGGATGTGGCCGCCGTGGTCGAGACGTTGCGTAAAAAATATCCTTCCACAAAGATTGCGCTGATCGGCACCAGCCGTGGCTCAATTTCCGTCGGCAATATTCTGCAGCGTAACCCGCATCTAGCTGACGCCTATGTATTGACTTCACCCGTTACGGTGGCTGGGCGCGGTGGCCCTGGGCTGGCCGGCGTAAGTTGGGAGCGTAGCGCAGCCCGAGTGCTGGTGGTGTCGAATCGGGGGGACGGTTGCGTGGTGTCGCCGTTTTGGAGCGCACAAAAAATGGCGGATGCGAATGGTTTCGATTTTATCGCGGTGTCTAGCAATGGAGGTGACACCCGCATGCCCGGAGCGTGCAAGGCCGCTTCTCCGCATGGTTACCTGGGTATTGAAACGCAAGTCTTAGACGCGATAAACGCTTGGTTGAATGGCGCGGCGCCGCCTGCCAAGTAGGCTTGGCTTGGCGGTGGAGCTCGCTTCAGGCGAAGTCTTCCCACTTAATTATCATCGAATATTTTTTCAAGCTCACCGGATTTTTTCATATCCGATAACACCGCCCCGATTTTGACCGAAAGATCGGTTAGTTTCGGAGATAGGTATAAGTAAGCATTATCTTTGGAGATGATAAAAGTCTTTAATTTTCCGTCAGAAAATAATGTTGGTTCGCTTGAAGTTTCCGTGTTGGGTCCCACGCAAAAATCGACGTGTCCGGTTTTAGCCATCAATAAACAATTCTTAATTGAGCTAACCTCCGTAATATTTGACATGCCGGCAAACCTGATGCTCATAATTTTGTTGCCGTGGCGATAGGCTAGTTGGTAGTCTCTCAATTCGTCCCACGAATGCGGGTGGAGTTCTTCCCGAATTCCGATGGCGATCATTTGATATGTGAACATCGGCGGTTCAACTCGAATTGCCTGCGGGAAAACCGAATGATAATCCGCTACCCGGCCTGTGTTGCCATCGATTGCCCCGCTAATAAATAATTGTGTGGCGCGCTCAGGGGGGAGACATTCAAACGAGTATGGCGTATTTATTTTTTTAAAGACGATGTCGAGCATTCGAGCGGAGTTTTTGCAGACGGCTTGATTTTCGCTCGCACCGGCGGCGATCTGAATTTTCGCAACGTCGTCGGCAAAGCTGTTTGAGCAACACAGTAAGACGAACGCGGGTAGCCAGCGCTGACGGGTCATGGCACGGTATCCTCAATGACGTAAGTCGTGGCTCATGCCAACCCGTTCGACTTGGCCAGGCAAATGCATCGCCGTACGGGCTGGTTTTGCAATGCGTTTCGCGCCCGCTTCTTTTGAGTGAGCCACGGACACAAGGGTGGGCAGCGATATGAACGACTATAGCGATCAAAACAGTGAACCGCCAGTTTTTACTGCTGCGGGGGCGGTCTGGCCACGCGTAATTATTTGTCTGTCCGGTAGCTTGGCTTTGTGTAAAAGGACTAAAGCCGTCGTCGGGCGTACAGCTGAATTCACCGAACTCTTTCGTTGCGCAATTCTTCCTTCTCGCGATGCCAAGGAGCGATATATCGGTTTAATCGTGACCGTATATTTTTTCAAGTTCACCGGATTTTTTCATGTCTGACAACGCGGCGCTGATCTTGACGGAGAGGTCAATCAATTTTGGGGAAATGAATATATAAACTTTGTCTAGAGATATTTTAAAAATCATTAATTTGCCATCGGTAAATAGCGCTTGCTCGGAGATTATTTCGTAGGTGGGTGACACACAGAAATCAACCCGTCCGTTTTTTGCCATCAAAATACAATCTCTAGCCGAGTTGACCGCCTGGACGTCTGACAGGCCGGCTAGTTTGACGCTGATCACTTTGACGCCGCGGTGATAGGCTATCCGGTAATCTTTCAGTTCGTCCCATGAGTGTGGATGGAGCTCTTCTCGTATGCCAATTGCGACCATTTGGGAGTTGTAAATCGACGGTTCAATCCGGATTGCCTCTGGAAAAATCAGGCTGTACTCGGCAACTCTTCCAACGTTGCCGTCGACTTTGCCGCTGATAAATAATTGTGATGCCCGTTCGGGAGGCAAATATTCAAAGGTGTAGGGCACATTTATTTTCTTGAATAAAATGCTGAGCATTTGAGCGGATTGCTGGTAGATCGGTAGGTTTTCCGTTGTGGTGGTGACTAGGCGAATTTTTTCAACTTCGTCGGCAAAGCTGCTTGAACAAACCAGCAAGAGCACAATTAGCCAGCGGTTGCGAGTCATAAAGCTGTTTCCTTGATGACGTAAACGCTACTCAAACCCCACATGTTCGAGTACGAACTCGCCGCATTTGTGCTGAAGAGCGCGGCCTTGCCGCCCAATCCACCCAAGTTAAGACATTTCAGCAATTTTTCTGACTCATGGCCTTGTGCGGTTTTCGACCTGGGCTACGTGGTTTTGAGCGATTTTCACGATGGCGGTACGTCCGACCGGCAATCAA
>Ga0302178_10002221_pt1 | contig 15582 bp, 20 predicted proteins | sample I_Palsa_E1_3_FD_198790 | JGI IMG/M metagenome (GOLD analysis project Ga0302178, IMG submission 198790) | Peat permafrost microbial communities from Stordalen Mire near Abisko, Sweden - I_Palsa_E1_3 | ecosystem: Environmental > Terrestrial > Soil > Palsa > Peat permafrost | place: Sweden... | reverse complement strand
AAGGGCTTGAAGCGAGCATCGGTGCTGGCATACATCTCGCTATCTAGTACGCGTCTATCGCCCCCGAGCTTGGCGCCGGTAGACGGAAATTTGTCTATGTATCGATTTAACCTGGACCAAGACAAAATATGACGGACCACGAAGTATCCGCGATGGATGCGCTTGCGTATCACGCGCTCACTGTACCGCCCAATGGCGAGCACGCTCCGGCAGGCGCCGTACTCGCCAGTCCGCCAAGCTTCGATATCACGACGCTGGTCGCCGAGCATGGCCGGCGTTTACAACAATTCATCACGCGGCGCGTCGACAATTTCGCCGATGCTCAAGACCTGATGCAAATGACTTATATCGAAGCCTGGCGACATGCCGATCGTTTTCGCGGCGATTCGCTGCCCCAGACCTGGCTGTTTGGCATCGCGCTGAATGTGGTGCGCAACTTCACCACGCGCTCGTGTGGCTATCGCTTCGTCTTCGAAGATATCGACGACGGCCTGCATGACCTGATCGACGACCACGACCCCTACTGGCATAACGTGATGCGCCAGCGTTGCCTGGGTATCGCGCGCTATCTGGCGGCAGCGTCACCGGCTACACAGGCCCTGGCGGAATTGGTGTTTGTCGACGAGCTCAGTTATGCCGAAACTGCCGAGCGCCTGGCGGTACCCGTGGGCACGGTGCGTTCGCGCTTGGCTCGGCTGCGCGAACGATTACTTGCAAGAGAGGACAGTGACTATGGACGATAGACTGAATCGGCTCGAACGCATGGGCCTGAATTCCGCGCGGCTCGATTGTTTGCTGGGTCTCGCGGACGTGCGGCCAGCCACCGTGGAAGACGCTGCCGCGATCGCGGCTATCTACAACCAGACCGCGCTCAATGGCCAGACCTCGCCAACCAATATAGAGCTATCGGAAGTCGGCATACGACAGATGGTCGGCGATTTACAGGGAACGGGCTGGCCGTTCTACGTGTTCACCACACATGATGAAGTCGCAGGTTATGTGTTCTTGAAACATTTCTCATGGGAACCACAAGCTTGCATGGCAACCGCCGAACTCAATGTCTATATCAGCGCGCCATGGCGCAATGTCGGTCTGGGCATCCACATGGCAGGCTTTATCTACACGCTTGCCGACTCCGCAGGCTGTTCGAACGTAGCATGCTGGATTATGGACATAAATTCCGCATCTCACCGGTTGGCACGAGCAACGGGTTGCGTCGAGTGGGCGAAATTTCCCAAACTGACCCGCTCGGCCGGCGCCTTGGTCGATGTTAGCGTGGTCGGCAACTCAGTGGATGCATTCTTTGCGACTAACTGGGGACGCAGGATACGGCAACGGCAGGCTGCCGCGTGGAGGACTTTCGAACAACGTGCGGCGACGGCGCTTACCGATAACCCCAACGCTGTCACAGAGATCGAACTATGAACAGCAATCCTAATTTTATGGCCCATTTGATTACCGAGATGCCACACGACCGTGCCAGGCAATTGCAAGCGCTAGGCTTGGATCCTGCTCGACTCGATCATCTGCTGGGTCTGGGTTGGGTACGCCCGGCTCAGGCCCACGACGCGTCGGCTTTGGCCGAGATCTACAACCAGACCGCGCTCACGGGGCGCAACTCGCCCACCGACAGCCACGCAACCGTCGAGGAAATGGCGCACATGATTCAGCGTCATAGCCGGTCTGGTTGGGCTTTATGGGTGTGTCTGGCGCAACAGCAGGTAGCAGGCTTTGTGTTGTTGCGGCCGTTTTCCTGGGGGTTGCTAGGCGAAACCGCGGAACGTGCGATTTATATCAGTAAGACTTGGCGCGGGATCGGTCTCGGCGACGAACTGATGACGCTATGTTATGCCCTGGCCGAACAGTATGCTTATCTCAATGTAACAAGTTGGATTTTTTCGGACAATCCCGCCGCACTCGCCTTGGCGCGGAAAACGGAGCACAAATGGGCTTATTTCCCGTCACTGGCGCGCTCGGCGGGTGAGTTGCGCGCGGTTGACGTCTTTGGCAGTGAAGTCGGGCAATGGTTTGCCACGGCACAAGGACGTGAGGCACGCCGCCGGCAAATGGCAGCCGCCACTCAGTCAGGCGACCCTGCCGCTACGGTGACTTTATCCTCGAATTTATCTCTTGAATCAGCACTAGGAATTTCATCATGACCCACGACGACCTGATGTTAAAACAAGCCATCGAGCAAATGATAACCCAAGCCACTCACATGAATCCTTTGGACATCGTCGGCTGGGAACGTTATGCCGATTTGTGCGCGAACGTTTCGGTAAAAACTTGGACAGCCAACAGCGACACGCAAATTGGCTTTGATGCCGCTAAATCGGCTCTCAGCGCGATTGCGCAATGACCAAGCCAATTACCACGACCAGCGCGGCGGACTTGCGCCAACGTCTGAGTGCATGGTGCGCCACGCACTCAAGCAACCCACTACACTTGGAAATGAGCATCGGCGGCATCGCCTTGACGGTGCGTGGCAGCACCCATCTCGGAGTGCGCATCGCCACCTGCGGCGCACTGTTGGCGCTCGCGCCTAACACCCAAACGCTTGAGCAGGCCGGCCGCTTGGCGCTTGGCAGCGCTGCATTATACGATGCAGGGCTGGCTTTCGACGAGGCATCGAATAGCCTGCTGCTGAGCCAGACACTGCATGATCCATCGCCGCAAACCATCTACACCGCACTGTGCGCGCTGCGAGCGCAAACCCGCGGCTGGAAACGCACCCTAGCGACCCAAGCTCACCGCGAGCAAAGCACGGCGCGGACCCAATCGGCCCTACCGTCGATGCCGCCTTCGTGGGCGATGCGGCGATGAAGCAGTGTCTACGATTTAGCATCCGAACCGGCCTGCGTGCAGTGGCTGCGGCAGCCGCCACGATGGCCTTGCTGGCCGGCCCGGCACACGCGGCCCCGGCGGCAACCAGCCCGCCGTTCATGCCCGCTCCGGGTTGGACACAACCCTACGCCAGTCTTGCCGCGCAACCCTTGCATAGCCTGCTGCAAACCTTTGCCGACGATCATGCGCTGCAGTTGGTGATCGCCGCCGACTTCAGTAGCGAGATCCAGCAAGCCCCGTATATCGGACCATTGCGCGCCGATAGCGCGCCCGTGTTTCTCAAACAATTGACGGCGCGCTATTCATTCAATTGGTTTGCCTATGAAAACAAGCTGTTTATCAGCAACCCTCACGATTACCGCACGCAGCGCATTGGCCCACTTGAGGGCGGGCTCGATCAAGCCCGTCAGGCCTTAAGCGAAATCGGTTTGCTGGATCCGCGCTTTGGCTGGGGCGAGCTGCCCGACCAGTCCAGTGTACTGGTCAGCGGGCCCGCGCACTATGTCGAACTGGTGCGGCAAATGTTGAATGCGACTAAGCCCAACTCGGCGGAACCGATTCTAATGCGTTTTGTGCTGCGCTACGCGCCCGTCGACGACAGGGAGGTTAGCGGTTGCGGCACCACCAGCGTGATTCCCGGAGTAGCTTCGCTGCTGACTAAATTAATCACCGGCACCGCGCCGCCATTTGCCGGTTCGACCTCGCTGCCGCCACTGCCTGGCGGGGCTGGGGCAAGTGCAGGCACCGTCGCCATGGGTGGCAGCGCAGGCCTGGGTGCAGGCATGGGCGGGCTGCCCGCTTACCCACAGAACATGGGCATGATGGGGATGATGGGCGTGGGCACCAACCCAGCCGTGCTCGCCGGCACGCCGATGAACCAAACCGCCGCCATGCCGCCGCTGCCGGCCGCCATTCAAGCGCCGCCGGCCATCAATCTGGTCGCCGACGTGCGCGGCAACGCCGTCCTGGTGCGCGATGCGGCTTCGCGCCGCGGTTATTACCAGTCGCTGCTCGACACACTCGATGTGCCCGCGCCCACCGTCACAATCGATTTGTTCTCTATCGAATTCGCCTCATCGGACTTGCCTCTGGTCGAACAATTGGTGACCGTGCATTGCACCGATGGGAACTGCATGTCTAATCAGACGAATAGCGACCAGCAACAGGATTTCATCACGCAACTGAACGCACTGGTCAGCGCGAAAAAAATCGACATGGTGACGCAACAACGGTTGATTACCGAAGACAACCAATTGGTCGCGCTCACCCTGGAGCGTCATTTCCCGGGCAGTGAAACTTCAACGGCGTCAGCGCATCGCGATAGCGCCGGCGCTGGTGCAATGAATCTGAGCGGCGGCGGTGGCGATGGCGGCGGCAGTAGCGATGGCGCCGGCGGCGCCAGCCGCGACACCGGCGATCAATTCTGCGTCAAACCTCATCAGATCGACAACGGCCCCGATCCCGTGATCGAGTTGATGTTAAGCACCAGCTTGCACGAGCCGATTGGCGCGCTCGGCGAAACGCCGGAATCTTATACCCAGCGGCACTTGAATACGGTCCTGACGCTACGCGGCAACACGCCGATGCTGGTCGAAACCGATACCCTTGTGCCCAAGATGGCGCGGCAACGCGCCTTGCTGCTGCTGGTGCGCCCGAGTCAGGCCGGAAACACACCATGAGCGAAAGCGCGCCGCCGCAAGCGGAGCCGGATCAAGCTGCACTGGACCAAGCCGAACTCGCTCAGCCCGCACAGTTCCGGCCGGAGCCTTTCCTGTCCGCGCAGTTCCAGCCGATATTGGAATTGCGCGTGCTCAACGGCTTGCATCGCGGCGCGACCTTACCGCTCGATGGCGATACGGCGTCGCTCGGCAGCGACGAAAGCAACGATATCGTCCTGCTGGACCCCGGCATCGCCGCGCAACACGGGCGCGTGCAGCGCAAGCCGCAAGCGCCCGAGTCCGCCGACCTGGCCGATCCTGCTGCCGCGCCGTGGGAACTACATGATCACGCTGGCGGCGTCACGCCTCTGCTGCTCGGGCAACCAGCGGCGCTTGGGCCCTTGCGCATTGTGCTGGCGAATGAAGGCGCGCCTTGGGAACCCTGGCTCGACCCAAGCCGCGAGCCGGCTGCTGCGCCCGCCGCCGAAACAGTCAGCCCGCCGGCCCCGCCGCGCGCCGCGCTGCCGCTGATCGCGGTGTGGGGCGGCGCGGGCGTGACCGGCATCGTCGCCGGTTTGTTAACCCTGGCCAGCCTGTACGATATTGCGCCTCCGAAAGCACCGGCCCCGCCGCCCATCGTGGCCGCTTTACCGCCAGCTCCCGTGCTGGTCTACCCCCCCGCGCCCAAACCGGCGCAGCAATTTGCCGCGCCGCCGTTCAGCCTGGCCAGCGTGACCGAGAGCTTCGTGGTCACGCCCGAGGGCGAACGGCTGTTGCCGGGCGATAGTTACCAAGGTTACAAGCTGGTGGCGATCGAGCCGCATAGCGTGTTGTTTAGCAATGCTAATGGTGATGTGGCGGCCCTATCATGGTAATCGCGAGTGAACCCTATGTCTGAACTCGAAGTCCTGCTGCGACAGGCGGCCCACTGGCTCCAGCAGCGCACGCAGCGCCCGCCGGCCGCGCTGAGCAACACCTATGGCCGCGTGACGCGGGTCAGCGGCATGCTGGTCAGCGCGCGCATGCCCTGCGTCAGTGTCGGCGAGCTGTGCCGCATTCTTGACCATGCGCAGATTTGCTCCGGCGTCGCGGGAAGCTTGGAGGCCGGCGGCCTGCTGGCCGAAGTAGTCGGCTTCAGCGGCGCCGAAACACTGCTGGCGCCGCTGGGTCCGGTCGACGGTATTTCCAGCACCTCGCTGGTCGAGCCGCTGGGCTACAGCCACAGCATCGAGGTCGGCGATCACCTGCTCGGGCGCGTGCTGGATGCCTTCGGCCGGCCGCTCGATCGCCGGCCGCTCGAGCCCATCGGCCCGGTGTTGCGCTGCCAGGTGATCACCGAGGCGGTCGGCCCCGCCGAGCGACCGCGTATCGACACTCCGCTGGTCACAGGCGTGCGCGCCATCGACGGCTTGTTGACCTTGGGCCAGGGTCAGCGGGTAGGCCTGTTCGCCGGTCCCGGCTGCGGCAAGACCACGCTGCTTGCGGCTCTGGCGCGCGGCGTGGAGGCCGAGGCGGTGGTGTTCGGTTTGATTGGCGAGCGCGGCCGCGAGTTGCGCGAATTGTTGGAACACGAATTGGAACCTGCCATCGTGGCCCGCTCGGTGTTTATCTGCGCGACCTCGGACCGCCCCTCGATGGAGCGCGCCCGCGCGGCCTTTACCGCCACCACCATCGCCGAAGGCTGGGCCCGCTCCGGGCGCCGCGTGCTGCTGCTGATCGATTCGCTGACGCGTTTTGCGCGGGCGCAACGGGAAATCGGCTTAGCGGCCGGCGAGCCGCCGGGGCGGCTCGGTTTTCCGCCGTCGGTGTACGCCATGCTGCCGCGCTTGATCGAGCGCGCCGGCAAGACCGAGCAGGGCTCGATTTCAGCGGTATATACGGTGCTGGTCGAAGGTGAAACCAGCAGCGACCCGATCGCCGACGAAGCCCGCTCCCTGTTGGATGGGCATATTTTGCTGTCGCGCAAACTCGCCGAGCGCGGCCATTACCCGGCCATCGATGTGATGGCCAGCTTGTCGCGCGTCATGTCGAATATCGTCGCCTCGCCGCAGAAGCGCGCCGCGCGCAAATTCCGAGAACTGCTCGGCAAATACCAGGAGCTTGAACTGCTGATCAGCCTCGGCGAATACCAGCCCGGCAGCGATGCGCTCGGCGACGAAGCCGTGCGTCTGCAGCCGGCATTGCTGAATTTTTTACAGCAGGACACCACGACAGGCATGTCCTGGAACGAGACTCAGGAGAATTTAATTGAACTCTGTCAATGAGCTTAAATGTGCGCCGGAACCCGCTGCGCGCGCCCGCCAGGTGCGCGAAGAAGATGCGCCGGTGGACCCAACCCGGCGCCGTCTATGGCAGCGTTTGCAGATCTTGCGGCAAAGCCGCGAGCGGCGCGCGCAGGCCGCTTTGGCGGCGGCACGCCGGCATGCGGCCGAACAAGCCGCGGCATGCGCCACCGAAGAGGCCGAACATCAGCGCAACCAGCAAGCGCTCACCATCGAGCGGCAAGCCGTGCTGCAGTCGCGCGTCGGCCGGCCGATACCACGCGGTGAATTCGAGCAAATCGCCATCGAACATCGCCGGCTGGACCGGCGTTTGAGCCTGTCCGCGAACCGCGTGGCGGAAGCGCGCGAGGCGCAGGCCAAAGCCCAGGCCGAGGTCGAGCCCTGCCTGGAGCAGTGTCGCGACGCCGCTCGTGCCAGCGAGCGCATCGCCGAAGCACTACGCCGGGAGCCCTGCGATGAGCATTAAAACCGGCCCCGCCCCCAAGCCTGCCGCGCCGTTGCAGGGCGCCGCTTCCCCTGCGCGCCACAGCGCCTCGCCCGTCGCGCTGAACGGTTTCTCGCATAGCGGCGCTCAAAGCTTGCCCGCGACCACCAAACCGGCGGCTAAAAGTCTTCGTAGGCACGGCAAGCACCGCAGGCCCGACGAAGTCGACCCGTCCGACATCTGGCCGGGCATGCTGACGCCTGCGCCGTTCTTCGACTTCTCGTTTCAAGACGATCTGCCGCACCATACCTCATCAGACGACAGCGACTTTGCCAGCCGCATCGACGCTGAACCGCTCAACCTGATGATGCTGCATGGCGAGATCCAGGAAGTCAGCGACGCCCAGCTCGATCACTGGTGCCGACAGTTGAGCGGCCCCTGGCCCGCGGGAGAGCGAGTCAATATCGAAATGCCTCTGCCTGGTTTGGGGGCGGTCGACGTCGCGCTGGAAAACCATGCCGCGGCTTTACATGTGTCGGTCGAGGCAGGCACGGACGCCGCGCGGCAGTGGTTCGCACAGCAACGCAAGCGAGTCGAATCCAGACTGCGGCAGCACACCGGCAAAGCCGTCAGTCTAGAGATCCAATCATCCGCGCGGGCGTTCCTACCATGAGAGTCTCGGCCGCCATACAGCGACTCCCGCGCCACCCGCGCCTGCACCCGCGCGACCGGCCGCCGGCCACGCTTGCGCGTTTACACTTGCGCGCGGTCACGGCGTCGGCCGCCGCCACGGCGCGCCTACGCGCGCAAGTATTTCACGCTAACGTCGAATGCGACGCTCAGCCTCTGCAATTAAGCTTACGGGCCTGCGTGGCGCCGGCCGATCCCGGCTGCGGTCTGGTCCTGGACACGCGCTTCGGCAGCCTGGTCTGGCATGCCCCGGCGACGCTCTGGCAAACCCTGGTCGGCATCGCCCCCGACGCCGGCCCGCAACGCTCACGCTTGGCCCTGTACCAGGCGGCGCTGGCCCTACTGCCGGCGCCGCTGCGCGTGCTGCTGGGCGAGCCTGTGGTGCGAACCTTATGCGTCGGCGCGCCCGGCGATCACATCGCCCGGCCTGAGGCAGGTGAGTTCCAGGCCGCAGCCTTATGCTCGGCTTCGCGCGGCGGGCAAATCAAGCCGCCTTTGGCGTCATCGCCAGCGGCGTCGGCCTGGCTGCAACTCGACTGTCGCTGCGGCGAGCTCACGCTGACCAGCCACCTAGCCGCCGACACACGCTGCTGGCAAGCGCTGCTGGTCCACTGGCGCGCGGCCCCCGCCATGCCGTTCAAACAACTGAACAGCCTCCCCGTCAAGCTTGCGGTACTGGCCGGCCACCTGCAACTGTGCCCGGCCCAGGCGCTCACGCTGGCCCCCGGCGACGTGCTGCGGCTTAGCGCCTGTCGCTTCGATGCCGATGGCGTCGGCTCGATCGATCTCCAGACTTGCCGCTTAATGGTCTCTTGGCAGGAAGACCGCAAGCATTTTGTTTTTTTACAATTTGAAACCCGGACCACCATGCAGGCTGATTACGAAGACGAGCAAGTAGACGCTTACTACCCAGAGGACCATGTCGACGCCGACGTAGACAAGGGCGCCACGATTCACTATGACGACGACACCGACAATGAAGACGACAGCGAAAGTGAGGATGACTACCGCCGAAATAACGATGTAGACGCTGACCACACGCCAAGTCGCAAGCCGTATTCCGAGGAACATAACGAGCACTGGTACGCTCACGATTCCGATGATTCCGATCAACACGATGCCGACGATGATGCCGTGCACGCGTTTGTCACCGGCTCGCCGCATGGCGCGAGCGGACTATCCGACAGCACACTTGAGCAATTGCCGTTCGAGATCAAAGTGGTGCTAGGGCACTTCGAGCTGTCGCTGCAAGCTTTGCGCGGTCTGGCGCCCGGCGCGGTGCTCGAACTGGCGCAAGGCCTGCCGCCGCAAGTCACGCTCGAAACACAGGGCCGGCATCTGGGCCGTGGCGAATTAGTCACCCTGGATGGCGCACTGGCGGTGCAATTGCTGAGTTGGCTTGAGCCTTCGCAGGAATACCATTCATGAATCCGATTCAGCAAGATCCGCTGCTATTAGGGCTGGTGCTAGGAGCACTTGCGCTGCTGCCGCTGGCCGTGATGACCACCACCTCGTTTCTGAAAATCTCGATGGTGCTGGTGCTGGTGCGCAATGCCATCGGCGTACAACAAGCGCCCTCCTCGATGGCCTTGAACGGCATCGCGCTGGCGATGACCCTGTTCGTCATGACGCCGACCGTCAACGCAGGGCTTGCGGCATACCGCGACACCGCGCAGCCGAATGGCGGCGTCTTGCAATTGCCGGCACTGATCGCCGCTGCCGAACCTTTGCGCGGCTTTATGGTGCGCAACGGCAGCGCGGAACAGCGCCGTCTGTTTGTGGCCGCCACCCGCGAGAGCTGGCCGCAAGGCGATACCGCCAGTGTCACCGAAAAAGACTGGTCGATTGTGGTGCCAGCCTATGTCGTTTCGGAAATGTTGAAGGGCTTTGAGATCGGCTTTCTGCTGTATATCCCTTTTATTGTGATCGACCTGTTGGTCTCGAACATTCTGCTGGCCTTAGGTATGCAAATGGTCTCGCCGGCCATGCTGTCGCTGCCCTTGAAAATTCTGCTGTTTGTCGCCGCCGATGGTTGGGGGCGCCTGCTGCATGCACTCGTACTGTCGTACCAGAGCTGACAATGGCCGACGCCATGCAACTGTTTCAACAAGCCATGCTGCTCAGCATGATCATGTCGGCGCCGCCGCTGATCGTGGCGACCGTGCTGGGTCTGGTTTTATCGCTGGTGATGACGGTATTCCAGTTGCAGGAACAGACCCTGCCCTTTATCGTCAAACTGGCCGCGGTGTCGGCCACGCTGATTTTAAGCGGCCGCTGGATGGGGGTGGAGCTGATGCAACTGATCGAGCGGGCCTTCGATCTGATCCCGGCCGTGGCGGGTTAGACCACAAGCCATGGATGCCATCGCCCAATTACCCCAGACCCTGCTGCTGCCGCTGTTCGCGCTGGTGATACTGATGCCGCGCTGGCTAAGCGTGATGTATATGGTCCCGCTGTTTTCGGCGCAGGCTCTGCCGCCGCTGTTACGCAACGTGGTTGCGTTGGCGCTGGCGCTGCCCTTGCTGCCGCAAACGCTGCAGCGGCTCAAACTGCAGCCGCCCGACTTTGGCGGGGTGCTGCTGCTCGGCTTCAAGGAAGCCATGGTGGGCTTGTTGCTGGGCTGCCTGCTGGCCATTCCGTTCTGGCTCTTCGAAGCGGTCGGCGTATATCTGGACAATCAGCGCGGCGCCAATGTCCAGGCGGTCAACCCCAGCGCCAGCGCCGATGCCTCGGAGCTGGGTTTGGCCTTGCAACAAGCGCTAATCGTGATGCTGCTGCACGCCGGCTTGTTCGGTTTGCTACTGGCGCCGGTGTATCAAAGTTATCAGGCATGGCCGCCTTGGGCGCCGCTGCCGGCCTTCGATGAAGGCGCGCTGCAACGCCTGCTGCCGCTGTTCACCCACTTGATGTTGGCCTCGCTAATCGTCGCCAGTCCCGGACTGATTTGCCTGGGGCTGATCGAGACCGCGTTCGCCGTGTTTTCGCGCTGGAATCCGCAATTACCGGCCTATGCCGCCGCGCTGCCGGTGAAAAGTCTGGTCGCGCTGGTGGTGGTGGTATTGTGCCTGCCGATTTACTGGCGCATCGGCCGGGAAGAACTGGCGGCAGCGCCGCAGCACATCCAAACTTTTTTCACCGCGCCTTCCGACATAAGAAACACGCCATGAGCGATGAAAAACCCCTACCCGCCAGTGACAAGCGCATTGCGGACGAGCGCAAAAAAGGCAATGTCGCCAGCAGCCGCGATGTCGTCAGTCTGGTGATCCTGACCACGGTATTCGAACTGCTGTATATCGGCACCGGCAGTTTTATGCAGCATCTGATCGCGCTGATCCAGGCCGCCATCGATGGCCTGGATCAGCCCTTCGCCACGACTGCGGCGCGCATCGGCAGCGACACGATGGAATTCTTTCTAGGCTGCTGCGGCATCGTGCTCGGCGTCACCCTGCTGGCTGGGCTGATCGCCACCTGGTCCACGGTCGGTTTTGTCTATGCGCCGGGGGCGCTCAAGGAAGGGATCAACAAACTCAATCCGGGCCGCTATCTGCAAAACCTAGCGTCGCCGGCCACGTTTATACAATTGGCAATCGGCATCGTCACCTTGCTGGTGGTGGCGACCACCAGTTATTTGGTGATCGATCAGGCCCTGGCCTCGCTGCCGATGCTGGCTGCGGGCACGCTGGAGTTCGCCGGCACTGCGCTGCTCGCCCTGTTAAAAATGCTGGTGCGTTGCTTGCTGGGCGCCCTATTCGGCTTTGCGATGTTCGATCTATGGCTCAAGCGAAGCATGCACGCCAAAAATCTGCGTATGGATTTTCGGGAGATGAAACAGGAATACAAGGAATCGATGGGCGATCCCGAAGTCAAACAAAACTTCAAACAACGGATGCAAGAAGCCTCGCACGAACCGATTCAAGGCAGCGGCCCGCAAGCCAATGCCGTGGTCAGCAATCCTGAGCATTATGCGGTCGCCTTGTATTACGAGCGCGGTAAAGTACCCCTGCCCTTGGTGATCGAAAAAGGCATCGATGCCCGTGCGCAGATCATGATTGCGCGGGCGCGCGCGGCCGGCATACCGGTGATTCGCTTCCGGCCTTTAGCTCGCCTGCTCTACGCCCGCGGCGGCCTGCACTATCCGATTCCGCGCAGCACTTTCAAGGCCGTGGCGCTGTTGTATCGCGTGGTCGAGGAATTACGCGCCGGCCGTCTGGTCGCGAGCGGCACGCTGGAGATCGACCCAGCGATGTGGGATGGGCCGCGCGTCGATTAATTAAGCCAAGACGCGCGCCAGCATCGTTTCGAAATCGCACTGCCATGCGCCGGCGACACCAACCAGGCTGCAGTGGCCGGCCGGCAGGTCGGCGGAAATCTCAAGCGCCCAGGGCAATTCGCCCAAGGCCGGCAATAGCCCGGCGTCCATGCTGGAAACCCAGAGTGTCGCGCCCGCCGGATTCGGCATACCCTGCTCGAGCGCCGCCGCCACAGCGCGCAGCCGGCTGACCGCGTCGACCGACAGCGCTATTTGCTGCAGGGCCTGGGTTAAGGCTTGATCGAGCAGCGGCTCCAGTGCCTCGGTCAGTTGTTGGCGCAAGGCTTGATAGTGCGCTTCAAGCTGATGGGCCCGGCTCCAATGCCGTTGCTCCTCCTCGGCGTCGCGTTCGTCGCGGCTTGCCTGCTCGCGCCGGCGTAGGGTCGCGATTTCGGCGTCTGCTTCGTCCCGGGCCTGCTCCACAATCCACGCGGCTTGTTGACGAGCGTCTTCCAGCAAGTCGCGCGCCGAGTCGTATAACGCCAGTTCGGCCGCGCGCACCAGCGCCGCGGTCGCGTTGCGGCTCAACCTCCGCGCAGGCAGTGAGTAGTGCTGAGCGATAAATTTCATGCGGCTTCCTGATCCTGCGTCTGGTCCTGCGTCTGACCCCGCGCGCCGTCGGGCGGACGTGCCGCCCAGCGCCATGCGGCCTGCCAGAGCCGCGTCAAACGCGCCACCGCGAGCTGTTGCTCTAGCGAGGCTGCAGTACCTTCAGTGGACAAGTTGAACCATGGCATACCGCACTGTGGCGGCAGCATCATCAGCACCCGCGCGTGCGCGGCTGGGGTATGGATCGCCGCCAACCGTTCCAGCGCGGCCAGGCCAAGTGCGACCAAACCGGCCGACATAGTCGAAGCGTCCGAGGCCGACTCGACTAAGGATGCCGCCTTGCCGCCATGGATTTCACCGCTTTCGGTCAGGGCGATGCCCAGCGGTTTGGCTAGTAGATAGTGTAAGGCTTGGCGCCGCGCCGGGTCAGCGAGCGCCGCGCCATAGCGCGGCTCGACGTCCAAACGCAAGGTCCAACCCACCAGGCGGGCTGCCAGGCGGAGTTGCCGCAGTTCGCTGGAAAACAAGTCCAGCCATAGCGCTGATTGCGGCGGCCCACTAGCCAGCCCATCGAAATCGAGGTGCAACTCAAAACAACTGCACCAGCCGGCCATCAGCATGCGTTGCAGGGCCGGGGAGCCTGCGCTATAACGTGCAGGCGGCACCCCGGCCTGGGTATACCAAGCCGGATCGGCCCAGCGCCAAGGCTCGAACCAGAAGCGCCGCCACGCCGCAGGCCAGCGCGACACCGCAGGGGCATACTCTGCCGAGGACGGGGGTAAGGAGCGGGGTGATGACGGGCGAAGAGTTAGCGGCATTATCAAAGCTTGCCCTTTAGAAAACGCCCGACCACTCCAGCGTTTTCCGCGTCGGGGGAAGCCTCCTCGGGGGATTGCCCCGCTCCGCCGGCGCTGATTAACACCCAGGCCGCCAACGCCCCAACCAGTAAGGCCACCGTAGCGGCAATCGCCAAACGCTCGGCCAGCCAATGCGACTTAACCGGTTTCACCGGGTCCGGCTCAAGTACGGCCGGCACCATAATCAAGGAGATTTTGTCGGCGGCATGCCCGGATAGTCCGGGTATGCTGTCGGCCACCAGTCGCGCGACATAGGGCGAAATCTGCTGCGGCATCGCGCCCGGGCGGTATTTGATCAAGACCGAGGCCGACGACGGCTCCAGCGGATCGCCCGGGGTTTCCCGATTGGGCAGCACCACCTGCACCCGGGCGCTGACCACGCCGTCGATTTGTTGCAAGGTACCTTCCAGCTCCTGCGACAGTGCGTAAATATAGCGCGCCTGCTCCTCCAACGGCGTCGAGACAATGCCGTCCTTGTGAAACACCTCGCCGAGATTGGTCAAGGGCTGGCGGGGCAAGCCGGCTTCGCTCAAAAGTGCAACAGCATGCGGCAATTGCTCCTCGGCCACGCTGAGGCGAATACCGTCTTTGTCACGCTCACTGCTTGATGCGATGCCATGCTGGATAAACAACGCCTCGATCGCATTGGCATCTTCATCGTTGAGTTTTTGCTGCAATTCAACTTGCTTGCTGCACGCGGCCAGTAGTAAGCAGAAACACAGTAAGCCATGACGTAAGCTCGCGCGGCGTGGGCTTCGCACTATACCGCCGCAGCCAGACAGGATAAACAGCCGTTTAGGGTGCGGTAGGCGTGAGAGGTCCATGCGGGGTCGATTTTAGGGATTCAGGCGGGCGGATGCTCAGGCTGATGGCCGATACCGGGTCAAACCGGTGGAGACTGCCTCGGCATTTACGTCCGAGGGCTCGACGTAGACTTGCCAATACGCCAACGCCAACGCCAACGCCAACGCCAACGCCAAGCAGTTTGAAAACTAGCCATTTCATGCGCAAGCTCCGCGCATGAAAACAAACACATCATTCAAAAATCATGCATTTAAACCGTAAGGAAAGCGATCTTCGTCAGATCATTGGCAGTACCGGCAAAGCCGCCAATCAGGTCCTTTGCCTTCGATGACGAATCGCTCGTGCCACCGACTGCACCTGGCCCTTTACTCTTATCATCACCACCGGTAACTTTGTGAACCAATTTGTCCACGCCACCCAATATCCTCGAACCGAACATAATTTCGTTCCTCTAAAGCGCCCCATGCGTCATCAATTGACTGCCTGGACAGAGTTAAACATCAATTTCCTCAACATCCCGACCGCTACCGATATGAAGCCCCCGAAATGGTTGAGCCATACTAATTAAGCTTTGGAATGCACGTCTGAGTGGACCCTCCAAGCAATTTAGTTCCACGATCCCAGCGCTTTATCGCCAATCAAGAATGCATCGCGGCAGTCATACCCCAGCCACCTCAAGCCAGACAAAACGAACTCTATGCTGCCTGCGGCGTCACACCTTCCGTCGCGGGAACATGACGCATTTGCGCTTGACGTACTTGCCCGCCGTATCATGACGCACGGTGTGACGATCCCACCAGAATCGCGCCCCGCGCCCTTTGTAAGACAAAGTCACGCACTTACGGCATGATGTCGCTGATAAAAACAATGCCCCAGGAGACCCCATGTCATTTGTTGTCGTACTTGCCGCACTGATTTTCCTGATGCTGGCAGCCTATCGCGGCTATAGCGTGATTCTGGTCGCGCCGCTCGCCGCAATGGGCGCAGTTCTACTGACCGATCCTTCCGCCGTCGCTCCCGTGTTCTCCGGTATTTTTATGGAGAAGATGGTGGTCTTCGTCAAACTGTATTTCCCGGTGTTTCTGCTCGGCGCGGTATTTGGCAAGGTCATCGAGTTGTCCGGCTTTTCCGAATCGATTGTTGCCGCCGCGATCAAATATATTGG
>Ga0302178_10002219_pt1 | contig 15588 bp, 15 predicted proteins | sample I_Palsa_E1_3_FD_198790 | JGI IMG/M metagenome (GOLD analysis project Ga0302178, IMG submission 198790) | Peat permafrost microbial communities from Stordalen Mire near Abisko, Sweden - I_Palsa_E1_3 | ecosystem: Environmental > Terrestrial > Soil > Palsa > Peat permafrost | place: Sweden... | reverse complement strand
GGCAGGTAGTGGAAATAAAAATTCACACTGGCCGCCGCGCTTTTAATGCAATGTCAAGTATTTCTCGGAAAATTTTGAAAATAAATTATCTACACGCACATGATTTCCTTAACTTGGGTGGATTGCGGTGCAAGCCGGCTTGGCTTTTATTCCCCTGACCGGCACCGGTGTGATATCAAATTTGATCGGTAGTCGAATGGCGGCTATTCGAGGACCTCGCTTACCTATGGTCATGGGTTTTTTCCTCGCCTCGATCGGCTGTCTATTGCTCACCGATATCAACGAAACCACTTTCTATACACACTTAATTGGCGGCTTGGCAATGATTCCTTTGGGCTTGGGCTTGGCAATTCCACCCATGACCTACGCCCTATTGTCGACGGTACCTAGAGAGCGCGCCGGTATCGCCTCGGGAGTTTTCAATACCGTACGCCAAGTTGGCGGTGCAATCGGCGTGGCGATTTTCGGGTCACTGGTCGCTGGCGACATGCAGCAAATTGTTGATGGCATACATAAGATCTTTTTTAGCTGCGCAATCTTGTTAGTTGCTGGTGGAATTATTTCATTTATTGGAATTCAAGAGCGTGCGTTTTTTGATGAGCTCCGGGAAAATTAAGGCATATATCGAAAAACAAGGGCCACTTGCTATCTCGAAACGTACCGACAATTCTCTTCGTCCGATAAATCTCGAATGATTAAAAAACATCACGACCGCATCATTAAAATACAAAGACCGTTCTGTACAGGTCGCCTTCAGTACACATCAAATTGCAAGTAATTAGGCATTCGACCTCATGGCCGGAATGCTTGTGGCGCGGCGCCGCTTGATCGCGCAGGCTACACCCAACGTGGTCAGGAGATACCGCCGATGTCGCTGCTTAAAAGCGTTGAGATAGTCGTAGTGCCGACGGTTATCGTCGCCTCCTTAGTGGAAGCCTGGATATTGAACCGCACGCGCGGTGACCGCTTTAACTGGAATGAAACCTGGATCTCCTTGCTCGATTTGCTAGGGCGGGCGCTGTTGCCGATTTCCCTGACCTCATCGTTACTGGCGCTGGCTTGGCACTACCGTATATACACGGTCACGTTGCAGGGTCCGCTGGCCTTCCTGCTGCTGTTCCTAGCCGAGGAATTGAGTTTCTATTGTTATCACCGCGCCGAGCACCGAGTCAGATTTTTCTGGGCCACTCATGCGGTACATCATTCGCCCAATCAGCTTGCAATGTCGACCGCCTATCGGCAGGGCTGGACCGCCAAGATTAATGGGGCTGCGCTATTCCTCGCGCCGATGGTGTGGCTCGGCTTCCGCCCAGATGCCGCGGTCGTCACCCTGGTGTTGAATCTGTTTTACCAATTCTGGGTGCATACCACCTGGATTCCCAAACTGGGGTGGCTCGAGGGGCTGCTCAACACGCCGTCCGCGCATCGCGTCCATCATGCATCCAATCTGGAGTACCTGGACGCCAACTACGGCGGGGTGCTGATGGTATTCGACCGCCTGTTCGGCACGTATGTCGCCGAACAAGAAACCGTTCCTTGCCGCTACGGCTTGGTCACGCCGATGCGCTCGCGCAATCCGCTGGTGGTCGAATTCCAGCCCTGGGTCGAATTGGGCCGAGATATGCTGGGCGCACGCAACCTGTGGGTCAGTTTGGCATATTTATGGCATCCGCCCGGCTGGCGTCCCGACGGCGCGGGCAGCACGACCGAGGAATTGCGGCAGCAAGCGAGCGCCTCGCAAACCACGCAACTAAACGAAGATACAGTCCGAGAATGAATGATGTTGGCCTGTACTGCAATTGCCTTGACGGCAATCTCATTTCACCCCTCCAGCACCACCCGCCCCACCACCTCCAAATAATAGGCCAGCGGCGGCGTCAAACAGCCCTCCTGCTTGGCCAAATCATCCCAGCGTCGCAGACGCAGCGCTTCGGCAGCATAGGGCTGCGACTGAAAATCGGCCGCTTGCGACGAGTTGAATATCCCGCCTTGCAGCGCCAAGCTGCGCACAGAATCGGCCGATAATTGCGCGAAATAAGTAGGGTCGATGGCGCATAAGCAGCGCTTGGCGTCGACATGCCAACGTATCGGCTCAAGCACTGCATCGCAAAAGTTCGCACGCAAAAACGGCAAGGCATAGTACTGGTGCAAGTCGTCGATGCCTTGTTCAGTCGGCGTATCGAAGGCCTGCACCCGCGGGTGTAATAGATGGCCCAGGTCATGCAGCAACGCAGCCGCAATCAGGGTATCCGGCGCGCCATCCTGTTCAGCGCGCAGCGCCGTTTGCAAGGCATGCTCAAGCTGGCTGACAGGCTCGCCGCTATAGGCCAGCCCACCATATTGCTCGAACAAGCTGCGAATATCATCGATGCTCAGCGCCATTGCAATAACCTTAGGGTTTGGGTTTGGGTTCAGACCCGCGCCCGGGCAGGCGCGCGGCAATCAAACATAATGCCAGCAGCGAAACCGCCAGCAGCACCAGCGACAAAGCGGAAGCCGGCAAGTAATAGCCGCGCTCGACCTCGCCGACGACTACAATCGGCACCGTGGCAAAGCCCGGTGGATAGACCGTCAAGGTGGCGCCCAATTCGCCCAGCGACAAGGCAAATCCAAGCGCGACACTGGCACGCAGCGCCGGCACCATCTGCGGCAACACGACTCGCAGCAATACCCGGGCAGGCGGCGCACCGAGGCTCGCGGCAGCTTCACGCAGCACCTGCAGTTCCGGACGTAAGGCCGCGGCGCAGCAGCGGTAACAAAACGGCAAAACCAGCGCCAACTGGACCAGCATCACGATCGCCGCCGATCCCGATAAATCGAGCGGCCGCTTGTGATACGCGATCAGCACGGCCAAGCCCAACACTACACTGGGCAAGCCATTGGGCATCATGGCCAGCGCGTCGACCACGGCGCCCACCCCGCGCCGATCGCGCCCCTCCAGGCTCAGCGCAATCCACAGTCCCAGCGCTGTACCCAGCAGTGCCACACTAAACCCCACTTCCAGGCTGGTCGCAACCGCATCCCAGTCGTCCGAGCCCAGCCGCTCAAACCAGCGCAAGCTATAACCCGTCGGCAAGATCGTGCCGGACCAATGTTCGGCGACGCTGGATAAGGCCACCACGATCACCGGTAACACAAACAATACAATGCACAGCAAGGCGGTCGCCGCGCCTACGCCCCAGCCGGCTAAGCGCCAGACCCGGCGCTTAGCCGCAAGCGGCCCGACTCGCTGGCCGACTAATGCGGGTGGTGTCAGCTTAATGTCCATAGCGGCTCCCCCGGCGACTGACGCGCCGATACATCGTGTAGAGTGTCAGCGACATCATCAACATGACTACCGCCCCTGCCGCGGCTGTCGGCAAGTCGAGATCGACCGTCGCCGCAGCGTAAATCGCCACCGGCAGGGTCAGCAGATGCGCGCTGCCCAACACGAGAAAAATGCCGAACTCGTTCAGCGTCAGCAGGAAACACAGTATCGTTCCGGCCGCAATGCCGGGCCAGGCCAGCGGCAACACCACGCGCCAGGCCACCATCGCTAAGCCTGCGCCCAAACTGCGCGCCGCTTCCAGCAAGCGCATGTCCAGCGTCGCAAACGACGCCAAGGTGGGTCTGACCACAAATGGCGTGAAGAAAATCACTTCGGCCAGAATCACACCGCCGCTGCCAAACAGAAAGTTGAGTGGGGGTTGATCCAGATGAAAAATATGCTGCAGCAGGATGCCAATCGAGCCCTGCGAACCGTATAAAAAGATTAGCGTAAAGGCCACCAGGAATGAGGGAAAGGCGACAAACAATTCCAGAAAGCGCGTCAAGATACGCGCGCCCGGAAAAGGCTTGAAGAACAGCAAAGCGGCAATCAGCACACCTAACAGCGAAGCCAGACCGGCACTGGCGAACATAATCGCCAAGGTCGAGCCGATCACGCCACGTGTTTCCGGATTGCTGAAAAACGCCCGGTAGGCCTGCAGACTCAAGCCATGCGTACCACTCAGGCTGAGCCAGATCAGGCGTAGCAGCGGATAAATAATGAGGGGCCCCAGCACCACGACAATCGCGGCCAAGTTCACCTTGACCAGCAAGGCATGACGCCGACGCGCCTGTCGGCCGGTGCTGACGGCATGCTCTGCAGTCCTTGCCCGACTAGCCGGATTGGTATGGCGACCCACAGCCCTACGCCCGAGTAATGACGACATCGCTTGCTTCATAACTCAGGGAAATTCGCGCGCCTTTTTCCGGGAAGGCCGGGCCGCCGCGTTGTTGTGAAACCTGCACCAATTGATCGGGCGAGGCGTCCAGCGCAACCTGTACGGTCAGCGTTGCGCCATACCATTCGACCGAGGCAATCGTGCCGTGCAAAGGACCTTCGCCCAAAGGCACGATACGCAAGCGTTCGGGTCGCAGGCAAACCAGCTGTTCATCATCGCCGGCATAGGCCTGACGCGGAAAAATCAGGCGATACGGCAATAAGTTGGCCGGCCCCAAGTAACGTGCGACAAAGGCATCATGAGGCTGATCGTAGAGTTCTTGCGGCGTGCCTAGCTGAGCAATGCGGCCATCGCGCATCAGCAGCGTGCGGTCCGACAGCACCAGGGCGTCATCCTGATCATGGGTCACGCAGACGATCGTCAAATTGGGCAAACGCTCGTGCAAAGCCTTCAGCTCCGAGCGCACCGAGGCCCTTAAATTAGCGTCCAGCGCCGACAAGGGTTCATCGAGCAGCAGTACATCGGGTTCGATTACCAAGGCACGCGCTAAGGCCACGCGTTGCTGCATGCCACCCGACAAAGCGGAAGGCAATTGATGACCGGCGTCGCCCAATTGCACAAGCTTCAGTGCGGAGGCCACGCGTTGCGCAATATCACGGCTCGACACCCGCCGTGCACGCAAACCGAAAGCCACATTCTCGAACACCGTCAGATGAGGAAACAAGGCGTAACTCTGAAACAACAGGCCCAGGTTACGCTTATGCGGCGGCACGTCAGTCAGGTCGCATCCGGCAACCGTGAGCCGCCCTTGTGCCGCCTCGACAAACCCTGCGATAAAACGCAACAGCGTCGTCTTGCCGCAGCCGCTGCGACCCAATACGGTCAGCAACTCGCCGCGGCGAATGGTTAAGCTCAAATCATCGAGCACGGTGCGTTGACCAAAACGCACCGTCAGGTTTTCTATGCACACACCTTCGGCTTCCCGCTCGGGCGCCTGCATATCCTGGCTAACCGTAATCGCGGACAAAGCCGGATGTGATGTGCGAGTCCCCTCGGGACTCACCTCTGTGACCGGCTGCGCATCATCTTCCGAGCTGAATTCGGGACTGGCGGCGAGGTGAGTTGCGAGGTGAGTTGATTTCACTATGTCTTCCTTTTCGACTCGGCCGGTGGAATAAGGCATTCAGCCGGCCGATTACAACGGTTTGCCGGGTTGCCGCTTATTGCGCGGGCTTGACCACGTCAACTTTCTTGCCCGAATCGGCGATCACTTCGCTCTTCCAGCGCTGGGTCCAGTCGGCCTTCTTGGCCATGACCTGCGTCCAGTCAACCGGCACGACCTTCACGCCGGCAATCGCCGCTTTCAGCGCTTCGCCGTTCTTACCCGTCAGCGCGACATCGGTGCGTCCCGGCAGACCGAACACATTCGGCACCTTGGCTTGCACGTCTTTCGACATCAGGAAGTCGATCAACTTCTTCCCTTCCGCCTGGTTGGGGCCGTTCTTGATCAGGCCGATTGCATAGGGCAATTGGAAGGTGGACGGGGCATCGCCAGCCTTCGCGGACAGAAATACCGGTTTTAGCGTCAAGCCACCGTTTTGCGCGTCGTCGAGGTCCATCTGCACGTCGCCGTTGGCCACCGAAATCTCGTTGCGCGATAACAGCACGTCCAGATAACCGGTCCCTTTGGTGTGAAACTTGACTTCTTTTTCCAGGTTTTTCAGATAAGCAAAGGCCGCGTCGTCACCCATCAGCGAGGTCGTCAGGATGACCACGGCCATACCGTCACCGGCCGTGGCCGGATTCGAGTAAGCGACCTTGTCGGCATATTGCGCGTTCAGCAAATCAGCGAAAGTCTTGGGCTGAATTTTCACAACGTCTGGATTGATCGCGAACGAAAAATAGTTGTTCACGAAGGTCGCCCAGCTGCCGTCCGCCGCTTTAGCAATCGCCGGCACATTTTTGTAGCCGACGCTGAGATAGTTTTGCAGCACGCCGCCTTGTGCAGCTTGCTGGATAAACGGCGGCAACGTCACGATCACATCCGCCTTGGGCGAATCTTTTTCGATCGTGGCGCGGTTCACGACTTCGCCGCTGCCGGCCGTCACGATGCTGACTTTGACGCCTTCTTTCTTCTCAAACTCAGGCAACACGTCCTTGTACAAATTTTCCAGGCCATCGGCGGTGTACAGCACCACGGAATCGGCCGCTTGAGCGGCGCCGGCAAAACACTGCAGCGCAGCGGCGGCAACCGTCGTGCAGGCAATACGCCGCAGGCCGGCGCTCTTCAAGATTTGAGTCAGGTCCATCATGCTTGTCTCCAGAGACGAGGTGCGAGTAGCGAGGGAATATCGAAAAGGCTTGGCACATCCCCGTCGTCTACACAGCGCGGGGAGATCGCAAGGTTCTCAGAGTTTCATGACAGACTCATGACGCGCCAAATAATGACAATGATTGACTCAAATTGCCACATCGTCACGCGTAAGGTCACAAGAGCAGCGGTCGCCATCGGCAATCAATTGCAGGGGTTCAGCGGCGTATGTTTTTTTTGGGGGGGGCGTAGAGGCCCCGGAAAAGGAGGCCCGGCCAGGCAGGCTTGTGTCGCGATTTAGGCCAAACCCGGCCTTTAAGCCGCTTGCGCCAGTATCAGTTCCGGCCCGGTGGTTTCGAGCGCCTTGCGGGTTCGGCGATCGGGGGCGACGTCGGTGACGACATAATGCGCCTTGTCGAAATTGGCGATTTTGACCGGCGTGATACGGCCGAATTTCGAGTGATCGGCGACCACCACGGCCACCGTCGCCCCCAGAATCATGCGTGCCCGCAGCTCAGCCGCGGCACGTGAATAATCGGTCAAACCCGCACCGAGCGGGGCGGCATCGACAGAGATTCCGCCTGCGCCAACAAACGCAAAATCGGCATGGTACTGCGCGAGTTGATGCAGGGTATCAAGGCCAAAGGCGGCATCCTCGTTATCGGCCAGCTCGCCGCCCAGCAGGGTGACCCGGTTGTCGTTGCGGCGCCCGAGCAGCAGTCCGATCCGCCAGTCGTTGGTATAGATGGTTAAGCGACGGCGTTCCAGCAAGGCGCGGGCCACCGCATAGGTGGTCGTACCGGAATCGATGATCAAGCTCGCCTCGTCCGGCACAAACTGCGCCGCACGCTCGCCAATCAAGCGTTTGCCCTCGGCATTCGAGGTTTGGCGTACATCGAGATCCGGCTCACGCTGGCCTGGAGCCAGCGCTCCGCCATGCGTCATTAACAGCAAGCCGCGCATCGCCAGCGCATTCAGGTCGCGCCGGACCGTTTCCCGCGACACATGCAGTTGCGCGACCAGCGCGCTCACCGACAGCGCGCCCTGTTGCCCTAGTTGTTCGAGGATATAACGTTGCCGTTGTTCTGCCAGCATGCGGGTTGTCGTGATAAACGTTATTGCTTGAGGGCTTCCACTTGCAATTCGATGCGCGTCAGCATCCGGAAGCCCTCCGTTCGACCAAAATCCATGCCGAAATCGGCTCGATTGATCTGAGTGGTGGCGTTAGCGCCACACACCTCACGTAATTGAACCGGATGCATCATGCATTTAAACGATTCAATATGCAGATTGACCGGGCGTGTCACGCCATGCATGGTCAAGTTGCCGATGACTTCACTCGGCACATCGCCGGTAAAACGGATTTGGGTTCCTTGATAAACAATCGTCGGATATTTTTGCGCGTCGAAAAATTCATCGCTTTGCAATTCCGCGTCGAGTGGCGCATTGCCCGTCTGTACCGAAGTTGGGACAATCACCGCTTGCAGCGAGCCGGTTCGTGCCTCGCGATTCAGCGTCACACTGCCCGACGACTTGGTAAACTTGCCGCGCCAAGTCGACAAGCCGCCCATGTGATCGGCCTCGAAACTGGCGTAAGTGTGCCGCGAATCGAATTGATAGACATCGTCCGCCATGACGGCGGGTGCAAAGACTAGCAACATGACACAGGGCACTGCGGCGAATGGCACAATTTTCATGAACATACGACTCCGCACGATAATATCTTCCATTCTGACCGATCAAGGCAGCGGCATAGTCTGCAAATGGAGTTTAATCACCACTTTATCTGCCACCAGCAAGGATTTCGGCCCCACGCCGAACTGCTGGCGGCTGATTGGCAACACGCCATCGAAAACCTGTGTATGGCCCACCTGCGTATAACTGACCGGGACCACCACGTTGAGCGTTTTGCCGTGCAGCGTCAACTTACCCGCCACACTATACTTACCGTCACCCGCGGTGACAATGGCAGATGAAACAAAGCGCGCATCGGGGAATTCTGCGACATCGAGCCAGTCGGCGCCGCGCACTTCACGGGTCAATTTAGTATCGTGCAACAAAAAACTGCCGGTATCGACGTCGATTTCAGCGTGGCCGGCCGCTGGCTTCGCCGAATCAAAGAGCACTTCCCCGCTGATTTTTTTGAAAATGCCCGTGATCGGCAGCTTAGCGTGGTTAAATGTGACGTTTATCGTGCTTTGTTTCAAGTCCAAAGCCGGTAGCGCACCAGCAGGGGAAGCTGGCGAGAGATTCTCTCCAACCGCTTTGATGGCGGTTTCCGGCTGAATTTTCACCGCCGGCTGGGCAATCGCCCTACTCGCCAAGATTAAAACAAGCCCACCCACGCCGATCGACTCACGGCTCAGACAATTCCACAACCCAGCCATAAACAGCCCTTAAAAATAGCACGCACAGCCAAATCAACGGTCGCACCGACGACCGGATTTATCGCGGATAAACGATAATCGGGTAAAACCCTGCCAACCCTGGGCATCGTACCCGAAGCGCGGCGCCTGTCCAATACAATGCATTTCCTGCACTTACTATGACGTCCAAACTGCCGGTTGACCACAGTTTGCGCAGTGTTTTGATACTATGCACGCTCCGCACGGTCCGTTTTATGCTTATATGTGCCTAGTGCATCGTTAAGCGCAGCGAACCATCTTGAATTGCAACTGCCCAATGGAGGGTTGCCGCCGAATATAGCGGCATAACGGCTGCATCAGTGGCCATCTTGGCATCCCGCGTGCGCCGCACGAGGCCGCTTTACGACGCTTGGCGACAGTCTCGCCGATTTCTCCGCCGACAAACCACAAATGGACCACGACGAACTGATCGCCTGCCATGAATGCGATGCACTACATCGCAAGGTGACGCTGTCCCGGATGACCACCGCGCGCTGCACCCGTTGCAATGCGGTGCTGTATCGGTGCGGCTCGGGCAATCTCGACCGTGTGCTGGCGTTGACGCTGACGGCGCTGACGACCTTGGTGATCGCCAATGCGTTTCCCATCGTCGAACTGCGCTCCAACGGCTTTACCTCCGCCGCCTCCTTGCTAAGCGCCGTCGGGCAGCTTTGGCAGGAAGACAATATGACTGTGGCAACACTCGTGTTGTGCTCAACCCTGCTGTTTCCCCTGACCGAATTGCTGGCGCTGCTCTGGCTATTGATACCGCTACGCTTGGGCCGGCGTCCTCCCGGCTTTGCGCTAGTCCTGCGAACCATCGTCGGCTTGCGCCCGTGGGGAATGATTGAAGTGTTTATGCTCGGGATCTTGGTGGCCTTGGTGAAATTATCGGGCGTGGCCCGGGTGATTCCCGATGTCGCGCTGTTTGCATTCGGCGTGCTGACGATACTGCTCGCCGCGGTGATCGTGTTCGACCTGCGTGGTTTGTGGCATATGTTCGATGCGCTCCCTGCAGCAGACCAAGCCCCGCGCCCGCCTCAGCCGGCTCAATCACGTTATGCGGCGCCAAGCAGCACGCCGGCCGCGCACTCGCCGCCACCAGGTCGCGGGAAGACACCATGTTAAAGCATCGGACCGCACGCAGTGAGGGCCTGCTCGCCTGCCATATTTGCGGTCGCGTCAGCGCCCCCACCGTCTCACCGAATGGCTGGGGATCCGCCGCGTCCCCCACAGCGCGCGCACCCGCGCCGCGCTGCCCGCGATGCCGCGCGAGCTTGCATTCGCGCATTCCGGATAGCGTATCGCGCACATGGGCACTGCTGATTGCAGCCGCATTATTGTATATTCCAGCCAATTTACTGCCGATCCTGCACACCAGTTCAATTTTCGGCTCGCAAGACGACACCATCATGAGCGGTATTGTGTTTTTCTGGACCAGTGGCGAGTGGCCGCTTGCTTGCATTGTCTTTATCGCCAGCATCCTGGTGCCACTGCTGAAGCTGGCGACACTGAGCCTGCTTGCCTGGACCACGCAACGTGGCTCACGCTGGCGGCCGCAGCAACGCACTCGCTTATATCGCCTGATTGAAAAAATCGGTCGCTGGTCCATGCTCGACGTATTCGTGATTACACTCACGGTCGCGCTGGTCCATTTCCAATCGATCGCCATGATTACCGCAGGACCCGGCGCGCTGGCCTTTGCTTGCGTGGTCGTCTTGACCATGCTGGCCTCAATGAGTTTTGACCCGCGCCTGATCTGGGACACCATAGAACACACAGGACCCTACCCCGATGAACGATAAAGATCCGCAGGCGCCAGGCGAATCAGGCCCGCTACCTGACGCAGGTGACCACCCGCTAGGACATGACCCGCAGATCCAGGCGACCCAGCGCTGGTTGCCTTCGCTGGTCTGGGTGATCCCCATCATCGCCGCCTTGGTCGGTTTATCGCTGGTGGTCCAAGCCGTCCTGCAACGCGGACCGACCATCACCATCACCTTTAAAACGGCGGAAGGCATCGAGCCGGGCAAGACCAAGCTTAAATATAAAGATGTCAACGTCGGCGACGTGAAATCCGTCTCGCTCAGTCACGATTTATCCCATATCCTGGTCAAGGTCGAGCTGACCAAGGAGGCCGAAGCATTCGCCGTCGAAGACACGCGCTTCTGGGTGGTCCGGCCGCGCATCGCGTTAAGCGGTGTGTCCGGCTTGAACACCTTGTTATCGGGCACCTATCTCGGCGTCGACGCGGGCAAGTCGTCTGAAACGAAAACCGATTTTGTCGGCCTGGAAAATCCGCCGGCCGTGACCGGCGACCAGCAAGGTCATCAGTATGTGTTGCACTCCGACACCCTGGGTTCGCTCGATATCGGCTCGCCGATTTTTTTCCGGCGGATACAGGTCGGCCAGGTGGTCTCGGTCAATCTCGATCCCGATGGCAGCGGCGTCACACTCGGTGCTTTTGTCAACGCCCCATATGACCGCTTTGTCGGCGTCAATACGCGTTTCTGGCATGCCAGCGGCGTCGATCTGCGGATCGATTCCAGCGGCGTCAAGCTCAACACCCAATCCCTTGCGGCCGTGTTGATCGGCGGCATCTCGTTCCAGTCGCCGCCAAGCCAGCCACTCGGAGCGCTGGCCCCGGATAATTATGCCTTTGGCTTGGCGGACGATGAAAGCGATGCGATGAAAATACCGGACGGGCAGCCGATACCGGTGGTGTTTAACTTCAACCAATCCTTACGCGGGCTGACAATTGGCGCGGCACTCGATTTCCGCGGCGTCGAAATCGGTGAAGTGCAAAGCATAGGGCTCGATTACGACAAGGCCAGCCATTCATTCAAGATGCCGGTAACGGTGCTGATGTATCCGAATCGGCTCGGCCCGACCTTTGTCGCGCATATACAAAAAGGCTCGCGCAGCGAACAGCAAATCCTTGTGTCGTCGCTCGTCAAACATGGTTTGCGTGCACAGTTGCGCACCGGCAATCTGCTGACCGGCCAGTTGTATATCGCGCTCGATTATTTCCCCAAGGCCGGGCCGGTCACACTTGATCTGAGTAAAGATCCACTGGAGTTACCGACGGTGCCCAATACCCTCGATCAACTGCAAACTCAGGTGGCCGATATCGCGAAAAAACTCGATGCGGTGCCTTTCGACCAGATCGGCAACAATCTGAATACCGCGCTGAAAACCGCCGACAGCCTGTTCAAGCAGCTCGACACGCAAGTTGCGCCCGAAGCGAAAGCGACCTTGACCGAAGCCAAGAAAACCTTCGGCGCGGCACAACAGACGCTGCAACAAGACTCGCCCCTGCAAACCAATGTTCAGCAAGCGCTGCAGCAAATGAATCAAACGCTGCAATCACTCAATTCGCTGGCCGACTATCTGGAACGCCATCCGGAATCGCTGCTGCGCGGCAATCAGGGAGATAAAAAATGAGCGTGACCACCACCCAAGCTCAGCGCCCCATGCTCCGTGCCTGGGCCGCGGCTGGACTCGCGACGACATTGCTGCTGGCGGCTTGCGCCGAATCGGCGCCCTTCAACTACTACACGTTAAGCGGGCCGGCATCCACAGCGTCCGGACAAGCCGTCAAGGCGCGCCCGGCGCTCATGATCGAGGTGTTGCCGAGCACCGTGCCGCAGCAAGTGCAACGCCCGCAACTGGTGCTGAGCACGGCTCCGGGCCAAGTCAAGTTCATGGAACAACAACGCTGGTCGCAACCCGTCGCCGACGAAATCTCGCAAGCCCTGTCGCAAGATCTGACGCGCAGCTTGCCGGCCGTCGATGTCTACCGCAGTGCACACGCCGATACCCAGGCCGTTTATCGGATTGCTGTGAATGTGCAGCGCTTCGAATCGGTGCCGGGCAGCCGCGCCACCCTGGAGGCCGTGTGGAGCGTGACTTTGAACCCGCGCGACCTGACCCTGACCTGCCATTCAACCGTAAATCAGCCCGTGGCTGCCACGAACCTGGCCGATGCGGGGCCGGACTATCCGGCGCTAGTCACCGCACATCGGCTCGCGATCCAGCAGTTATCCACGCAGATCGCGACAGTGATCGATAAACTGGGGGCGCTGCCCGCCGGCGGCAAAGCTGCCGGCACGGCAACCGCCGCGGCATCGCCCAGCCCGAGCATCGCCTGCCCCAGCGCATCGTAAGCAGCCCGGCTGTTTGCCGGAGCGGACCGGCCGATAGCGGCCGGTGCGGCGCCGACTGTTGGCTAAAACGGGCCAAGCCCCCCGCTCGCCAAAGCGCCGGCCAAGGCATCGATTGGCCCAGGGTGACGTGAGCCGCGTACAATACGAGTTTTAGCGGCTTTGCTCGGCAAAGCCCACCTCTAGTTGACCCACGCCCATGCCCATATTTGATCTTTTCGCGCCTTGCCCGCGCGGCCTCGAAGCCCCTCTTGCGGCTGAACTGCGCGAAATCGCCAAGCGCAACCCGCTGACTGTCGGCGGCGAAGTGCCAGGCGGCGTCCACTTTCGGGGCGACTGGCCGGCGATTATGGCCGCCAACCTCCATTCCAGAATTGCCAGCCGCGTGCTGCTGCGCATGGCGCAGCGCAGCTACCGCACTGAAGACGATATTTTTGCCTTGGCCGTCGAGCAAGAATGGGAACATTGGTTTACCCATCAGCAAACACTGCGTGTCGATGTCACGGCCATCAAATCGCCGCTGCGCAGCCTTGAATTTGTCACACTGCGGGTTAAAGACGCGATTTGCGACCGTTTGCGCGACAAAAGCGGCGATCGGCCCGATATCGACACCACCAATCCCGATGTGCGCGTGTACACTTTTCTCACCGCCACCCATTGCACGGTGTACCTCGACACCTCGGGCGAACCGCTGTTCAAGCGCGGCTGGCGGCTCGACAAGGGGGCTGCACCGCTGCGCGAAAATCTCGCGGCCGGCATCTTGGCCTTGAGCGGTTGGAAACCCGGCACCTCGTTCTACGATCCTATGTGCGGCAGCGGCACTTTTATTGCCGAAGCGACCCAAATGGCTTTGGGCATCGCGCCCGGCACGCACCGCTCCTTCGGCTTTGAAAAACTCAAACGCTACGAAACCAAAACCTGGCAGACCATGAAAGGCGCGGCACTCGCGCATCATCGCGAAGCGCAAAACGCCAGTCCCGACCTCGGCATTTACGGCAGCGATATTTCCGGCGACATGCTGGTCAAGGCACGCAGCAATCTGGAGCGCGCCGGCCTGCCCGAGATGCCACTCAAGCAGATCGATGCCCGCAACATGACGCCGCCCTTCGAGGCGCCCGGCATCCTGATCGCCAACCCGCCCTACGGCGAGCGGATCGAGATTCGCGGCCCGCGCGGCGAATTGCGTGAAGTGCGCGATGTAGCGCATGAGCTGGGGCAAGACGAGGACGAATACGGCTACCGCCGAGAGCAGCCCGATCAAACCGATGCCACCTTCTTCAAGGCCATGGGTGACGCGCTGAAACAGCGCTTTACCGGCTGGCAAGCCTACATCCTGACCTCGGACCGCACTTTGCCGGGCCAATTGCGCCTGCGCGAATCGCTGAAGACGCCACTATTCAACGGCGCGCTCGAATGCCGTCTGTTCAAGTTCGACCTGATCGCCGGCTCAGTGCGGCAACGCCCGCCCGTCGCCGGCGGCGACACCCCGGCCTAAACCGGCGGATACCGGTCGCGGCGCACAAACAAAATAGCCCGCCAGACGCAAGCCTGGCGGGCTATTTTACTAACAACTCAAGCACTCAAGAATCGGCACGAGCAAGCTTATTCGATCGCCCGGCCCATCTCCTCAACCACTTTCTTGGCATCGCCGAAGACCATCATGGTCTTGTCCAGATAGAACAACTCGTTATCCAGACCCGCATAACCGGCCGCCATCGAGCGTTTGTTGACGATAATCGTGCGCGCCTTGTAAGCCTCCAGAATCGGCATTCCGGCAATCGGCGATTTCGGATCGTTCTTCGCCGCCGGGTTGACCACGTCGTTCGCGCCCAGCACCAGCACCACGTCGACTTGACCGAATTCGGCGTTGATATCGTCCATCTCGAACACCTGGTCATACGGCACTTCGGCCTCGGCCAGCAAGACGTTCATATGGCCCGGCATACGGCCCGCCACCGGGTGAATCGCGTAGCGCACCTGCACGCCTTTTTCGGTCAGCTTCTCAGCCAGTTCCTTCAGCGCGTGCTGCGCACGAGCCACGGCCAAGCCGTAACCCGGCACGATCACCACCGACTCGGCGTTCGACAGCATAAATGCTGCATCGTCGGCCGAACCCGATTTCACCGGACGCTGTTCCGCCGTGCCGCTGCTTGCAGCACCGGCTTCATTGCCGAAGCCGCCCAGCAGCACATTGATAAACGAGCGGTTCATCGCCCGGCACATGATGTACGACAGAATCGCACCGGACGAGCCGACCAGCGAGCCCGAAATAATCAGCATCGGGTTATTCAGTGAGAAACCGATACCGGCCGCAGCCCAACCCGAATACGAGTTCAACATCGACACCACCACCGGCATATCGGCGCCGCCGATCGGGATGATAATCAGCACGCCCAGTACAAAGGCAATGGCGGTCATGATGATGTAGGGCAACCAAGCTTGCGTCAGGAAGAACAGCACGCCGAAACCGACCATGGCCACCGCCAGCAGCAGGTTCAGCATAT
>Ga0302178_10002216_pt1 | contig 15604 bp, 15 predicted proteins | sample I_Palsa_E1_3_FD_198790 | JGI IMG/M metagenome (GOLD analysis project Ga0302178, IMG submission 198790) | Peat permafrost microbial communities from Stordalen Mire near Abisko, Sweden - I_Palsa_E1_3 | ecosystem: Environmental > Terrestrial > Soil > Palsa > Peat permafrost | place: Sweden... | reverse complement strand
ACGTGTTCGCGATGCCGTGCCGGACGCGGCGCGCGGGGCTGGACGTCGAGGGTCTTGGCATCGTCTACCTGGAGGCCTCGGCCACCGGCCTGCCGGTGATCGGCGGCGACTCGGGCGGAGCCCCTGACGCCATCCTCGAGGGTGAATCCGGCTATGTCGTCAGCGGCGTTCCCGGTGTCGCGGCCCGGATTACCGAGCTGCTCACGGATCCGGCCAGGGCCAAGGCGATGGGGGAGAAGGGCCTGGCCTGGGTCGACCGCGAGTGGCGCGAGGAGCTTCCGGCCGCGCGCCTGGCCGCGATCCTGGCCGGAGACGCCGTGGCTTAGGCCGTCCGGCCCGGACTAAGCCGGCCTCAGCGCCGCCTAAGGCCCCCCTAAGGCCCCTCTCAGCAGGCAAAATAGGGATTTCCTCCGATGCGGGCGCCGGGGTCTTACGGCGAAACTCGATAGTAGGCGGCCGAGAGGGCCGCACATCGAGGAGGACCGATGAACCCGAACATGGCGCAGAGCCTGAGCTGGGATCACATCAGGGAAGCACGCCATCAGGCCACGGCGGCCCGGCGAGCGGACGCCGCGCGCCATTCAGTTCACATGACAAGCACGCACGCGGCCAGGCGCCGCGCGCACCAGCTAGAAAAGAGCGCATCATGACAACGCGAACCAACCTATTCACCCGGGTAGCACGGCGTACCGTCGGCGTGCTCGCCGAGATCAACTACGCCCAGCGCCGGTGGTACGAGATCATGGCCGACCCGAAGGGTGAGTGACCAACCCGGGCTCGGTGGCCGCTGGCGTCGAGGTCCTCAGGAGTAGAGGGCCTCGACGTCGGCGGCGTAGTCCTTCATCAGGACGCTTCTGCGGATGCCGAGCTTGACCGTGAGCTGACCTGCCTCCTGGGTGAAATCGCCGTCCAGGATCCGGAACTTCCTGATCGACTCCGCCCGTGACACCGCCTTGTTCGCGTCGTCGACCGCTTCCTGCACGGCCGCGATGAGGTCCGGGTCCTCGCGCAGTTCGGCGACCGTCGCGCCTGCGGGCTTGCCGTGCCTTTCCTTCCAGGCCCCAAGCGCCTCGGGATCCAGCGTGATCAGCGCGGCGATGAACGGCTTACCGTCCCCCACCACCATGGTCTGGCTGATCAGGGCGTGGCTGCGGAGCCGGTCCTCCAGCACCGTCGGCGCCACGTTCTTGCCGCCCGCGGTGACGAGCATTTCCTTCTTCCGCCCGGTGATCCGCAGGAAGCCCTCGTCGTCAAGCTCGCCGAGATCGCCGGTGCTGAACCACCCGTCGGCCGCGAAGGTCTCCTTAGTGGCCGTGTCGTTCTGCCAGTAGCCGCGGAAGACGTTCGCTCCTGACATCAGGATCTCGCCGTCCTCCGCGATCTTGACCGCGACACCGGGCAGTGGCTGGCCGACAGTGCCTATCTTGTTCCGATCGGGCCGGTTGACGGTGGCTGCCCCGGTCGTCTCGGTCAGGCCGTATCCCTCAAGCACGGTGACCCCGACGCCACGGAAGAAGTGGCAGAGCCGTTCGCTCAGCGCGGCCCCGCCCGATACGGCGTAGTGGGCCCGCCCGCCGAGGGCGGCGCGCAGCTTGCCGTAGACCAGCCGGTCGAACAGCACGCGCTGGGCCCGCAGGCCGAACGGCAGGCCGCCGGGCGTGTCCATGGCCCGGCTGTAGGCGATCGCGACCTCGGCCGCGCGGCCGAAAATCGCGCCCTTCCGCTCGCTGACGGCCCTGCGCTCGGCGCCGTTATAGACCCTCTCGAACACCCGCGGTACCGCGAGGATGAACGTGGGCCGGAACGAGGCGAGCGCGGGCAGCAGCGTGCTGGCGTCCGGCCAGTGCCCGAGGACGATCCCGCCCTCGATGCAGCCCACCTCGATGATCCTGGCGAAGACGTGCGCCAGCGGCAGGAACAGCAGCGTGCCCGGGTCCCGTTCCCCGGCGATGACCGTCAGCGGGCCGAGGAAGGCGTTGCGCACGTCGGAGAGCAGGTTCTCATGCGTCAGCTCACAGCCCTTGGGCCGCCCGGTGGTGCCCGAGGTGTAGATGACGGTGGCCACGTCGGACGCCTTGGCCGCTCTGGCCCGCTCGGTGATGACCTCGTCGCCGACTGACGTGCCGCCGCCGGTCAGCGGGGACTCCTCGGAGCCGCCCGCCTCTATCCGCCACACGTACTTCAGGGCTGGTACCTGATCGCGGAAGCCCGCGATGATCTGCTCGTAGTCGGCCGTCTCGACGAAGCAGGCCCGCGCGCCTGAGTTGGTGAGTATCCATTCGGCCTGCTCGGCCGAGGAGGTCTCGTAAACCGGCACGGTCACCGCGCCCGCGACCCAGATGGCGTAGTCGATCAGCGTCCACTCGTACCGGGTGTGCGACATCAGCGCGACCCGGTCTCCGGCTTCGATCCCGGCCGCGACCAGCCCCTTGGCCACCGCCGTGACCTCGTCCTTGAACTGGTTCGCGGTCACGTCCCGCCAGCCACCTTCGGGATCGGGACGGCGTATCACCACGGCCTGCGGCTGTTCCGCGGCCCGGCGGAAGACGGCATCGGCAAGATTCGCGGTGGCGGGGATCTCCGCTAGGGCCGGAATGCTGAATTCGCGCACGACATCTCCAGTGATGTAGCTAAACGGCAGTACAAGCTTAGGCACGTACCAGCTTAGGGCGGCCGCTCGTGGTCCCCGGTTATGATCTTGCCGCCAGCCAGCCTACGGTGGTGAGCCGGGCCAGCCTACGGAGGTGACATGCGGGTCCACGTGGTGAGCGATGTGCACGGCCGCGCGGACGCGCTGGCCGAGGCGGCGGACGGCGCCGACGCGCTGATCTGCCTGGGCGACCTGCTCCTGTTCCTCGACTACGCCGACCACGGCCAGGGCATCTTCGCCGACCTGTTCGGCGAGCAGGCGGCGAGTCACTACGTTCAGTTGCGTACCGCGAAGAAGTTCGACGAGGCCAGGGAGTTCTCCGCCGGGCTGCTTGCCGGGCGGCCCGAGAGCCGGAGCAGCCTGTTCGAGGCGGCCATGGCCAGGCAGTACGCCGGGTTGTTCGCCGCCTTGCCCGAACCCGCCTACCTGACCTACGGCAACGTCGACGTCCCCGGAATGTGGCCGCGATACGCCAAACCCGGGCATCGCGTGCTGGACGGCGACACGGTGGAAATCGGCGGCTTGACGTTCGGTTTCGTTGGCGGTGGCCTGAAATCGGCCTATCACACGCCGTACGAGATAACCGAGGATGAGTTCCGCGCCAAGCTCGAGGCGGTCGGCGAGGTGGACGTATTGTGCACTCACATTCCGCCCGCCGTCCCCGAACTCCTCTACGACACGGTGGCCAGGCGGCTCGAGGTAGGCAGCGTGGCCCTGCTCGACACGATTAAGGCCACCCGGCCGAGGTACTCGGTATTCGGGCACGTGCACCAGCCGCTTGCCCGCAGGACGAGGATCGGAGTCACCGAATGCCTGAACGTCGGGCATTTCCGCGCCACCGGCACCCCCTTTGTCCTGCAGTGGTAGCGGGTACGATCATGGGTAGGAGGCGTTAGGTGTCGGAATCCCGAGGCGAAGGCCAGCCAGGAAGCGATAGCTCCCCAGGTGGCCAGCCCGAAAGCAGTAGCCCGCCAGAAAACAGCGGCCCGCCAGAAAACAGCGGCGCAAACAGTGGCCAGCCCAGAGCCAGCAGCCAGCCAGGGGGTCCTGGGGGCAGCCCGCGAAGCGATGGCGCGCCGCGCAGCGATAGCTGGTCTAGAAGCACTGACTCGCCCAGAAGCGCCGGCTCGTCTAGTACCACTGGCCCGTCCAGAAGCACTGGCTCGTCTAGAGGCAACGGCCAGTCAGGCGGTCGCAGCCAGCCGGGCCGCAGCAGCGATCCCGTCGCCGATTTCCAGCGCTGGCTGATGAAAGCGGGCGCGCGCAGCATGGCCAACCAGGTCGCCGACCAGGTCAAGAGGACAATTGGCCAGGAAAAGCGGCGGGACAGCGGTGACGTGTGGGACACGGCGACTACCGAGCTGCCGCCCGACGAGCCGCTGGAATGCCAGTGGTGCCCGGTCTGCCAGGCGGCCCGCGCGGCCCGTTTGTCCGGTCCTGGCCTCGGCGCCCGGCTGACGGGCGCTGGCGGTGTCCTGGCCTCGGTCGTCCAGGATGCCTTCTCCGCCTTCGAGCAGGCCATGAAAACCCAAGATCAAAATCATTCGGCCGAACGGACCGTGGTGACACCGCCGACTACGCCGACCACGCCAGATCGCGGGGAAGCCGCTCCATGACGCTCGCCATCGGCGTTGACGTCGGTGGCACGAAGGTCGCGGCGGGAGTGGTCGATGAAGAAGGCCGGATCCTGGCCAAGCTGAAGAGGTCAACTCCGGCGGCGAGCCCGGCGCGGACCGAACAGGCCATCGCCGACGTGGTGACCGAACTGCTGGCCGGCCCGCAGGTCCCCCCGCACCAGATCACGGCCATCGGGCTCGGCGCGGCCGGGTTCGTCGACAGTGCCCGGGCTACGATGCTGTTCGCGCCGAACCTCGCCTGGCGCGACGAGCCGCTGAAACAGCGGGTCGAGGAGCGCCTGGGCCGCGAGGTGGTGGTGGAGAATGATGCGAACGCCTCGGCCTGGGCCGAGGCGCGGTTCGGCGCCGCCCGCGGTTACCGCGACGTCATGCTGGTGGCGGTGGGAACGGGCATCGGCGCCAGCATCATCATCGGCGGCGAACTCTACCGGGGCCGGTGGGGCATGGCGGGGGAGCCCGGGCACGTCCGCGTCGTCCCTGACGGCCGGCTGTGCGGCTGCGGGAACCGGGGCTGCTGGGAGCAGTACTCCAGCGGGAACGCCCTGGTCGCCGAGGCCCGCGAATTCGCCCGGCGGACCCCGGAAGGCGCCATGAGGCTGCTGCAGCTGGGCGGGGGACGGCCCGAGGGCATTTCTGGTCCGGAGATTACCCAGGCCGCGACCGAGGGTGACCCCGCCGCGCTCCGCTGCTTCCAGACCGTGGGCGGCTGGCTCGGCCAGGGGCTGGCCGACCTGGCGGCCATCCTCGATCCGGCCTGTTTCGTGATCGGCGGCGGCGTATCAGAAGCAGGGGACCTGCTGCTCGATCCCGCGCGGGCCGCCTTCGAGCGCGCGCTGACCGGCCGCGGCCACCGGCCGTACGCGGAGATAAAGGTCGCCCAACTCGGCCAGGACGCGGGTATTGTCGGCGCCGCCGACCTCGCCCGTCACACCACGGCCCCGCACACCACGTCCCCGCACACCATGGCCCCGCACACCACGGCCCCTCAGACTACGGCGCCGTCGTCTCCGTCGTCGGGCCCGCCGGGTCCTGGCGTGTTCATGCGCAGTACGAGTATGGCGAACCCGGTCACGAACGCCGCTACCGCGCAGAATACCGCGAACCCGGACAGCGTCCAGTGCGCCGCGGTCGCCACGACCAGGTAGGCGGGCCCGCCGAACAGCGCCGCCCAGGCGCCCTTGGCGATGGAGTCCAGGGCGGGCAGCGGCGGCGGGGGCGGCGGGATGAAATGGTCCTCGTCGTCCGCGGGCTTTGCGTCGGCCGGAGCCTGACGAGGCCGTATGCTGCGCGCCGAAGTCCGCCGCCTGTGCCCCGCGTCCTGGATCACATCGGGTTCACGAGACCCTCGTACCCCGTCAGGGTCAAGCGCGCCCCGTATCCCCTCGTCGTCGAACCCTCGTATCCCCTTTACCCCCCGAGTTCCCTGCGTGCCCTCAACCCCCCGGGTTCCCTGCGTCCCCTCAACCCCTCGCCTTCCCTGCGTCCCCTCAACCGCTGCGGCTCCTGGGACCCCCTCAGTACCGGAGACCCCTGGTATCGCGGTGGGATCGCGAATGCCTGGCGGCCCCTCAGCGTCCGCGATCCCTGGCGCGCTGCCTGTTTCCCGTGTTTCCTCGGCCCTGCGGGGCTCACCGGTTTCCTCCGCCGGCCGCGCCTGGTCGGCCTCACGGGTGTCATCTGCTGCCGGGGGCTCCTTGGCTTCCAGGGGCCGCGGGGGCCGCGGCGGCAGCAAGTCTTCGCGCTCGGGCCAGGGGACCGGCTGCTGGGTAATCGGGGGCGCGTCGAATCTGGCGACCAAGTCACGCCACGCGGCGTCCTCGTCGCGCTCTCTGCTGTCCGTGTTATCCCAGTCCGGCACGTCACCACCGCTGTGCGAATGAGGGCCCTGGCTTCCACGATATCTTGCCCCTGCCCCCCTGCCGGGAGGATAAAGGGATACGTAGGCCCAATCGAGGGGAAACTGGCCGAGACGCGTGCTCGCATCGAGAAACCGCCTCGACCCGGAACACGACAAACAGGAATGTGGCGGATACGTTTCGTGACCACGAGGTATAGCGCGGCCCGCCGGGGGCAGGCCACGAGGTTATGGCGACCTCGCATGGCCGGAACATCGTGGTAGTGGCCGCCTCGGCCGGCGGCCTTGAGCCGCTACGTACCCTGCTGGCCGGATTGCGGGCTGATCTGCCTGCGGCGGTGCTGGTCGTGCTGCATGTGCCGGCCACCGGCGGCCGGACGCTGCCGCACATCCTGGACCGGGCGGGCCCGCTGCCCGCCGCGGCGGCCGTGGACGGCGAGCCGCTCAGAGACGGCCGGGTCTACGTGGCTCCGCCGGATCGGCACCTGCTCGTCCTGAGCGACGTGGTGCGGACGTCGCGCGGGCCGCGGCAGAACGGCGTCCGGCCCGCGGCCAACCCGCTTTTCCGCAGCGCGGCGCTGGTGGGCGGCCCGCGGACGATAGGAGTGGTACTCAGCGGCACGCTGGATGACGCCGCCCTGGGCAGCGCCACGGTGGAGCAGCGCGGCGGCCGCGTCATCGTGCAGGACCCGGTGGAGGCGAGTTACGACAGCATGCCCCGGTGCGCCCTGGCCGTCACGAAGCATGCCGAGATCCAGCCGACCGTAAGGCTCGCTGCCGCCGTGGCCCGGCTGGTCGGCGAGCAGGTCGAGACGCCTCCCGCCGAGCCGGCCGCCGAACTCGAGGCAGAGGTCCGGGGCCTGCTCGCTTCAGATCCGCTGCCCCGCGCCATGGCCCGCGACTACGGCGGCTTCAGCTGCCCTGACTGCGGCGGCCCGATGTACCACGTCAAGGAGGGAAACGTTGTCAGCTACGGCTGCGCGGCCGGTCACCGGTGGTCGCCTCAGGCCCTGCTTGAGCAGCAGACTGATGCGGTCGAGCGCGCGCTGTGGCTGGTGATCAGGAGCCTGGACGAACGCAGCAGGCTCACCGAGGGCCTGGCGGAGTCGGCGCGCCAGCGGGGCCATGCCCTCACCGCGGCACGGTTCCAGGACGCCTCGAAGGAAGCGCGGCTGGCCGCGGACGTGATCCGCAACGCGGCGAGCGGGATGAACCCGGTGACCGAGGTGCCGGATATCGACGAGACCTTCCCCGATGTGCCCGTTACGGACGGATAGAAAGGGCGTACGCTCCGGCTGTGGCTGAACTGGACCTAGAGTACGAGTTTGACGAACTGCTCGCGATGATGAGGGAGACCAGGGGTTCTGACTTCGCCGGCTACAAGCGTTCGACGCTGCAGCGGCGAGTCAAGCGTCGGATGATCCTGCTCAACCTGGCCACCTTCGGCGAGTACAAGGACTACCTGGAGCTGCAGCCAGAAGAGTTCGGCCAGCTCTTCGACAGCCTGCTCATCAACGTAACCGGCTTCTTCCGCGATCCGCTGGCCTGGCAGGCGCTACGGGAGCGGGTGCTGCCTGAGCTGCTCTCCGCCAAGGGCGCGAAGACGCCGATACGGGTGTGGAGCGCGGGCTGCGCCACCGGCGAGGAAGCGTACACGCTCGCCATCGTCTTGGCCGAGGCCATCGGGCACGACCAGTTCCGGGAGCGGGTGAAGATCTACGCGACCGACCTCGACGAGGACGCGCTTCAGCAGGCGCGCGCCGGAGTCTACGACGCCAGCGCGCTCGGCGATGTGCCGGAGAAGCTCAGGGATATCTATTTCGAACCGGCCGGCGAGAAGCACGTCTTCCGCCGTGACCTGCGCCGCCAGGTCATCTTCGGCCGCAATGACCTGACGCACGACGCGCCGATCTCCCGGGTGGACCTCCTGGTGGCGCGCAACACGCTCATGTATTTCAACGCCGAGGCGCAAGCCAACGTGGTCAGGAGGTTCCATTTCGCGTTGTCTTATCCGGGCTATCTGTTCCTCGGCAAGGCCGAGATGCTGCTCAACCACACGGACGATTTTCAGCCCGTGGACCTGCGTAAGCGCCTGTTCCGCAAGGTCTCGCCGACGGCGCTGACGGACGTCGGGCCTGCGGAAAGCCGGAGTGAGGCGGCCAGCCGCGAGCCGGCCTGGAAGCAGCTAGATGGCGCGGCCCTATCGTCGGGGCCGGTGGTGCAGCTCGCGGTCGACCTTGCGGACAAGCTCAAGGTGGCCAACGCCGCGGCGGAGTCACTGTTCAACCTGCGTCCCCGTGACCTGGGCCGCTCCTTTTCCGAGCTTGAAGTGTCCTACCGGCCCGCCGAGCTCAGGTCCCGCATCGAGCAGGTCAAGACCGAGCTGCGGCCGCGGGAGCTGCACGACGTCGAATGGCTCCGGTCGGGAAGCGGGGATCCGAGTTACTACGACGTCGCCATCGTGCCGCTGTTCGGCGCGCCAGGAGACCTGATCGGCGTGGGCGTCAGCTTCGTTGACGTGACCCGCTACCGCCGGGTCAGGGACGAGCTGGCGTACGCCAACACGGAGCTTGAGCGCGCCTACGAAGAGCTGCAGTCGCTCAACGAGGAACTGGAGACCACGAACGAGGAGCTCCAGTCCACCAACGAGGAACTGGAGACCACGAACGAGGAGCTCCAGTCCACCAACGAGGAACTGGAGACGATGAACGAGGAGCTCCAGTCCACCAACGACGAGCTGCAAGTGATCAACGATGAGCTCAGGGGCCGGACCGAAGAGCTCGCCCACACCAACGGTTGCCTGGGGTCGGTGCTGCGCAGCCTGGGCAGCGCCGTGATCGTGCTGACCGAGGAACTGCGGGTACGCGTCTGGAGCGCCGGCGCGGAAGATCTATGGGGGCTCCGCCCGGACGAAGCTCAGTCCAGGGATTTCCTCGCGCTTGACATCGGGCTGCCGGCCGCCGACCTCGCCCCCTGGCTAAGGCAGGTCCTGGGCCGCACCCGCACCTCGACCAGCGATGTGACCGCGGTGAACCGCCGGGGCAAGACCGTGGAGCTACGAGTGGCGGCGTCCCCGATGCGCACCGAGGATGGCGTCGTCACCGGGATCATCCTGGTCATCGACACCGATGATCCCGAATAGCGGCCAGGGCCCCGTCAGCCAGGGTTATTCCGATAGCCGATAGCCGGGTTTCTGGCCGATGCTGCGGTACTGTGCCGCCATCTCCCGGTACCTGACCGCAGCCTGGTGATACTCATCGGCCTTGCGCCTGAGCTGCGGCCCGGCAGCGCCATCGATGTCCGGATTTTCCCCACAGCCGGCCGCGCACCGGTCCAGGGCGTCCGCCGCGCGAAGCAGCCCGAGCGCCACGCGTTCGGCGGCCTCATCGGCCAGCACCCGGGCCTCCCCGGCATTGGCGGCGGCCCGCTCCACCTGCTGGCGGGAACTGCGCGGTCTCGTGGTCGGCTGGCTGAGCTGATCGCGCCGCCGCGCCGCCTCGGCCGCGCGGTCCGCCGCCTCGCCGGCCCGCCGCCCGGCGCGTTTCACCGCCTCGCCGGAGCCGCCTATCCCGGAGCGCCCGGGGGACCCGATGTCCGCGTACGGCAGGGCCTGCCGTCCCTTCAGCCAGCGCCGCCGCTTGCCCGCGGCGGCGGCGTCAGGGAGGTCCAGGACGGCGGCGATCGCTTCTTCGCCCATGCCCATCCCTTGCGCGCCTTCGAAGACATCATGCTCGAGCCGGTCGACCTCGAGCCGGATGGCCTGCAGCAGCACCAGGCCGGCGCCGATGTCCAGGGCTTCAGCGTGCCCCGATGACGCCGCGTCGATCACGGACCTGATCGCGTCCAGATCGGGGACCAGGCGCTTCTCGGTGTCCCACAGCAAGCGATCCACCCCGGACGCGTAGCGCTCGGTCAGGTGCCGCCGCGAGGCCGTGACCATGTCAGGCGACGGGGCGGGAGCATCCATAGATCCAATCTAAGACGTCGGACTAGGCTCGTCTACCGAAGCTAAATATCTTTAGGTGACTGATTTATGACTTTAGGTAATCTATGTCTAGATTTCCTCTTTTCATCGCGGCCGCGGACCCGCCGGAAGCCCTTGCAGGCAGGCTCGTCCGCCTTAGCTGGCGTGATCGTGGACGAACTTCAGGCTGCCCTCGAAGATGGCCTGGGCGTCGTTATCCAACGTCGCGACGTGATAACTGTCGGCACACTCGCGGACCGTGACCTGGTCGTCGGCTATGCGGGCCAGCAGCACGCGCATGCTGGCGGGTCCGACGACATGATCCACGGTGCTGCGGTATACCAGGACCGGCTGGGTGACGTCGGCGAGGTGACTGGTCGTGGTCCCCCAGAGCTTGGGCAGCGTAGCCGCCGCCCGGACCGGGACCCGGTCGTAGCCGACCTCGAGCTGACCCGGCTTCTTGATGTCGCTCGCTATGCCGGGCAGCGAGCGAAGGACGTGCTTGAGCACCGGCGCGAGCAGGAACAGCTTGGTGTCCGGGGCCAGTGACGGGTTGACGAGCACCAGGCCACGCACCTTGCCGCCGTGTACTTCGGCCAGGCGCAACGCGAGGCAGCCGCCCATGGAAAGGCCGAAGACGAAGGTCTGCTCGCACCGGCTGGCCAGCGCGGTGAACGCGACGTCCACCTCGGTGTACCAGTCCCGCCCGCTGGTCCGCGCCAGGTCCTGCCATGTCGTGCCGTGCCCGGGGAGCCTGGGCAGGCTGACCGTGAGGTCCTGGCCGGCCAGGTACTCGGCCCACGGTCGCAGCGTCTGCGGGCTGCCGGTGAAGCCGTGGCACAGCAGCACGCCGACCGGGCCGCCGGCCGCCTCGAATGGCTCTGCGCCCGGCAGCATGGCGCCTGGAAGCACTGGTGACATGCTGACATCGTCGCATGCTCTGCTGGCTTTCCCCTCCGGCCCCCCACCCGCCTCCCCTTCCCCCTTCGCTGCGCAGCCTTCCCTCGTCGCTCGTTCCTCGCTCCTCAGTCCAGGCAGCGCGGCGGGCCTTTGGCGAGGGCTCATTTTTGTGGCGGGACGTGGGACGATATGAACGTGTTTTACTGGCTGACGAAAATGACGCTCGGGATGACCCTGAAGATCGTCTTCCGGCCTCGCGCGTGGGGGGTCAAGAACGTTCCCAGGCGAGGTCCGGTCATTCTGGCGAGCAATCACCTGTCCTTCTCCGATCACTTCTTCGGGCCGCTGCCGGTGCCGCGTAAGGTGATCTTCCTGGCCAAGTCGGAATACTTCACCGGGCGCGGGCTGAAGGGACTGATCAGCAAGATCTTCTTCACCGGCGTCGGCCAGATTCCCATCGACCGGGGCGGGGGAGCGGCGAGTGAGCAGGCGATCATGACAGGCCTGCGCGTCCTGGCGGCCGGTAACGTGCTCGGCATCTACCCCGAGGGCACCCGGAGCCCGGATGGCCGCCTGTACCGGGGCAAGACAGGTGTCGCCCGGCTGGCCATTGAGTCCGCCGCTCCGGTGGTCCCGTGCGCCATGATCGACACCTTCCAGTTCCTGCCGCCGGGCACGCTCCGGCCCAATAGGCGGTTCCGGCCGGGCGTACGGTTCGGCGAGCCCCTCGACTTCTCCCGCTACCGCGGCCGGGAGGCCGACGGGCCGTTGCTGCGGACCATCACCGACGAGATCATGCAGGCGATCGCCAAGCTCTCCGGCCAGGAATACGTCGACATCGACGCCCGCCGCGCCAAGGCTGAACTCGCCAGCGGCCATGACAGCCCTGGTGGCCATGACAGCCCTGGTGGCCATGACAGCCCTGGTGGCCATGACAGCCCCGGCGGCCATGACAGCCCCGGCGGCGGTGCCGAGGGCGGACGGAGTACCGGGCCGGCATGACCACCCCTTCGCGGGAGTTGCGAGGCAGAGTTTTATCGTCGGCTCCTGCCGCAGCCGTCCGGATAGGGGGTGGCGCCCACTAAGGTGGGGGCATGCGAGTCGGAGTCCTTACCGGCGGCGGCGACTGCCCCGGCCTGAATGCTGTTATCCGCGCCGTGGTCCGCAAGGGCGTGCAGGAATACGGCCTGGAATTCGTCGGGTTCCGCGACGGGTGGCGCGGGCCGCTGGAAGGCGACACGGTGCCCCTGGACGTGCAGGCGGTGCGTGGCATCTTGCCGCGCGGCGGCACGATCCTCGGTTCGTCGCGCACCAACCCGCTGAAGAGCGGGGCGGCCGGCGGCCGCAGCGGCATCGAGCGAATCAAGGACAACCTGGCCGGCCTGGGCGTCGACGCGCTGATCGCGATCGGGGGTGAGGACACCCTCGGCGTGGCGACCCGGCTGGGCGAGCAGGGCGTTCCGGTCGTCGGGGTGCCGAAGACGATCGACAACGACCTCGGCGCCACCGACTACACCTTTGGCTTCGACACGGCCGTGAACATCGCCATGGAAGCGATCGACAGGCTGCACACCACGGCGGAGAGCCACCACCGGGCGCTGATCGTCGAGGTGATGGGCCGGCACGCGGGCTGGATCGCGCTGCACGCGGGCTTGGCCGGCGGCGCGAACGTGATCCTCATCCCGGAGCGGCCGTTCGACATCGAGCGGGTATGCGCCTACGTGCAGCACCGGTTCCAGACCAGGTTCGCGCCCATCGTGGTCGTCGCCGAGGGAGCTCACCCGGTGAGCGAGGAACTGGCAACCAGCAACGAGCAGCTCGACTCGTTCGGGCATGTACGGCTCGGCGGAGTGGGCCAGCTGCTGGCCAGCGAGATCGAGAAGCGGACCGGCAAGGAGGCCCGCTGCACAGTGCTCGGCCACATTCAGCGCGGCGGGACGCCGACGGCCTTCGACCGGGTGCTGGCGACCAGGTTCGGCGTGCACGCGGTTCAGGCGGTGCACGAGGAGGACTTCGGCGTGATGGTGGCGTTGCGCGGTACCGATATCGTGCGGGTGCCGCTCGCCGAGGCCACCAGCCAGCTCAAGCTCGTCCCGCCTCAGCGTTACGCCGAGGCCGAAGTCTTCTTCGGCTAGCTCCCGGTGCGGGCTTGCCGCAGCCGAGCTGAACTACGCCCTGGCGGCTCCGCCGCTGGTCGGCCCGTCGTGAGCGGGTCCCGGTGCTGTGTGCGAGTGCCCACGCCCGTTCGGTCCTAAGAATCTAAGCCGGGGATTGCGTGGCGTATGGCTCTGTGCCTATACTCGGTTACGAGTACTTGCGAACGAATCCTCGGTAACGATGACTTGGGTACGAGGTGGTGACGGTGGCGAAGCGGCGGAAGGTCAGCAACCTGCTGGCCCTGTCCTTGCTCAACTTGCTGATGCAACGCCCGATGTACCCGTACGAGATGGCGTCGACGCTCCGGCAGCGGGGCAAGGACCAGTCCATCAAGATCAACTGGGGCTCCCTCTACACCATCGTGCAGAACCTGGAGAAGTACGGTTTCATCGAGGCCGTGGAGGTCGCCCGGGAGGGCAGGCAGCCAGAGCGGACTACCTACCGGATCACCGAGGCGGGCCGGGCCGAGCTGATGGAGTGGCTCCGCGAGCTGCTCGGCGTCCCGGATCGGGAGTACGCCAGGTTCGAGGCGGCGCTGGGCGAAGCCGCTATCCTGCCGCCCGACGATCTGGCCGCCCTGCTGCGGCAGCGGCTGGACACGCTGGATGCGGCCAACGCTGAACAGCAAGCTGAGCTCGAGACCGTCGAGTCCCAGATACCCAGGCTCTTCATGATCGAGTCGGAGTATTACCTGGCCATGCGCCGGGCCGAGGCGGACTGGGTGCGCGCGCTGCTGAAGGAGTTCACCGACGGTACGTTCCCCGGCCTGGACGACTGGCGCCAGTTCCACAAGACCGGGCAGCTCCCGGACGATGTGCTCGCGCTTTTCGAGCAGGAAGGAGGGGATACCCCGGTCACCTAATCAAACGACCCCGGCCTGGTGCGGCAACACCATGGGCCGGGGCCGTCAACCTCATATCGATCCCGCGAGCAGGCGGAACCCGAGGTCCCAGTACAAGAATAGCCGGGTTCTCCTCGCGGGGCTGGATCGCAGTGATCCGCAACCGACAGGAGTTGGCAGTGAGTTCGACCGACGGTGCCATCGAGGCACATCAACTCGTCAAGACCTACGCCGCCCGCGGCAGCAAGCATCGCATCCGCGCGCTGGACGGGCTGGACATCAGCGTTCCGCATGGCATCATCTACGGTCTGCTCGGCCCGAACGGAGCAGGCAAGACCACAACCGTCAAGATCCTCACCTCGCTCGCCCGGCCCGATGCGGGGACGGCCCGCGTCGCGGGCATCGACGTGCTGGCCCGGCCGGCCCGGGTGCGGCAGGTGATCGGCGTCGTGGCGCAGCGTTCCGGTGCCGATCCGGCCGCGACGGGCCGGGAGAACCTGATGCTGCAGGGCCGGCTGTACGGGCTGCGCGGCCAGGACCCGCGAGCTCGCGCGGACGAGCTGCTCGGGCATTTCGGGCTGACGGAGGCGGCGGGCCGCCTGGTCAAGACGTATTCCGGCGGCATGCAGCGCCGTCTGGACGTCGCGCTCGGGCTGATCCACCGTCCCGCGGTGCTGTTCCTCGATGAGCCGACGACGGGCCTGGACCCAGAGTCCAGGACCGCCATGTGGCAAGAGATTGCCCGCCTGGCCACCCATGAGGGCCTGACCGTGCTGCTGACCACGCACTACCTGGAAGAAGCAGACCGGCTGGCCAGCCGGCTGGCGATCGTGGACCGCGGCCGGGTGGTCACGTCGGGAACGCCCGACGAGCTCAAGGGGGAGCTGCGCGGGGACGTCGTGCATGTTGAGCTCCCCGCTGACACCGACGCGAGCCTGGTCGCCAGCGTGCTGGCGGGCCTGCCGGAGGTGCGGGACGTGCTGATCGCGGGCCGCGACGTATCCGCGCGCAGTGACGACGGCGCGGCTGCCGTCCCTGTCGTGCTGGCCGAACTGCTGCGGGCCGGAATCCACGCCGCGTCGGTGGCGGTGGCCAGGCCGTCGCTGGATGACGTGTACCTGCGGCATACCGGACGCCGCTACAGCGAATCGGCACCCCTGGGCGCCAACGCCGGCGAGAACGAACGGGAACTGACGGAGGCGAGCAAGTAATGGCGACCGGGCAACTCAATTCCGGCCAACTCAATTCCGGGCCTTCGGACCAGGCGGATTTCGCCGCCGCTCCGTGGCCCGCGGGGCCGACCGGCCGGGTGCCGTTCCGCACGGCGCTGGCCCACACCTGGTACCTGACCGGCAGGAAACTGCACGCCCTGGTCAGGCAGCCGTGGGTGCTGGCGTTCAGCGTCGTCCAGCCGGTGATCTGGCTGTTTTTGTTCGGGCAGCTGTTCCGTAAGGTCATCGACATCCCGGGCTTCGGCTACCACGGCACCTACCTGGACTACCTGGTGCCCGGCCTGATCGCGATGAACGCCATGTCCAACAACATGTGGGCGGGCATGACGATGATCGAGGAGATCGACCGCGGCACGCTGAACCGGTTC
>Ga0302178_10002215_pt1 | contig 15604 bp, 12 predicted proteins | sample I_Palsa_E1_3_FD_198790 | JGI IMG/M metagenome (GOLD analysis project Ga0302178, IMG submission 198790) | Peat permafrost microbial communities from Stordalen Mire near Abisko, Sweden - I_Palsa_E1_3 | ecosystem: Environmental > Terrestrial > Soil > Palsa > Peat permafrost | place: Sweden... | reverse complement strand
CATCGGCGAAGCGGATCCCGGTCTGCGCGGCCGTGCGTCCGACGAGATCCAGGTGATACTCGACTCGATGGACAGGCTGCTGCTTCCCGCCTGAAGGGCCGCCTATGGCAGACAGGCCTTGCGGGCTCCGGCGCTGTGACGGACGCCGCGAAGCTTGGAGCCGACTAGCGCCTAGCGCCCCCTTCCATCGCCTGGCGCCCCCGCCATGAGCTGCCCGCCGCCTCCGCCGTCCCCGCCGGGTCACCGGCCAGCCGGCCCGCGAGGTGCGGTAACTTGCGGCGAAGCAAATGATCTCGTCAGCCGGGGCGGCAGATGGCGGACCCGATTGCGCTCTCGTTGAGCGAGGTGCATGCGTGGCATGGCTGGATCGGCGAGCGGAGCAGCACGCCGGGGGAGCCGCGGGAGTCAGACCTGGCGATTCTCTCGGCCGGTGAGCGTGCGCGGGGCCGGCGATTCGTCCGGCAGGCGGACCGGGTGCGTTTCGCGGTAACGCACGCCGCGGTGCGCCGGCTGCTCGCCCGCTACCTGGCGGTCGGTCCCGCCGAGGTGCGGTTCGGGCGGACGCCGTGCTGCCAGTGCGGAAGCCCCGGGCACGGGCCGCCCCGCATTGACTGGCCGCCCACCGACGTCACCTGCAACCTGTCCGGGTCAGGCGACCGCTGGCTGCTCGCTGTCACGCGCGGGCGCCGGATCGGTTCGGACCTCGAGGTGCCCCGCGACATCGACGTCGGCGAGCTGGCCAGCGGCTGCCTCACCGCTTCGGAGCAGCAGTACCTGAGCGGTCACCGCGAAGATGGACAGCTGCAGGTGTTCTACCGGTGCTGGACCCGCAAGGAGGCCGTGCTGAAAGCCTGCGGGGTTGGCCTGTCGAGTTCGCTGCAGGCTCTGGAGGTAACGCCGGGCCTGGCCGGCCCGGTGGAGGTTCGGCACAGTTGCAAGGCCGGCCCGGACCTGTGGGTTGTGCAGGATCTGGCTGCGCCGGCCGCCTGGCTCGGCGCGATCGCGCAGCCCGCCGCGGATGCAGGCCGGGTCTGGCTCCGCGAGGCGGATGACGCCTGGCTGGCCTGAACTCGGGCCCGCCGGCTCGGGCGCGGGCCCGCCGGCTCGGGCGCGGGCTCGGAACGCGGGCGAGAACTGGTCCTGCAGGCTGGCCAGGTTGCCTTTGCCGAGCACCCGCTTCGCATCGGATCCGGCTGATCAGCTGCTGGCCGCGAGGACGAGAGGCAGCACGGCGGGCGCCCCTGCCTCGCGGAGCAGCCGGGCCGCGACTGTGATCGTCCACCCGGTCTCGACCCGGTCATCGACCAGCAATACCGGGCCGCCAAGCCCGGCAACCGCACTGCCGACCTGCTCCGGGACAGCCAGCGAGTGCCAGAGTGCGCGCAGCCGCTGGGCGCTGTTGTACTGCCGGGCATCATCGGCAGCCCCGGCGGCGTACTCCAGGGTTCCCAGGTAAGGCAGCCGGCCTATCCCGGCGACCCGCTCCCCGAGGCTGCGTATCAGCTGGGGTCTGGTCCTGGATGGCAGCGTGATCACCCCGGTCGGCCGCTGTGCCCAGTCCCAGCCGGCCAGGACCTTGACCATCGCCGTCACGAATTCCTCCGGGACCTGGTCATCGCCCGCATCGGCCGTCAGCAGCAACCGCAGCCGAGGGCCCCAGCCCAGGTCGGTCAGCCTGCCGAGCGCCCGTCCTGGCTCCGCCGACAGGCCCGCGGGTATCTTGCCGGACACGTCGATGGCCAGGTCCTTCATCCCCGTCGGCCACATCTTCCTTGGCGTGATCTGCACGCCAGGGCGCATCAGCCTGTCCTGGGCGGCAGCACTGCCTGCCGGCGAAACCGTGTCACTCCAGGGCCGGCCGGTGCAGTTGTCGCACCGTCCGCACGGCGCGGCCGCCGGATCGTCGAGCTCGCGCCGCAGGTACTCCATCCGGCAGGTTTCCGCGGTGATGTAGCCGAGCATCGCGCGTTGCTCCCTGGACCGCTCGGCGCTCACCCGGGCGTACCGGTCGGCGTCGTAGTCCCACGCCCGCCCGGTCGCTTCCCAGCCGCCGCTCACCCGCCGCACGGCGCCGTCCACGTCCAGGACCTTGAGCATCATTTCCAGCCGGCTGCGGCTCAGGTCCACCCGGGTTTCCAGCGCGCCGGTGGAGACCGGCCGGCCAGCCTCGGCCAGCGCGGCGAGCGTGGTCCTGACCACCCGTTCCGGCGGGAACGCCAGCGACGCGAAGTAGGCCCAGATGTCGGCGTCCTCCCGGCCGGGCAGCAGAATCACGTCGGCGCGCCGCACGCCCCGGCCCGCCCGGCCGATCTGCTGGTAGTAGGCGATCGGCGACTGCGGCGCCCCGAGGTGCACGACGAAGCCCAGGTCCGGCTTGTCGAAGCCCATGCCAAGGGCGCTGGTGGCGACCAGCGCCTTGAGCTCGTTGGCGAGCAGGGAGTTCTCCGCCGCCTGCCGCTGCGAATTGTCGTCACGCCCGGTGTACGCGGCGACGTCGTAACCGCGGTCGCGCAGGAACGCGGCGGTCTCCTGCGCGGCCGCCACCGTCAGCGTGTAAATGATGCCGGAACCCTGCAGCTCGGCCAGGTGCTCTGCCAGCCAGGCCAGCCGCTGCTGGGCAACTGGCAGCCGCACGACAGCCAGATGCAGGCTGTCCCGGTCAAGAGGACCACGCAGAACGAGCGTTTCGTGCTCACCGCCCGCGCCAAGCTGCTCGGCCACGTCGCGGGTCACCCGGGCGTTCGCGGTGGCGGTCGTCGCGAGGACCGGGACGCCGGGCGGCAGCTCCTCAAGCAGCGTCCGGAGCCGCCGGTAGTCGGGCCGGAAATCGTGACCCCAGTCGGAGATGCAGTGCGCCTCGTCCACTACCAGCATCCCGGCCGCCGCGATCAGCTTGGGCAGGACCAGGTCACGAAATCCCGGGTTGTTCAGCCGCTCCGGGCTGACCAGCAGCACGTCGACGGCGCCGTCGGCGACCTCCGCGTAGACCTGCTCCCATTCGTCGATGTTGGCCGAGTTCACCGTGCGGGCATGAATGCCCGCGCGGTCAGCCGCCTCGATCTGGTTGCGCATCAGGGCGAGCAGCGGGGAGACGATGACCGACGGTCCCGCGCCGCGCGCCCGCAGCAGCGCGGTCGCGGTGAAGTAGACGGCCGACTTGCCCCAGCCGGTGCGCTGCACCACGAGCGCGCGGCGCCGGTCGACCACGAGCGCCCTTATTGCCGTCCACTGGTCCTCCCGCAGCCGTGCATCCGGCCCGGCCAGCGCCCGCAGGTGGCCCTCGGCTTCCGCCCGCAGGTCCGGTTCCGCCCGCAGGTCCGGTTCCGCGCGGGGGTCCGGTTCCGCGCGGGGGTCCGGTTCCGCGCGGGGGTCCGGGACGGCAGCGGGCACGGGACCCTGGTCGGTGTCATCGGCAGCCATGCCCTCCTTAGTACCAGCCGGTGCTGACCATCACGCCCGCCGAGGCTGCCGAGTTCGGCCGCCGATGCTGCCGGGCATGCGAGCCAGTAGCGCCATCCGGCCCGGGCGCTCGCACCAGCGGTGCCCCCGGATTCCTGCCCCGTGGGCGGCACCGGATAAGGCCAGAACCCCTTTACTGGCCTGCTATCCGGCAGCATGCATAACCGCGTTGATCAGTGCATCTGCCGTTGTCTTGGCAGGTTTCAATCCACGCCAGCTAGCTTCCGTCATAACCTGGTTTCCGCGGCAGCCGGTTTCTGCTCGTGCCCGCGAGAATCTAGTAGTAATCCGGATATGCCCGACGAATAAATGTTCCGGGCAGCTAGTCGATGAGCGGACGGAGGAATCATGTTGTCTCGGCTGCGGGCAGCCAGATTATCGGCGGTTATCTTACTTTTCATGCTCATCGGGTGGCTCGCGGCGGCACCGGGCGCCGCACTGGCCGGAACAGGCGCACGGGAAGTTGCGGGCGCCAAATGCGCGACCCGCTCCTGCCGCGCCGGGCTGCCGGCCGCACGGAGCCTGAAGGCCACCCAGCAGCCGCAGATCGCGAGCAACTACTGCGGCCCAGCCACCGTGTCGGAGATGTTACGCCAGCTTGGCGCGAAGGTGAGCCAGTCGACGGCGGCTCGCGAGATGAAGACCACGCGCAGCGGCACCGGCTGGTCAGATTCCGCTGGATACCCGGTGCCCGATGCGCTGAACGCGGACCAGCGGCGAAATGCCTACGTCGCCGTTGCCGTGCCCTGGTCGCCGTCCAGTGCGCAGGTCCGGACATACGAGAACGACCTGGTAGCCGATGTGAACTACGACGGCGGCGTCCCGCTGGCGGGGGATGCCTATGAAGTTCCCGATGGTCCGCATTTGGCCGGTCATCCGGAGAATCAGGAGATTTTCCACTGGTTTGATATACGGGGATACCAGAATTCCGGCGCCACGACAGAGTATGAGGACTCGGTACATGGTGCCCCGAGCATCGGGTGGAGCGCTACCGTCCCGGCCTACTCCTCGCTTGCGTCACGAACGGTCGTGATGATTCTCGCCGCCCGTGGCTACGACTGGTAGCCGCCGGCCAGGCAGGCTCGCGGCGGTGCTCTTGTTCGGCCTGCTTGGCGCGGCATTGGCAGGGTGCGGGGGAATGCGCACCGCCGCACCGGCGGGATCCGGCTCCGGCGGCGCTCTGCGGGCCGCGCTGCCCGGTACGCCGCCGGACGTGCCCCGGGCCGGGAATCCGGCCGGGCAGCAGGCAAGCACGGCCCGGGCCGCGGGCACATCTCAGCCCGGCCTGGTGAGCTGGCAGCGGTTCTGCGCCACGCCGCGGAGCGCCAGCCTGCGGGCTGCGCTGCGGCGGCCGGTGCCGGCCTCGCTGCACGGCGAGGTCATCCCGCTCGGATCGTCGGCCGGTGCCCGGACGGCCTATGTGTCCGCCTGGATGCCGCAATTCGCCGGCGTGGCCGCGCTGAATCTGGCCTCCGGGCACCTGCGGCGAATCCGGGCCTACCCGAATCCGGCCGCCGACCAGGCTGACGGCTCCTCGGGCGGCCGCTGGCTGGTCTGGGAAGAAACGCACTCGCTGCGGAGCCTGGACGACTTCACGGTCTACGGGTGGGATTCGGTCACGGGCCGGCTGCGCCGCCTCGGCCATTCGCTGCGCGGCCGCGTGGCCCGGCGTGGCCGAGCCCCTGGCATGCCCCGGCGGTCAGCGGCCACTACGCGGCCTGGGCGCAGGGCTACGGGCCGGACGGCGAGATCGAGGTGGTGCTGGCCGACCTCGCTACCGGGAAAGTCAGCGTCGTCCGCCGTGGCCACACCCAGCCCCCGTTCTTTGACGGGGACCTGGTCGTGTGGCCGGAGTCCGACCTGCCGGGAACGCAGACGACGCTGCACGCGCTCAGCCTCAGCACCGGCAGGCCTGCCGCACTGCCCGCCGTGCTGCGGGCCGTGCACGGTACCGACTTCGTTGTCACGGACGGAACCAGGACGGCCTACTTCAATCCCGGGCTTACCGCGCTGTACTACTCCCCGGCGCAGGATCAGCGGGCACATGTCGCGCTGCGGCTGCCGGCGGGCGTTGACTTCGCTGATCTGGCGATCGCGCCCGGCTCACTGGCCTGGGCTACGACGGAGGCCACCTATCTGGCCAGCACCCGGACCGGCGCCTACGCGCGGGTGACACCCGAGTACGGTGACGCGACCGGCTCAGGCCCGGACCTGCTGATCTCCGATGCGCCAGCGAGAAGGCCGAGCACCCGGTCCTGCCCATGCACGTGATCAGCCCGGCCGCCCTCAGCTGGCGCGCCTGCCGCGACCGGGCTGCCTGACCCGGCCAGGAACGTGCCACGGCCCGGCCTGGCTGGCGCTGTGGGATACTTGGACCAAACATCGGATCTCTGCAGAGTGGCCAGGTTCGAGAGCGAAAGCGTGCCCCGGCGGCGACGCATTTAGATGACAGCAGGCGGAAGGTAGCGGAGGGTCGGCCGTGGCGCTCACCGACGAGGCTATCGAGAAGATCAAGGCGATGATCGTCTCCGGGACGCTGCGCGCGGGGGACCGGCTGCCGAAGGAGGCGGACCTCGCCGCTGACCTCGGGCTGTCGCGCAGTTCGCTGCGCGAGGCAGTCAAGGCGCTGTCCCTGGTCAATATTCTCGTCGTCCGCCGCGGCGACGGAACGTACGTGAGCAGCCTTGAGCCGGCGGTGCTGCTTGAGGCGCTGAGCTTCATCGTCGACTTTCACCGGGACACCTCGGTACTGGAGTTCCTGCGGGTAAGGCGGATTCTGGAGCCCGCGGCCACGGCCATGGCAGCCGAGCGCATCACGCCGGAGGAAACCGAGGGCCTGCGCAAGCTGCTGGACAGCCTCGGGCCGTCACCGGGCACCGAGGACCTCGTCGCCACCGACCTGGAGTTCCACCGGCGGATCGCGGCGTGCTCGGGTAACTCCGTGCTGTGCTCGCTGCTGGAGACGCTGTCCGCGCCGACTACCCGGGCCCGGGTCTGGCGCGGGCTGACCCAGGCCGGCGCCAACGGGCAGACTCTCGCGGAGCACCGGGCGATCCTCGATGCGCTCGCCGCGCATGATCCCGAGATCGCCAGGTCGTGGTCCACCGTGCACATCGCCAACGTGGAACAGTGGCTCGCGTCCGTCCCGTGACCGCCGTGCCGTGACCGCCGTCCCGTCGCCGGGCGCGCCGCCGGCCCTCCCGCCGGGCGCGCTGCTTGTCATCCGGGCGAGCCGTCCGCCAGCCAGGCGGCTCCGGACGGGAAGGTGAACTCGGCGACCGACTCTGGCCTGATTTCCGACGAAGCCCCCGGGATCGTCGGCACCGCGTAGCGGCCGCCGGCCACCCGGGCGGGCGTGACGAAGTGCTCGTGCAGGTGATCGATCCACTCGATCATGCGCCCGTCCATGGTCCCGGAGACAGCGACGTAGTCGAACATCGAGAGATGCTGGACAATCTCGCACAGCCCGACACCGCCGGCATGCGGGCACACCGGGATTCCGAATTTGGCCGCGAGCAGCAGGTTGGCGATGTTCTCGTTGACGCCTGCCACGCGGCATGCGTCGATTTGCATGATGTCGATCGCGCCAGCCTGGAGGAGCTGCTTGAAGATCACCCGGTTGGAGACGTGCTCGCCGGTAGCGACGCGGATCGGGCTCACCCCCCGGCGGATCGCGGCGGTGCCGAGGATGTCGTCCGGGCTCGTCGGCTCCTCGATCCAGGCAGGCCTGGCGTGCGCGAGCGCGCGCACCCACGGGATGGCAGTAGGCACGTCCCAGACCTGGTTCGCGTCCAGCGCGATGCCGATATCGTCACCAACGACCGCGCGCGCCACGGCGCAGCGCCGGAGGTCATCTTCCAGCCGGCCGCCGACCTTGAGCTTGACATGCGTGAAGCCCTCCTGAACGGCTGCGGCGCACAACTCGGCCATGCGCTCGTCCGAATACCCGAGCCAGCCTGGTGAGGTGGCGTAGGCCGGATAGCCGTCACGCCGCAGGATCTCCGTGCGCTCCGCCTTGCCCGCCGCCGCGCGCTCCAGCATCTCTAGCGCCTCCTCGCGGGTAAGCGCGTCGGTGAGGTAGCGGAAGTCGACCAGGTCCACGATCTCCACGGGAGACAGGCTCGCGAGCAACTGCCAGAGCGGTTTCCCGGCCCGCCGGGCGGCAAGATCCCAGCAGGCGTTGAGCACCGCGCCGATCGCCATGTGCATGACGCCCCGTTCGGGTCCCAGCCAGCGCAGCGGGCTATCACCGACCAGCTCGCGGGAGAGGCCGCCCAGGTCGCCGAGCGTCTCGCCGAGATCACGCCCGGCCAGGAACGGCTCCAGCGCGCGCACGGCGCAGAGCTCGACATCGTTTCCGCGCCCGATCGTGAAAACGTGACCATGCCCGGCGAGGCCGTCCGGTGCGTCGGTCCGCACCACCACATAGGCAGCCGAGTAATCGCCGCTCGGATTCATCGCGTCCGAGCCGTCCAGGGTCCGGGACGTCGGGAAGCGGATGTCATGCGTGTCGAAGCCGAGGATCTTCGTCACCGGCTGCCTCCTCTGCTCGCTGCCCGGCGGAGTTCCGTCGCCGTGCCTGGTGATCGCCCCCGCGCATTCCGGCGCGGAGCCTGGTGGCCCGGCCCTCTCTGCGGTCGCCTGTCCGCCTGATGCGGACCCGCAATGGCCGGACCCGGGATGGAACCGGCCGTCGGCGGGCGTGCGGGCTGAGTTAGCCCGGCGGAGCCGGGGGTCGCATGCGCAGGCCGGACATGCCGCCGTCGACGGCCAGTGCCATGCCAGTCACGCCGCTGGCCAGCGGGCTAGCCAGGTACGCAATCGCGGCGGCCACCTCGTCGGCCGTCACCAGCCGCCCGGTCGGCTGGCGCGCGGCCAGCGCGGCCCGTTCCGCCTCAGGATCCGGCGCGGCATCGAGCAGCCGCGCCACCCACGGCGTATCGGCCGTCCCGGGAGTCACGCACACGACCCTGATGCGCTCGCGCACATGATCGGCGGCCATCGCCAGGGTCAGCGAGTAGATCGCGCCCTTGCTGGCCGAGTAGAGCGCACGCTGCGGAAGGCCGGCCGTCGCCGCGATAGAACACGTGTTGACGATGACTGCCTGGCCATGGCGCGTCACGGCCAGGCGCAACTCTGGCAGCGCCGCCCGGCTCACCCGCACCGCGCCCAGCAGGTTGACGTCCAGGACGTGCCGCCATTCGTCGTCGTCATTGTCCTCAACGGTGCCCGCCGCGCCGATGCCCGCGTTGTTGACCAGGATGTCAATACCGCCGAGGGCAGTCGCGGCCGCGCCGACGGCGCGGCGTACTTCCTGGTCATCGGTAACGTCCGCGATGACCGGGTACAGCGCACGGGCATCCGGACTGGCCTCGGGCCCGTCAGCGCTGGCCGTTCCCCCAGCGCCGGCCGTTCCGGCAGCAGCGCCCGCGCTGCCAGGGCCGCCCGCTCGGCCGGCGCCGGCCCACGGGATGGCGCGGTCCAGGATCGCGACCCGGGCGCCGCGCGCGGCCAGCAGCCGCGCAGTGGCCAGCCCGATGCCCGACGCACCGCCGGTCACCAGCGCCGCCAGGCCGTCGAATTCCGCTGGTGGTCCGGGCACGAGCGCTCCTCCCGCGCGGTCCAGTGCCAGCACGGCACCCAGACCGCGGATCAGACATCATATGTTTGGTCCCGCTCTGTCCGCCATCCCGCAAGAGGAGTCCCGGCACGTCCGGGTATGCGAGCAGAGACGTGGAGCAGAGATCAGATCTAGTTATATACGGCTGATAGAGCTCGGGGAAGCCTGCCGTTACCATGAAGGGCACCTGGCGAAAACGAGGCCGCCAGCAGCCTCGCACAGCCGGCTGCCAGCAGCCTCGCACAGTAAGGGGAGCGCACATGCGGATCGCGCTCTTCATCACCTGCCTGACCGACACCCTCTTCCCGGAGACAGGCAAGGCCATCACGGCTCTGCTGGAACGGCTAGGCCATGAGGTGGTCTTCCCGCCGGGGCAGGCGTGCTGCGGCCAGATGCACTTCAACTCCGGCTACCGCCCGGAAACCGTGCCGATGGTGCGCGGTTTCGCCAGGGCGTTCAGCGGGTTTGACGCGATCGTCACGCCCTCGGCGTCCTGCGCGGCGATGGTGCGCGAGTACCATCCTGTGGTCGCGGCGGAGTCGGGCGACCCGGGCCTGGCCCGGACCGTCGGCGAGATCGCGCCGCGCGTTTACGACCTGTCCGGACTGCTGGTGGACGTGCTCGGCGTCGTCGATGTCGGCGCGTACTTCCCCTGCCGGGTTGCTTATCACCCCAGCTGCCACTCCCTGCGCATGCTCCGGGTTGGCGATGCGCCGGTGCGGCTGCTTCGCGCCGTGCGCGGACTCGAGCTCGTCGACCTGCCGGGTGCGGAGGAGTGCTGCGGATTCGGCGGGACATTCGCCCTCAAGAACGCCGGTACCTCGGCGGCGATGTGCGCCGACAAGGTCGCTGCCGTGCGCGGCACCGGGGCGCAAGTACTGTGCTCTGCGGACAACTCGTGCCTGATGCACATCGGCGGCGCACTGACCAGGCAGCGTGCCGGTATCACCGTGCGGCACCTGGCCGAGATCCTGGCGAGCACGCCATGAGCGAGCACGCCGCGAACGGCCACGCCGCGAACGGGCATGCCACGAAAGGTCATGCCACGCACGGGCATCCGGAAAGCATGCCCACCTACCTCGGCATGCCCCCCTTCCCGGAGGCCGCGGCCACCGCGCTGGGCAATGCCCAGCTGCGCCGCAACCTCGCCCACGCCACTTCCACAATCCGGGCCAAGCGGGCTGCCGCGGTCGCCGAGCTCGCCGACTGGCAGCAGCTCAGGGCCGCGGGCAAGGCGATCAAGGATCACACGCTGGCTCACCTGGACACCTACCTGACCAGGCTCGAAGAGCGGGTAACCGACGCCGGCGGCCACGTGCACTGGGCACAGGACGCCGCCGAGGCCAACAGCATCGTCACCTCGCTCGTCCGCGCGGCCGGGGCGGACAGCGTCGTCAAGGTGAAGTCGATGACCACCCAGGAGACCGGCCTGAACGAGGCGCTGGCGGCGGAGCACATCACCGCGCTGGAGACCGACCTGGCTGAACTCATCGTGCAGCTCGGCCACGACCGGCCCAGCCACATCCTGGTGCCGGCCATCCACCGCAACCGGGCCGAGATCAGGGACATCTTCCTGGCCGAGATGGCTGATGTGCCGAGCGGCCTTACCGACGCCCCGGCCGAACTCGCCGCCGCCGCCCGTGCCCACCTGCGCCGCGCGTTCCTGTCCGCCAGGGTCGGCATCTCCGGCGCGAACTTCGCCATCGCCGAGACCGGCGGCCTGGTGGTGGTGGAGTCCGAGGGCAACGGCCGGATGTGCCTCACGCTGCCGGAGACGCTGATCTCGGTCGTCGGCATCGAGAAGGTGCTGCCTAGCTGGCGCGACCTGGAGGTGTTCCTGGCCCTGCTGCCCCGGTCGTCGACCGCGGAGCGGATGAACCCCTACACGTCGATGTGGACCGGACTGCACCCGGGGGACGGGCCCAGCGCGTTTCACCTCGTGCTGCTCGACAACGAGCGGACCAGCGCGCTCGCCGACACGATCGGCCGCCAGGCGCTGCGCTGCATCCGCTGCTCGGCCTGCCTTAACGTGTGCCCGGTCTATGAGCGGGTCGGCGGGCATGCGTACGGCTCGCCCTACCCCGGGCCGATCGGCGCGATCATCACCCCTCAGCTGCGCGGGGTCACCTCGCCGATCGACGCGTCGCTGCCCTACGCCTCCACGCTGTGCGGCGCGTGCTACGAGGTGTGCCCGGTCGCGATCAACATCCCGGAGGCGCTGGTGCACCTCCGGGCCGAGGTCGTTGATGCGAAAAGATCAACCGCCTTCCAGCCCGAACGGATAGTGATGGGCGCGACTTCCTGGATACTGCGCTCTGGCCGCAGGCTCGGTCTGGCGCAGCGCGCCGCGTCGGCGAGCCGGGTCCTGATCGGCAGGTCAGGGCGAATCCGGCGGCTGCCGCCCCCGCTGAGCGGCTGGACGAAGACCCGTGACGCGCCCGCGCCGCCCCCGGAGTCATTCCGCGCCTGGTGGGCCAGGACTCATGGCGGTGCGCAGTGACCGCCAGCTCTCCGGGCGCCTCGCCCGGCCCGGCTCGGAGGACACTCACTTCGCGGGAGCAGATCCTGCGGCGGATCCGTGCCGCCACCGGCCGCGATCCTGGTCAGGGGCCGCACCCGGGGGACGACCCGGGCGCCAGCACCGACGCGGAGTACGCCGCCCTGTCCCGCGACTACCTGCGCGCACATCATGATCCCCGCGATCACGATGTCGTGGCACTGTTCGCCGAACGCGCCGCCGACTACCGGGCGGTGGTTGAGCGCGTCCCGGCGGGCGGCCTTCCCGCCGCGGTCGCGCGGGCGCTCACGGCCGGCTTGTTCGTCGTGCCGGCGGGCCTGCCGCCGGACTGGCTGGCCCGGGTCGAGCCGGACTGCCCGGATGCCGTGCTCACCGGGGACGACCCGCCGCTGTCCGCGCAAGCACTCGACGCCGCGGCCGGCGTCATCACCGGCTGCGCGGTCGCCATCGCCGAAACGGGAACAATCATCCTCGACCATGGCCCCGGCCAGGGCCGCCGGGCGCTGACCCTGGTGCCGGACTTCCACCTGGTGATCGTCCGGCACGAGCAGATTGCGCCCGATCTGGCCGAGGGCCTGTCCCGGCTCGACCCCGGCCGCCCGCACACGCTGATCTCCGGCCCTTCCGCCACCAGCGACATCGAACTCGTCCGGGTAGAGGGCGTGCATGGCCCGCGCAACCTGCACCTGCTGATCGCCGCCCCAGCCTGATCTCCGGTCCAGCCGATGCCACGGACGCCAGACCCGCCAGTCACTTGGAACCCGCTCGCACCACGCGCGGCACTCAGGCGCGCGCCGCCTGATCCCACCTGACCCACAGGCCACTCACTGCCCGTCCGTTGAGTGAGAATCCACAGCGGTTAGGTTCCACCCGGTTTCCGCCGGCCGGATCCTAACCGCTAATTGTTGGGAGGGGTGGCAATCGTCCGCGGGGGTATATCCGAGGGCTGGCCATCGTCCGAGCGCAGCACGTGGTCTCCTGGACTCAGAGCTTCCCGCATGCGGGGCAGAGCCCGAACAACTCGACGGTGTGCCCGACGTCGGTGAAGCCGGCCTCGGCTGCCACCTGCGCCGCCCACCGTTCCACCGCGCGTCCTTCCACCTCGACGCTGGTGCCGCACCTCCGGCAGGTCAGGTGATGGTGGTGAGCGTCACTTCGGCACCGGCGGTACAGCGCCTCGCCGCTCGCATCGCGGATCGTGTCGACGGTGCCATCTTCGCTGAGCACCTGCAAGTGCCGGTAGACGGTCGTGAGGCCGACCTGCTCGCCCTGGTTCTTAAGCTCGGCGTGGATCTGCTGGGCGCTGGAGAAGCCCGGCATTCTCTCCAGCGCGACGGCCAGCGCCTCCGCCTGCCGGGTGCCGCGCACGCGCGTTCCTCGGCCCACCGGGGGCCTGGCGGGCCGAGATGTGGTCACACCGGCACGTTAGCAGCCCCAGCGGCATGCTCCGAAGCATGCGACCGGGTCTTCGCGGCTACCGCTCACCAGCGAAGATGGAGGCATGGCAGACCGGCTCAGGCAGGCGACCAGTCCCTACCTCCTCCAGCACGCGGACAACCCGGTCGACTGGTGGCCCTGGTCCGATGAGGCATTTGCCGAGGCACGGCGCCGCGGCGTGCCCGTGATGCTCTCGGTCGGCTACTCGGCCTGCCACTGGTGCCATGTCATGGCGCATGAGTCGTTCGAGGACGGCCAGACAGCCGCTCTGATGAACGACAACCTTGTATCGATCAAGGTAGACCGCGAGGAGCGCCCGGATGTGGACGCGGTGTACATGACCGCGACCCAGGCGATGACCGGCCAGGGCGGCTGGCCCATGACGGTCTTCATGACACCCGATCGAGAGCCTTTCTACTGCGGCACCTATTTCCCGCGGGCACATTTCCAGCGGCTGATCCTTGGCGTGGTCAAGGCCTGGCGCGAGAACCCTGACGATGTCGCTGGCCAGGCCAGGCATATCGTTGCCGCGCTGGCGGAACGTGCCGGGTCCGCGCCTGGCAGCTGGCAGGGAGAGGGCCAGCCGGACGGCGCCGGCCCCGATGCGCAGCAGCTTGACCAGGCATGCGCAGACGCTGTTGCCGGGCTGGCGGCCAGCTACGACGCGCTGCGAGGCGGATTCGGCGGCGCGCCGAAATTCCCGCCGTCGATGGTGATCGAGTTCCTGCTGCGCCACGACGAGCGCACGGAAGGAACGGCAGCGCGCTCAGGCCCGGATGCGGCGGTGAGTGGCGAAGCGGCCAAGGGCAGCGGGGTGGCCCTGTCGATGGCCGTTGGCACGGCAGAGGCGATGGCGCGAGGCGGCGTATATGACCAGCTGGGCGGCGGCTTCGCCAGGTACTCGGTGGACGCCGACTGGGTCGTTCCGCACTTCGAGAAGATGCTGTATGACAACGCTCTGCTGGCCCGGGCCTACGCGCACCTGTGGCGCCGGACGGGCTCGGCCCTGGCACGCCGGGTGGCGGACGAGACCTGCGCGTGGATGATCAGGGAACTCGGCACTGCCCAGGGTGGCTTCGCCTCCGCGCTCGACGCCGACAGCGAAGGCGAAGAGGGCAAGTTCTACGTCTGGACCCCTGATCAGCTGCTGGCGGTACTCGGGCCTGCCGACGGGCAGTACGCGGCGCAGGCGTTCGGCGTAGCGGCGCCAGGGACTTTCGAGCAAGGCAGCTCGGTGCTCCAGTTGCGCACCGATCCGGCGGACGCCGACCGGATCGCCCGGATCAAGGATGTGCTGCTCGCGGCGCGGGCCGGGCGGGTCAGGCCAGCCCGGGACGACAAGGTCGTGGCCGCCTGGAACGGCCTGGCAATCGCCGCCCTCGCAGATGCGGGACTGCTGCTCAGCAGGCCGGAGTTCATCCAAGCGGCGCGCAGCGCAGCCGGCCTGCTGGCCGGGATACACCTCACCGCCGGGCGGCTCGCCAGGACCTCCAGAGACGGCGTGGCCGGCCCGAGTGCTGGCGTGCTGGAGGACTACGCCTGCGCGGCAGACGGCTTCATCGCGCTGGCCGGTGCCACCGGGGAATCCCGCTGGCTCGACCTTGCCGGGCAGCTGCTGGCGACCGCACTCGACCGGTTCGGTGACTCCTCCGGTGGCTTCTACGACACGGCGGACGACGGCGAGCAACTGTTCTACCGCCCGGCCGATCCCGCGGACGGCCCCAGCCCGTCCGGTACCTTCGCCGTGGCCGGCGCGCTACTCAGCTATGCAGCCCTCACCGGGTCCGAGCGCCACCGGCGGGCCGCCGCAGCCGCGCTCGGCGCGCTCCCGGCTATCGCGGCGCGGTACCCGCGGGCGGCGGGCTCCGGGCTGTCCGTGGCCGAGGCGCTGCTCTCCGGCCCGGTCGAGATCGCGATCGTCGGACCGCCGGACGACAAGCGCACGGCGGAACTGCACCGGACCGCGCTGCTGGCCGCGCCGCCGGGAGCCGTGATCGCGGTTGGCGAGCCCGGGGACGGCGCCGGCCGGCCCGGGGGGCGCAGCGTGGGCGGCCCGGGGGACGGAGCCACCGGCGGCGCGGCGGGAACCGCTGGCGAGCCCGGCTCGGGGCCGATTCCGCTGCTGGCCGGCCGCGGCCTGGTCGACGGCCGGCCAGCCGCCTATGTCTGCCGGGATTTCGCCTGCCGGGCTCCGGTCACCGAGCCGGCGCAGCTGCGCTCGGTCCTGATGCCCCCGGCGTAACCAGCCCTACTACCGGGTAACCTAATATACGTTGACCTGCGCTTTTACGAGGTCGCGGGACTGCCGCTGCGGGGTCGTCGGGGCTGCTTCTGCAGGTCGCGGGGCTGCTTTTGCGATGTCGCGGGAGTGGCTGCCTGAGTTCTGGGCATGCCGTGGTATGGACCTGTGCATCGCTTTTCGTGCATGGTGGAGCGAGTAGCCCTGACGGGCGACTGCCTCAGGGCGAGGGGAGTGCAAGTGCGCGACATGACGCGACGCTTGCTACCCGTGCTGGCAGCAGGGCTGGCGCTGACGGCAACAACAGCGGCAGGCTGGCCAGCGGCTTCGG
>Ga0302178_10002213_pt1 | contig 15625 bp, 12 predicted proteins | sample I_Palsa_E1_3_FD_198790 | JGI IMG/M metagenome (GOLD analysis project Ga0302178, IMG submission 198790) | Peat permafrost microbial communities from Stordalen Mire near Abisko, Sweden - I_Palsa_E1_3 | ecosystem: Environmental > Terrestrial > Soil > Palsa > Peat permafrost | place: Sweden... | reverse complement strand
AGCCAACGGGCCGCCGACCGGACCAACGGCCAGCCGCCCGGGGCCAACGGGACCAACGGGCAGCCGACCGCGATCACCGAGTCGGGGCGAAAGAAGCCCGGTTGACCCCCGGCGGGCGCGACTGGCCCTAGGGTGGGACGTGGACTGCGGGCACGGATCCGGTCCGGCGGCCAGCAATCGGGCTGCTCACCATGGCGACCGGACGGTATCCTGCATGTGAGGGATAGGTGAACACCTTGGCCTGCTATCCCCGATCCTGAGTATGGGCGCTAACCCTGAAGCCCCGGAACGCAGATGCTGGCGCTACCCGAGGAGACCTGCCGCGTGAGCGAACCTCGCCCGGTCGCTGTCATGGTCCTCGCCGCGGGCGAGGGCACACGGATGAAATCGCGGATCCCGAAAGTGCTGCATCCGCTGTGCGGTCGCAGCATGCTCGGGCACGTGCTCGCCGCGGCCGGCGAGCTCGATCCGCGCCGCATTGTGGTCGTCACCGGCCACGGCCGGGACGAGGTCAGCGCCGAGGCCACCCGGTACGTACCGGACGCGGTCAGCGTCGTGCAGGATCGCCAGGCCGGTACCGGCCACGCGGTGCGCATGGTGATCGAGGCGCTCGGCAGCATGCCCGGCGTGGTGCTGGTCACCTACGGTGACATGCCGCTGCTCCGCGGCCAGACGCTTGCCGCGCTCGCCCGGGAGCACGCCGCGGCGGGAAACGCCGTCACCGTGCTGACCGCCCTCGTCGCCGAGCCGGGCGGCTACGGGCGGATCGTCAGGGACGAACGCGGCTCGCTGGCCGAGATCGTCGAGGAGGCCGACGCGACCCCGGAGCAGCGATCCATCGAGGAGATCAACTCCGGCTGCTACGCGTTTGACGGCGCGCTGCTGGCCGACGCGATCAAGCGGGTCGCGACCGGCAACGCCCAGGGCCAGGAGTACCTCACCGACGTGGTGGCGATCCTGCGCGGCGACGGCCATCCGGTGGGTACGGTCCTGGCCGCCGATCCGGCCGAGATCCAGGGCGTGAACGACCGGGTCCAGCTGGCCCAGGCCCGCCGGGCGTACAACGACCGCCTGCTCGAGACCTGGATGCGGGCCGGGGTGACGATCGTGGATCCCGGCGCCACCTGGATCGACGTGGACGTGACGATCGGCCAGGACACCGAGATCGGGCCCGGCACCCAGCTCGAGGGGCACACGACGATCGGCGAGGGCGTGCGGATCGGCCCGGGCTGCACGCTGCGCGACACCACGGTCGCGGACCGCGCGGCGGTGATCCACGCGGTGTGCGTGCAGGCCGAGATCGGGCCGGAGGCCACCGTCGGACCCTACGCCTACCTGCGGCCGGGGACCCGGATCGGCACCGGCGCGCACATCGGCTGCCACGTGGAGCTGAAGAACTCCGTGGTCGGCGCGGGGGCGAAGGTCCCGCACCTGTCCTACGTCGGAGACGCCGACATCGGGGCCGCGGCCAACATCGGCGCGGCGACGATCTTCGCCAACTACGACGGCGCGGCCAAGCATCGCACCACGATCGGGGCGGACGTCTACACCGGCAGCGACACGATCCTGGTGGCCCCGGTGACGGTCGGGGACGGCGCGTACACCGCGGCCGGATCGGTGATCACCGAAGACGTCCCCGCGGGCGCCCTCGGTGTGGCCCGTGGCCGGCAGCACAACTCCGAAGGCTGGGTGGAGCGGCGCCGCCCAGGGACCCGGGCCGCCGCGCGCGCCCGTCAGACCCGTGAGGCAGCGGGGCCGCCTGACGGACCGGCGCTGGATCAGGACAAGGCGGCGAAGGGCGGATGAGCCACGTGATGGAGCCGGGCGCCAAGAAGCTGATGATCGTCTCCGGCCGGGCCTTTCCCGAGCTGGCCGAGGAGGTAGCGGCCCGCCTGGGCATCACGCCGACGCCGTCCAAGCTCTTCGACTTCGCGAACGGCGAGATCTTCGTCCGCTTCCTGGATTCGGTCCGCGGCTGCGACGTGTTCGTCCTGCAGAGCCACACCTCGCCGATCAACGAGTGGATCATGGAGCAGCTGATCATGGTCGACGCCCTTAAGCGGGCTTCGGCCAGGCGGATCACGGTGGTGGCGCCGTTCTTCGGCTACGCCCGGCAGGACAAGAAGAACCGCGGCCGCGAGCCGATCTCGGCCCGGCTCATGGCCGACCTGTTCGCCACGGCCGGGGCCGACCGGCTGATGGCGGTCGACCTGCACACCGCGCAGATCCAGGGCTTCTTCGACGGTCCGGTAGACCACCTGTTCGCGCTGTCCCTCCTGGCCGCCTACGTCGAGAAGAAGCTCGACGTCGGCCAGGTCACTATCGTCGCACCGGACGCCGGCCGGGTCCGGGTCTGCGAACGGTGGACGGACCGGCTCGGCTGCCCGCTGGCCATCATCCACAAGCGGCGCGACCCGGATGTCGCGAACCAGGTCCGGATGTTCGAGGTGGTCGGCCAGGTGGCGGGGCGCACCTGCATCCTGGTCGACGACATGATCGACACCGGGGCGACCATCGCCAAGGCCGCCGAGGCCTTGTTCGACCAGGGTGCGGCCCAGGTCATCGCCACCGCGACGCACGGAGTGCTGTCCGGCTCGGCGGTGGACATCCTGAAGAACTCCAGGATCAGCGAGGTCATCATCACCAATACGCTGCCGGTGCCGCAGGAGAAGCGGTTCGACAAGCTCACGGTGCTCTCGATCGCGCCGCTGCTGGCCCGCGCGATCAGCGAGGTGTTCAGCGACGGCTCGGTGACCAGCCTGTTCGACGGCCAGACCTGAGACACGCCAGACCTGAGGTCCCCGGCGACCGTCATCCTCGCCCCCGCCAGAGGCGCGAGGACGACGGCCGCGTTTCCCCCCGGCCGCGTTGCCGCGGGGGACGACCGATGACCCCGGCACCCCCCGTGGTGCCGCTGGTCAAAGGGCGGTCCTGGCCGCTAGGCCGGTCCCTCCCTCCCCAGCTAGGGCCAGGACCGCTTCCCGCACCACCCACCCCGCTAGGCGAGCGGGCGTTCTAGGCACCGCGGACGGCGCCCCCGTGGCCGTCCGGCTTCTTCGCCTTGGGCCCCGTCGCCGAGGCAATAGGGTCATGCTCGGGCAGGTGGTTTACGTCTGTCTTGAGCCGTGATTAAGTGAGAGCTTCCACGGCCGAGTTCGACTAGCCGGAGGCGAGTGATCCCAGGTAATGATGAGGTTCCGGCTGCTAGGGCCCCTGGAGATCCGGTCCGAGGAGGAGGACTGGCGGGGGATCGGGGCCCCGAAGTGGCGTTCGGTGCTGGCCGCGCTGCTGATCAAGGCGGGGCAGATCGTCCCGGCCGACGTTCTGATCAACGAGGTGTGGCAGGGGCAGGACGCGCCGCCCGCCAAGGCGGGCAACCTCATCAGCATCTACGTGCTCAGGCTGCGCAGGCTCCTGGGTGACACCAACGGCACGCTGCTGGTCACGCGCGCGCCGGGCTACCTGCTCCGGCTAGCCCCGGGGGATACCGACGCCCAGGTGTTCGAGGCCCTGGTCCGCGAGGGCGGGCGCGCGTACGCGGCCGGCCATCCGGAGCAAGCGGCCGCCCAGCTGGCCGAGGCCCTCGCGCTGTGGCACGGCAGCCCGCTGGCCGACGTCCCGTCGACCACGATGATCGAGACCGAGGCCGAACGCCTGGCCGAGCTGCGCCTGGACGCCGCCGAGCTGCGGATCAAGGCCGAGCTGGCCTGCGGCGGACACGCCCAGGTCATCCCGGAACTGCGCAGGCTGCTGGCCGACCATGCGCTCAGGGAGAACCTGTGGCTGATGCTCATGCAGGCCCTGGACGGCGCCGGCCGCCACGCCGAGGCGCTCGAGGCGTACGGGCAGGCGCGCGGCGTCATGGCCGAGGAACTCGGCGTCGATCCCGGTGCCGAGCTGCGCCACTACTATGCCGAACTGCTGGCCAAGGACGACGCGCTCACCAGGGACGCGGATGACGCGCCGGGCAGCATCTCGGCCGGCACGATCTCGGCCAGCGCCGGGCCGAGTGCTCCCGCCGCGGCGGCCGAGATTCCGCGGCCCGTCCCGGTCCCGGCCCAGCTGCCGGCCGACGTCGCCGACTTCACCGGTCGCGAGGATCAGGTCAAGCACCTGTCTGAGCTGCTGGCCAGGGGCGGCGCGGACGCCGACCCCGGCGCGGTCCGGATCGCCCTGGTGGCCGGCTCCGGCGGGCTGGGCAAGACCTCCCTGGCCGTGCACGCGGCGCACCGGGTCCGCGCCAGCTTCCCGGACGGACAGCTCTACGTCGACCTGCTCGGCGCCACCCCGCAGCCGCTCCCGCCCGCCGACGTGCTGGCCAGGTTCCTGCGTGACCTCGGCGTGGACGGCCGGGACATCCCGGCCGACGACGATGAGCGGGCGGCCCGGTACCGGACCGTCCTGGACGGGCACCGGATGCTCATCGTGCTCGACAACGCGCGCGACGCCGCCCAGGTCAGGCCGCTGCTCCCCGGCACTGCGTCCAGCGCGGTGCTGATCACCACGCGCAGCCGGATGCCCGACCTGGCCAGCACCAAGCTGGTCGACCTCAACGTGCTCGACGACGACGAGGCGCTGACCCTGTTCACCAGGGTCGTGGGGGACGAGCGCGCGTCGGCCGAACCCGAGGCCACCGCCGAGCTGCTGCTGGCCTGCGCCGGGCTGCCGCTGGCGATCAGGATCTGCGCGGCGCGGCTGAACACGCGCAGCGGCTGGACCATCGGGGCCATGGCCAGCAGGCTCCGTGACGAGCACCGCCGGCTGGACGAGATGCGGGCCGGGGACATGGCCGTCCGGGCCAGCTTCCAGGTCAGCTTCACCAGCCTGCCCGCCAGCACCCAGCCGGACGGGATCGCCCCGGCCGACGCCTTCCGCATGCTCGGCCTGTGGCAGGGGCCGTCGATCTCGTCCGCAGCGGCCGCCGCCCTGTTCGGCAGCCCTGAGTATCAGGCCGAGGATGTGCTCGAGACCCTCGTGGACGTGCACCTGCTGGAGTCGACCTCCTCCGACCGGTACAAGTTTCATGACCTGCTTCGTGTGTATTCTTCCGAACGGGCCGTGGCTGACCTGTCCGCACAAGTCCGCGACGCCGCGGTCGGCCGCCTGCTCCGGTGGTACATGCGCACGTCAGACGCGGCCGGCACCGCCGTCCAGCCCCGCCGTTACGACGTTCCGCTGGGACCCGTCGGCGACGATCCGCCGCCGCTGCGCTTCACCGGGGTCAACGACGCCCTCTCCTGGTACGACAGCGAGCGCGTCAACCTGGTGGCCGCAACTCGCCAGGCCGCCTCCGTCGGCCTGCACGAGGTCGCCTGGCGCCTCCCGCCTCCGCTGTTCCAGATCTTCGACGCCCGGGGCAACTGGGCCGACCTCATCACCACCCATCGCATGGCGCTGGACAGCGCCCGCCACGTGGGGAACCGTCAGGGCGAGGCCTGGGTGCTGGTCAACCTGGGCCTGGCCCTGGGGATCAAGGGCGACAGCGAAGGCATCGGGTGCATTGAGCAGGCGCTGGCCATCAGCCGCGGGGTCGGCGACCGGAGGGGCGAGTCGCGCGCGGCGAACAACCTCGCCGACGCCTACACCAGACTGGGGAGGTCGCAGGAGGCGATCGATCTGCTGCGACGGGGCCTTGAGCTGAGCCGGGCGACGGGCCACCGGTACGGCGAAGGAATTGCCCTGGTCAATATCGGCGATGCGCTGGTAGACATCGATCGCGCCGAGGAGGCCCTCGACTACCTGCAGCAGGCCCAGCGCACATTTGCCGAGATCGAAGCGGTGGATGGTGCTGGGTACGCCCTGTTCTGTCTCGGGCGCTGCTACCTGGCGCTGGGACGGGACGCGGACGCCCAGGAGCATCTTGGTCAGGCGCTGACCAGCCACCAGATGTCGGGCAACCGGCAGCAGCAGGCGGCTACGCTGAGGCTCCTCGGCCGGGCCCAGGCTCGTAATGGCCTGGCCGCCGAAGCGCGCGAATCGTGGACCCGGGCCGCCGCGATCTTCGACGACCTCGGTGACAGCGCTCGGGCGGCAGAGGTACGCGCCGAGCAGGATACCTCCGGGAATTCCTGATATGCCCTCTTGAGTGGCCGTCGCGCCCGATACGATGCTGCGCGTCTCCCCCCGGGTATTTATCCTTCTGCGCCGGGGGCCAGGTAAACCGAGAGGACGATCATGGGGAATGCAGCCGTCGCCGAGGTTCTGGCGGACACTGAGGACCTCGACGAGCTCTACAAGCTGAGCGCGAGCGAGACCGAACCCGAGGACGACGAAGACGACGACGATGACGATGATGACGACGATGACGAGGACGAGGACGAGCCTGACATAATGCCCGAGCCGTAACCCGGGCAAAGCGCGTGCGGAGGCGGAACGTCAGCCTCCGCACGCGCTGCGGGCCGAAGTCGGTCCTAAGCTACGCGGCGGCTCGCGCAATCGTGTTGAGCTGCTGATACCTGGTCGCAGTCATTTCGGGTTACGGGTCACGCCTGACCGGCTTATTTCACCTTAGTCACAGCGGCCACTCGCGAGAACAGGGACCTCTTAGGGCTGGCATGCTCGAAAGAGGTGAACTGCGAGGAAACGGTTATCGAACGCTCGGAGACGGCGCCGGATTAAGCGAAGTGCTCGCGGTTCCGTCAGAATCGGACCCGCCACACCGAAGGTGGCGTTGACCCGGCGCGCGCCTTGGCCGCCCGGCCGACGGCGCGACGCCGCGACCTTAGTTCCGGGGTGGCCACCTACGGCGCCGGATCGATAGCCAGTCAGACCAAATGGTCTTTAGCATCCAGCGATACTTATTCGGGGATAAAAGGGAAAGCTGGTCCCAGCTCACCCCCGAGATTACTATACGCCACAAACGACGTGCTGCGAGTTAAACACCCCAAGCTAAATGTGCAATACGCCTTGACGTGACGACAGTGGGTCAATACAGTACCCGGAAAAGAAGCACAATCAGGGCACAACGGGTAGTCAGTGAGATAACAGGCAGTTACCTCGGATACCTGGAAAGGAGGTGAAATCATGAGCGACGAGCGTGAGAAGAAAGACGTAAGTGACGACAGCGCCTATGACATGCCCCACCCGGTGTATGACATGCCGCACCCGATGTATGACATGCCGCACCCCAGCAAGGTTGAGCAGTCCCGGGGAAAGTATGAGATGCCGCAGGGCGAGTTCGAGATCCCGCACGGCAAGTACGACATGCCGCAGGGTGAGTTCGAGATCCCGCACGGCCGAGATGACGAGTACGGGATGCCGCAGGACAAGGTGATACCGCGGGGCAAGGAGATACCGCACGAATGATGCGGATTTACCCGCGCTCGGCCGGCTGCTAGAAGCACCAGCCTGTTAAGGCGCTAAGCGACAAGATCAGCGGGCGCGCGGTGCGCCAGCTTTGCGGCTGGTTGCCGTGCGTCCGCTTTGCCGCTGGTTGCTGTGCGTCCGCTTGATATCCAATGGATGCGGCCAGCCGACGCATAATTTGGGGCGCGTTGCCATTCGAGACGTGCTGACCGCCCGGCAGGCGGACTCCTCTCCGTGAGCCCCGGCCAGCAAACGCCGAGCAGTTCGCAACCGGGGCAAGCGACCTTCATAGGAGACACCGATGACCGCAGAGGTCGCAGTCATGAACTCTCAGGCGGTGGCGCTCGCCGCGGACAGCGCGATGACCATAAATTATCCGGACGGCCAGAAGATCTACAACTCGGTAAACAAGCTTTTTATGCTTTCGAAATATGCACCCGTCGGAATAATGGTTTACGGGGTGGGCAATCTTACCGGGGTGCCCTGGGAAACAATAATTAAATGCTTTCGCGGCGAGCTAGGCGAGGAGCGGCTACCCCATCTGCGGGACTACGCCGACAGCCTTATCGCCTACATCAACGGACATAAGTTCATGTTCACCGAAGCACTCCAAGAGCAGCAGCTTTTCGGGTCAGTGGTCAGGCAATTCCGGCCGATACTGGACGATGTCGACGGCAAGATCCGCGAGAAGATCGCACAGGCAGGCCCCATCGGTGACAGCCAGGTCCGCGCTATCGTGGCGGCGAGTATCCGGAAGGCGCACGCACTTTGGACCAGCGCCGATCGACTGCCCGGCAGCCCGGCGAATCACGCCCGGCGCATCCGGCAGCAGTGGCGGCGCCGCATAGAGACAGCCATTGATTATACTTTCCAGAATCTCCCTGTCGATCCCACCCCGAGAAATCGCCTCATCGATATCGCAAGTCTAGTATTTACCGCGAGTTTGTTCCCAGATAATGTATCCGGCGTCGTCGTTGCCGGGTTTGGCGAAGAAGATTACCTCCCCAGCGTGGTGAGCTTCGACATGGAAGGCGTTCTCCTGGGCTTTGTAAAGGTCCGGCAGAACGCCGAAAAGTCCGCCATCATTGGCTCCCGTAACCCGGCGGCGATTATCCCGTTCGCGCAGGGCGATATGGTGAGCCTGTTTCTGGAGGGGATAGATCCAGCCTTCCGGCAAGAGGTCGAGCACGCTTTGGAAGATTTTGCCGCCGGACTGGCCGACGCCCTGGTGATCGGCACCGGTGCAACCGGGCGCCGCGAAAGTACCCTACGCAGGCAGTTCGATCAGGTAAGAGCAACTCCAGCGAAACAGTTCTTCGAGCGTTTGGACTCCTACAGCGTCCAGTCCCACGTTCGGCCGGTCGTCTCCGCGGTCGCCAACCTTCCCAAGGAAGAGCTAGCTGGCATGGCAGAATCGCTGGTCAGCCTAACCTCGTTCAAACGCCGTGTCACGCACGATCCGGAGACCGTAGGCGGCCCAATCGATGTCGCAGTCATTTCCAAAGGGGACGGCTTTATCTGGATCAACAGAAAACACTATTTTGATGCCGCCCTCAACCATCAGTTCTTCGCGAACTACTACCCTGCCGGTTCTTCGCAAGCTACTACTACTACTCGGTCCTCTGGAGGCGGCGGTGCCCGAGCAAGGAAGTAAATACAAGTCAATAGAAGAGGCTCGCTCGATTCTATACCCGGCCAGACCAGGCCTGCTTAACCTGAAACCCGAAGATGTACTCGAGTTTCCGGCGAATCCGACCGGCGAGTCGCGAGCGGAACAGCATGAATGCGGCAGCGTGGTGCGAAGACCCATCAGGATGCGGCATCCATGACGTTGGGCGGCTCCGGTGCGGAGCTGATTGTCGGGCGGCTCCGGTGCGGAGCTGATTGTCGGGCGAGCGGTGCCTTGGGGTCATCTGTGGCCAGCCAGCTGCGGGACCCGGGGCGCCCAGGGTAAGCAGACGGGTCGAGCAGGAGCAGGGATGCGCCAGACGGATGCACAATACGCGGAGACACCGGTGTTGCCGCGGCGGTCCCTGTGGCGGCAGCGGGCGTTCGTGGTCCTGTGGACCGGGCAGACGATCAGCCTGGTGGGTTCGGCGGTCACCACCATCGCCCTGCCGCTGGCCGCCATCGCCGTGCTCAGGGCCTCCCCGTTGCAGGTCGGCCTGCTGACCGCGGCCACCTACGCCGCCTTCGCCTTGGTGGCCCTGCCCGCGGGGGTGGTGGTGGACCGGCTCCGGAAGCGGCCGATCATGATCTGCTGCGATTGCGCGCGCCTGGTCATCATCGGGTCGGTGCCGGTGGCGGCGGCTTTTCACCGGCTGACCCTGGCACAGCTCTACGCGGTGGCTTTGACCGCGGGAGTGTGCGCAGTCTTCTTCGATGTGTCCCAGCAAAGCTTCGTGTCGTCCTTGCTGGCCCCGGAGGATCTCACCGAGGGCTTCGGCAAGCTCGGCGCGTCGGCTTCGTTCGGGCAGGTATCGGGAAGAGGGCTGGCGAGCGCGCTGGTCGCCGTCATCGGAGCGGCCCGGGCCATCACGGCCGATGCCCTGTCGTACGCGGTGTCGGTCACTTGCCTGCTCTCGCTCAAGGTCGTTGAACCTCGGCCGGAACGTAAGTCCGCGGGCATCAGGCAGCTACGCCGCGAAGTGGCCGAAGGCCTGCAGTTCATTACCCGCCGCCCGATTCTCCGTAAGACCACCGAGTCTTCCGCCGCCGGGAACCTGTTCATTGCCATGCAGATTTCCCTGAACCTGCTGTTCCTCGTCCGGGTGCTCCAGGTGCGCCCTGCCCTGGCCGGCCTGGTCACCGCTCTGGGCGCGCTGGGCGGGATCATGGGCGGCATGCTGGCCGCGTCCATCGGACGTCGTATCGGAACGGCGCGGGTCTTGTGTTTCTCGCACCTGACTTTCGGTGCTCCGGCGATCCTGCTGCCGTTCGCCGAACCCGGGTGGCGGATAGCGCTGTTCGTGGTCGGTTATGGTGCGTCCGCCTTCGCCTGTGCCATCTTCGGCGCTTCGCAGGTTGCCTATCGGCAGTCGATCTGCCCGCCGGAGCTGCGCGGCCGGATGAACGCGGCAAGTCGCTGGATTATCTGGGGAACCTTGCCGGTGGGCGGGTTGCTGGGCGGGATCATCGGTTCGGCCGTTGGCCTTCGCCCGGCGATATGGATCGCGTACGGCGGGTTGTGGGCCACCGACTTGCTGGTCGTCTTCTCGCCGCTTCGGCGGGTCCGGGACGTTTCTGATCTGGCTCCGGAAGGAACGGTGGCGGCGGGCGCCGATAAGGCCGATAAGATAGCGACAGCTTGATTACGGTCAGATCTTTGGTCGCCGGTGACGGGCCGCCCAGACCGGGCGCGGGACGGGTTGCCGAGGCCGCGGAATCGTTGCCGGTCCAGGCCCCCGGGTTCGTCGGCTACACTTCGTACCCGCATCGCGTTGAGACAGGAGACAGCACCGTGCCCGAGGTTCACATCGCCGCCGAGACTCGCTCGGAGTTCGGCAAGGGCGCTGCCCGCCGTAGCCGCCGCGAGGGCCGGGTGCCCGCCGTGCTGTACGGGCACGGCACGGAGACGCGCCACCTGAGCCTGCCCGGGCACCAGCTGATGCTCGCGCTGAAGACGCCGAACGTGCTGCTGTACCTGGACGGCCTGACCAAGGGCAGTGAAATCGCCCTGCCCAAGGCGGTGCAGCGCAATCCGGTCCGGGGCTTCATCGAGCACGTCGACCTGATCCTGGTCCGCCGGGGCGAGAAGGTCACCGTCGAAATCCCGGTCCGGATCATCGGCCAGATCGACACGATCGGCGACGGCATGCTCGACCAGCAGCTCGTGCAGATCCCGCTGGAGGCCGAGGCGACCAGCATCCCGCAGGGCATCGACGTCGACGTGACGGGCATGCAGGTCGGCCAGGCGGTACACGCCAGCGACCTGAAGCTGCCGCCGGGCGTCACCCTGCAGGTCGAGCCGGACACGCTGGTCCTGCACATCATCGCGCGGACCACCGAAGCGCCGGAAGAGACCGACGAGGCGGCGTCCGAGGTGCCCGAGTCGGTGGAGGCGGCTGCCCGCGAAGGGGAGCAGGCCGGCTGACCGGGGACCGCTGGATCATTGCCGGCCTGGGCAATCCGGGGCCGGAGTACGCGGGTCACCGGCACAACGTCGGGCACATGGTGACCGGCGTGCTCGCCGAACGGGCCCAGGGTGCCGGGGCGCGCTTCAAGCCGCACCGGTCCGGCAACGACATCGCCGAAGGCCGGCTGGCCGGGGTGCCCGTCACCCTGGCCTGGCCGCGCTCCTACATGAACCTGTCCGGGCGGCCGGTCGCGGCGCTGACCGCGTTCTACAAGGTCCCGCCCGAGCGGCTCGTGGTCGTCCATGACGAGCTGGACATCCCGTTCGGCGCGGTCCGGCTGAAGCTCGGCGGCGGCGACAACGGCCACAACGGGCTCCGCTCGATAACCCAGGCGCTCGGCACGCGCGACTACTACCGGGTCAGGTTCGGCATCGGCCGGCCACCGGGCCGGATGGATCCAGCCGCCTTCGTGCTGCGCGACTTCAGCACTTCCGAGCGCAAGGAGCTACCGTTCCTGATCGACCGGTGCGCGGACGCCACCGAGGCCCTGGTCACCCAGGGCCTGGCCGCGGCCCAGAACCTCTACCACGAGGAGCAGGCCCGATGAGCGACCCAATGACCCGATGAGCGACCCAATGATGAGGGACACGGTGACGGGCGACACAGGGATGAGGGACACGGGGATGAGGGACACGGGGATGAGCGACACCGGGCGCGGGGACGATCACGCGCTCGCCCGTGACCTGGCCGCCGAGGCGGGACGGCGGCTGCTCGAGCTACGGGCCGGGGGCGGCGAGCCGGACCTGCTGCGCAAGGCGGGTGACCGGCTGTCGCACGAGTTCTTGACCGCGGCACTCGCGGACCGCCGTCCCGGCGACGTGGTCCTGTCCGAGGAGGGCGCCGACGACCCGGCGCGGCTGACCGCGAGCCGGGTCTGGATCGTGGACCCGCTGGACGGGACCAGGGAGTTCGGCGAGCCGGGCCGCACCGACTGGGCCGTCCACGTAGCCCTGTGGGAACGGAGCGACACCAGCGACTCCGGAGACCTCACCGCTGGCGCCGTCGCCCTCCCCGCCCAAGGCCACGTCCTGTCCACGGCTGCGCCCGGCGAACAGCACCGATGGAACATTGGTGCCGCTATAACGACACCGATGTTCCATCGGGTCGAGGGCGGTGCGCGGAGCGACGGGGCTGGCCAGCACGAGGAGGCTGGCGGGACTGCTGGGACTCGGGAAGGCGACGGGCGGGTCCGAATCGGCGACGGCCGGGTGCGGATCGTGGTGAGCCGGACGCGAGCACCACGCTTCGTTCGGGATATTCCTGGTCTTATCGATGCGGAACTGGTGCCGCTCGGGTCCGCCGGAGCTAAGGTGGCCGCCGTGGTCTGCGGTCAGGCTGACGCGTACGTGCACGGGGGCGGGTTCTACGAGTGGGACACCGCGGCGCCGGTCGCGGTGGCGCGGGCCGCCGGGTACCACGCGTCGCGCATCGACGGGTCGCCGCTGGCTTACAACCAGGGCGACCTGCTGATGCCAGATATCCTGGTCTGCCGGCCCGCACTCGCGGGCGTGCTCCTGCAAGCGATCCGGGAAGTCACCAATGCGCCCTGATTACCAGCTGTCCCAGCTCGACGTGCTCCAAGCTGAGGCGATCCACGTGATGCGGGAGGTCGCCGCCGAGTTCGAGCGGCCCGTGCTGCTGTTCTCCGGCGGCAAAGACTCGGTCGTGATGCTGGCCCTGGCCGAGCAGGCGTTCTCGCCGGCCCGGATCCCGTTCCCGGTCATGCACGTGGACACCGGGCACAACTTCCCCGAGGTGCTCGAGTTCCGCGACCGCCGGGTGGCCGAGCTCGGCGTGCGGCTCATCGTCGCGTCCGTGCAGGACTCCATCGACGCCGGGCGGGCGACCGAGGAGACCGGCCGGCACGCCAGCCGGAACCGGCTGCAGACGGTGACCCTGCTGGACGCCATCGAGGAGTACCGGTTCGACGCGCTGTTCGGCGGCGCGCGCCGGGACGAGGAGAAGGCCAGGGCCAAGGAGCGGGTGTTCTCGTTCCGGGACGAATTCGGCCAGTGGGATCCGAAGAACCAGCGGCCCGAGCTGTGGAATCTGTACAACACCCGGATCCGCCGCGGCGAGCACATCCGGGTGTTCCCGCTGTCCAACTGGACCGAACTGGACGTCTGGGCCTACATCGAGCGGGAAGAGCTGGACCTGCCCGGCATCTACTTCGCGCACCAGCGGCCGGTGTTCGAGCGGGACGGCCTGCTGCTGGCCGAGAACCCGTACGTGACCAGGGGCGGGGACGAGCCGTTGTTCACCGCCACCGTGCGGTACCGCACGGTCGGCGACATGACCTGCACCGGGGCCGTCGCGTCCACGGCGGGGACGGTCGCCGAGGTGATCGCCGAGGTGGCCGCGACCCGGATCACCGAGCGCGGCCAGACCCGGGCCGACGACCGGACCAGCGAGGCAGCGATGGAAGACCGCAAGCGCGAGGGGTACTTCTGATGAGCGCAGTCAGTCCCGGGCCGCTGGCCTCCCGGATGGATATCCTGCGGTTCGCGACGGCCGGATCGGTGGACGACGGCAAGTCGACGCTGATCGGGCGGCTGCTGTACGACTCCAAGTCGATCTTCGCCGACCAGCTGGAGGCGGTCGAGCGTACCAGCCGGGACCGGGGCGAGGACTACACCAACCTGGCCCTGCTCACCGACGGGCTGCGCGCCGAGCGGGAACAAGGGATAACGATCGACGTCGCCTACCGGTACTTCGCGACGCCCCGGCGGAAGTTCATCATCGCCGACACTCCGGGCCACATCCAGTACACGCGCAACATGGTGACCGGCGCGTCAACGGCCGACCTGGCCGTGGTGCTGGTCGACGCGCGCAACGGGCTGACCGAGCAGTCGCGCCGGCACGCGTTCTTGACCACGCTGCTGCGGGTGCCGCACATGGTGCTCGCGGTGAACAAGATGGACCTGGTCGACTACCAGGCCGAGGTGTTCGAGCGCATCTGCGAGGAGTTCTCGGCGTTCGCGACCCGGCTGGACATCGGCGACCTGACCTTCGTGCCGATCTCCGCGCTGCACGGGGACAACGTGGTGGACCGGTCGGCCAACATGCCCTGGTACGACGGCCCCTCGCTGCTGCACCACCTCGAGCACGTGCACATCGCCTCGGACCGGAACCTGATCGACGTCCGGTTCCCGGTGCAGTACGTGATCCGGCCGCAGGCCGCCACCGACGCCGCGCTGCACGACTACCGCGGTTACGCCGGCCAGGTCGCGGGCGGCGTGCTCAAGCCGGGCGACGAGGTGCTGCACCTGCCGTCCGGCTTCACCACCAAGGTCCGCGCGGTGGAGTGGGCCGGCCAGCCGGTCGCCGAGGCGTTCGCGCCCATGTCGGTGACGCTGCTGCTCGACGACGACGTGGACATCTCCCGGGGCGACATGATCTCCCGCCCGAACAACCGGCCCGCCGTCGCGCAGGACATCGAGGCCATGGTGTGCTGGATGTCCTCCGATCAGGTCCTGGCCAAGCGCAGCAGGCTGGTCGTCAAGCACACCTCGCGCACGGTCAAGGCCATCGTCACCGACCTGCACTACCGGATCGACGTGAACACCCTGCACCGCGACGAATCCGCGACCCAGCTCGGCCTGAACGAGGTCGGCCGGGTCCGGCTCCGCCTGACCCAGCCCATCTTCTGCGATCCCTACGCCCGGAACCGGACCACCGGCGGTCTCATCCTCATCGACGAGGCCACGAACGCCACGGTCGGCGCCGCCATGATCACCGACGCCCGCTGACCACCACCGGTCGAGACCGAGGACCATGGAGCGCAGCGACCGCGCGGCGCAGCGGCCCGTGCGGCGCAACTACGGTGCGGCGCAGCGGCCGCGGAGCGCCCGGGCCCGAAGCGCATCGGTCACCGCAGCCACTTTCGTCGCTCGCGTCTCATGCGTTCGGCTGGTCCAACCCGATGGTAGTGGCGCCCTGATGGCTCTTGCCATCAGAGAGTGGCAGCCATGTGTGGCCGGCATCGCCTGAAGGCGCGGGCAGGCGAGCGGGAGACAGCGCATCGTGATGGGTATGGTGCGAATTGCGGCTGATCGACACTACGGGAGTGACTGTGAGCACTGAATCGCATGCTGAAGGTAGCCGGACGGCGACCCCGTTCCACGACCTGGCGGATTTCGTGTCGATCCCGCGTGTAACAGCGCTGCGGCTTGCCCCGGACGGGA